>Ga0224501_10005241_pt1 | contig 10230 bp, 3 predicted proteins | sample SF_Oct11_sed_USG_4_FD_169105 | JGI IMG/M metagenome (GOLD analysis project Ga0224501, IMG submission 169105) | Sediment microbial communities from San Francisco Bay, California, United States - SF_Oct11_sed_USGS_8_1 | ecosystem: Environmental > Aquatic > Marine > Sediment | place: USA...
TATCAAATAAATGGGCAAAAACATGGTTTAGGTTGACTGACCTCCAAGCTATCCACTTCATCCTGTAGCGCAATGCTCCACACACAGAGTCGACCAGTGGGTACCCTGGTGCGATAGGATGGCCCTTAGCATGGTCTGTTCCACTATGCAAAATCTGCTTCGGCTTTTAGCCTCACTAGACGCTAGAACCGGCATGATAGATCCCCGAGTCCGTCCGATGCAATTTGATTGTTCAAATATATAACTAAAAGTTACCCCTGGGAAGACGTTTCAGCAATACTGCATGCACCCTACAGGCAAAAAGGGTCCGCGTAGGTTACACGGTGATAGGTTGTGACAGGTGGTTGTAAAGTGCTTTATTGATTTGTTCAGTTTATCCTGCATAATCCCTATGCAGTATGATTCAACGACAGCTTCTCCTGGCAGTAATAATTGGTAATCAGCCATGACTAATTAAACACTCCCGTGTATTGACGAGTTTAGCTTTAATCTTAACTGATGCTCGCATTATAATACCTGTGAGCAAACTGAAAAGGGTCCGTCTGGCTTGCTTGTCAACCCGTGTGGGAAACGGGACTGCCAGCTTGGGGGTTGCCTTGAAGGTCATACAGTCTCGTACTTCCAATTTCATAGCCACAGGATAGAGTAAGATGAGTGGCTAGACTCTAATAACAAAACTGCATGGGTAACAAGATCTAGCAGGTACAACAAAGCACAAGTGGCATAATCTTTGCTTTGTCAGTCGTTACATGGTAACAAAGCGTAGAAAAAAAACGCAACAGCCACTTGTTTTAGTAGATTGTGTTATCAGGGTTAACAAACAATGATCAGGCTGTCTATGGGACTTGGTTGCAATAACAAGTCTTTCCCATAGCGTCTATTGTCACCCAGTGCCACCAAGATAGTAGACTGGTCGATTTATCATTGTTATCAACACCAGAGAGTTACACTGCAAACAGATATGGCACAGATACCGGCCGCAACCTTGTCCACCCAGCTATCGCGTGATACAGCGGTATGAGCTGGGGACACTGAGTAGATATCAATAATGCTAAGGCAATGGAAATGCTGTGACGAGGGGCGTCACCTCCTGCTGCTAGATGAAGCTAATCTCATATCTCTCTCTTTCTCAAACTGTCTGTGGTCAGCGCGCTCCAAAAATTCCTTTTTTTCCAAGTAGCTGCAATAGCAATCTATAGTGTTAAAGAAGCAGGAAGAACACTGACATGCTCGGTTTATTCGCACCACATCCACTATAACTTCTTTGTTAGCCAAAATGGCGCATATGAAATGCGTCGAAGGGCCGTTGACGAGGCATACTCGAGGGAATCTCTTGATTATTTGCGCTGTGTTGATGACCTACCAGATGTTGGCGTACAGTAGTAAACAGGTTTGAAAACTTCAAAGTGATTGAATCACGGTAATTCTGATTAACATGAAAATATGGGATGAAAATCTGTTTCAAAGGGTCGACTTGTGTGGGGCAAAACATTTCATTGGTGGCGTATTCTTCAAGAGGTTTCGTCGACTAACCGCCCACGTATAGGTTGACCAACAGCCTATGAATGGTAGACACACAAGCTATAGTTGCTGAGTGGGATCCAATACTTTGTGTGCAAAGAGAAACAGGTGCAATATAAAAAAGATCGACAGCCGTCAGGCGAGAGCATCAAAGATAGATAGGTAAAAAGGATATCTTCATTTATGATGCGTTAATTGGTTTTTATAGAGATTGGTTCTCTATAACTTGTATGATACATGATACGCTAGGTTTCCAATTATAGGTAACTATATAGGCTAGCGAATCTTTGTTCTAAAACTTAACGAGTCGACGGTATAGTAGATTCTCTGCCTTGGTACATAAAAAACCATGTTACATGCGTAATCTTGCCGCATGCGTAAATGCGCTGCGGTTTTTAGCAACAGGACAAAAGTTTTTAGGGACTAGTTGTAATTTTACCTCTAAGTTATGAATAGAATGTTGGAAATGTGCTGTATACATATGCTTAGCACACTTATGCATTGAAATTTGCATTTTCAACTTATTACAAGTCACAGGGTATAGATGTCTTCCAAGATAAGTACAGCCTGACTTGCAGTGGGCCATGTATAACACGCTGTGTAAATTCAACTGGTTTGACTTTACTTTCGCCTTGCTATGGCAACTCGCAGCTAGCAGAAACTAAATGAGGACATGGTAAGCAATAAACAAGGTTCTCTGAAATTGTATTAGATTTCATTTCCACTAACTATAATTTAATAAAACTTGTAGGCTTCCTTTAACTGCAGTTTGACTGCTTCCCGGAGTAAGAAAATAAACAGGTTAAGATCATGCCTGATAAACGAGGACACCGAGCTGGGCAGAGGGCAAACACTGGTCATGATGATCTCCAGGAATGTTTATATATCACCAAATAATTAGTTAGCCGATTCAACATTTATTTCATTGAATACGCTCAATTACACCCCTCAACTCTGTCGCAAGGTTTAATAGTACGCCCCATCACCTTCCACTAACTTTACGACATTCCAACACAATTTATATGCTCGAAAGAGTATGAGGAAACTGGTACATGCGCATACAATTAGGCAAGGGCTTCATCGGACAACTAAGTTACAGTGATGTATTCAGTGTGACTTTTTAGCATCGCTGAGTGCTAACTCCCAAAAAGTATCGCCATAAAAGGCCACCCCTAGCCCCTGGACCTACTGAAACCAATTGTTGCAAAGATGGCGGGGTAGATCAATAGCTAAAGAGCTTGGCTCAAAATCGAAAGATCCTGGGCTCAAGTCCTGGCCATGCTGAACGCCCATTGTGAATACTACCTCCTCACATAATTTCTAGCTCCTGCTGCTTCAACAAGCCTCAGGCTTAGAAGGTCCAATAAATAGGACGGCCACATGCCCGCGTAGAACAATAAAAAACCAAGTCTTCAATATACCAAGCATGACAGCGTTGTGAAGAGAGAATAAAGGTATACCTGTTTTTACTCTTATTGTGGTTGGCTAACTCCTCTTGAAGGCCTGATTCTTTCTTATATTTATCCCAATCTAGTTTTGACTTATCCTGAGCAAAAAACGGATAATAATCAGTAATAATAGTAAGATGGTGGGAGAAAGGCTCTGGTGGGACTAGCCTTCACCAATTTTCTCAATATGATCAGATTTGAGAATATTTTGCAGAATATTTTTTATATTTACGATTAAAAAACAAGTGTGCAGCGAAAATAACTTCAACGGTTTGAATGAATTTAGGCACGGACGTCATGGAGTAATTCTAGAGGATAACCTTATTGCATAGACTTATCAAAAAATTACATACTCCATATGCTGACATATGATTGGGCAATATTATCATGAGATGAGTCAATGGCTAAAAAACACCCATTATCATATCATCACACTAAAGTGCCCTAAGGAATGATTCGACATTATGTTTTAGAGTCATATGTCCTTGATGAAACCGGAGGTCATTTACAGTCTACCCTCACACTATAATCCCTATGTACGATCAATTCACGCATGACAGTTTCGACTCTGCCACCCACAGGCAGGATGATAACCAGTCACTGTTATCGCCAGCCAATCGCAGCGACCAGCGTGTCCGACAGACGCGGGGTAACAGTCCTTAACCTACCAGTGTACTAATCTTTTGTTTCTTATTGATGAAGCCAAGCACAGCCCCGAGTCCTCCAGGCCTCTTCTGACTAAAATAACAAACGGGTTTACACAAATAACCGGGGCGACAGCGAGGGAGAGATCACTTTTGGCTAGAGGGCATCCGCTTTAATAGATGACGGGCAGTGAGCAATCAGAGACACCGCTACCCTCAGCTAACACAGGAAACCATATTGCAATTAGTTGTTCAAATTCACTGAACGCCTCGGTGAATTATATTTTAAAGCAGGATTGCGCACAACTGAGAGGAGATAAAAATCAGCCTCGTGGGCGGTGGCGATAGTAACTGAATAGTGTCCTGGGAAATTAATTTGTTGTGCACAGACAACAAAGTAACGGTTTAGGTCATTGAGTTTAGTTTCTCACCAAAGGTATTAAAACAAATGGAACATTAGTCAGTCATTGCCCTGCCACAGAGCCAATGTTAGGAAAATGGATCATGCTGTCTGAACAGTCACATTGGAAGAGTTTTCTGGTCAAAGCAAACCAGCACAAGTTAGATGAGAATGGAAAAATCGGTTTTGGCTGATCGACCTTGAGTTAACGACCTTGAGTTAACGACAGGCTTGGATGTCACCACGTACCTTACAACAGGTTTATTACTGGTACCGGTATCAGGTTTGTTCGCTGCTTCCGCAGGTTCGGAATCAACACTAAAACAGACAAACAATTAGGCAGGACTAAAATAAAAGACATAAACGATTGAGTAACTAGACACATTGGGATGAGTTTTCAAGTCCCCCTCCCTCAAGGCAAGAAGCAGAGGATGCCAGACTGCCCTGCAAACTAAATTGCATTAAGAAGCGAGCAACTAAGATATGCCGGGCAGGTACACAATCCTGGGATATATATGTTTTCTGCAATTTTCAGGCATTTATTAGGCATCCTTAATTCCCACCCGTTTTTACCAAATAAATTGTAAAGACGATTGACGCCTAATTGAGCAGAGATTTAAACCACAAACAACGAAAACTGTTATCAGGTTGAGAATATTTTTAAAATCTAAATGTTGGGTGTTATACCGTAGCAGTTATCACTTTAAAACTGTTTAGATCTTACAGGCTTACCTCACAGTTTCACCCGCAAACTCAAATACTTTAGTAGTCTTTGGTTTACTCTGTGGCTTTGTATCTCCATTTGTCTACAATATTGAATCATGCGCTATTTATCTACCAGTGAGAATCGTCTTCCCATGACCAGTTGTCACACAAAGAGGACAACTCCAATCATAAGCTAGCATCTAATGAATGGTATAGAACTGATTGGGGGACAGAATTTGCTTTTATAAAATCATTTCTCATCAGCATTTAAGCAAATTGCAGGCGATAAATGTAATGTAAATGAGGCATTCTGCCCGAAGGCAGGTTTCTCATGACCCGCATGGCTTGTCATGGTGTCGTGGGAAAATACTGAGGTGATTTCCCATAGCCTTTCTCAGGTTACGGGTTGGGGGTCAATCTAACCCATTTGTTTACACGTCACCCACTGAGAATTCAGGCACTCTTAATGAGACGGGAGAGGTGGATCTTTAACAACCATCAAGTGGTCTTGACCCTTATCTAGTGGTTGGGACCTACAACTTTTTATGGTGGTGATCTGAACGCACGCTAGCAATGTTGAGTGAGGCCTTGCTAAAGGCCCATACCAGAAGAACACCCCGCCAGCGGTGAAGCTTGAACCTGTGATCCCTAGAACATTCAAGCTTTTTACCAACTGAGCTATCCTGGCGATAAAAGAGTGCTACGATCTACGCATTTCATGTAACCCACACACTGAGCATTGACCGCCAACAACACCCATAACAGTAATCGAGTTAGAAGCCAAGCTTTTGATGAAGCTCCCAGTTATCACCGCGAGCTTGACAGTTGCAAAGAGCTTACTAACCACTGACTTGGATGCCGGTGTAGTTACGGTCTCGGGTCGTGCAGGTTTCTTTGGACCCGTTTTGACATCAGACATGAAGCTGGCCCATAATGCATCAGCTCTGGATTTCTCCTTTTGCTCTTTCATGGCCTCCTGCTCTTGGGCGATCTGTTTCTTCAGTTCAGTACTTTGTTCATCTTCAGGTTGTTGACGAGATAACCTGAGACAAAAACATCATCACATGATTCAAAGAACCTGAATCATGTTGCCCATGAACTATTACAAAGTCTTTTGGAAAAGGCTTCTTTTCATTGAGATGTATACCTGCGGTCCAAAAGTTTTTGGCATCAATTCTATTCAATTGGTTTCTTCAAAATAATTTAGGAAAGCAAGGTGAAATAAAGAGAGTAAGTGTGCTGGCTAATTTTGGGTAAAACTCACACATCTTTTTGGGATACATAGGCAGGCCTGCTAGTCCAATCGGATAGATCACGCAGCCCCACAGCTTCATAAGCCGGAAGAGAACTTTTAATAAGCTTTCAGATCGGTCCAAACTACCATGATGAGTTAGAGCACTAGGATGTTGTGATACACACAGTCTTTTGCCCAAGTCGAAGCTCAGTACACTTCACCCAATTTCAGTCCACATTTTGACAACCGCAGCACATATTTTTACCTGGGATTGGTATCGACACTCCTCACGGCCTTTCTTTTACCCTTCTTTGACACCGCTTTGGCATCTTCTGGAGAGAAATCCTCATCATCACCGGAGTTCTCCTCCTCACTAGCGCTGGCATGATCTGTCAATAGTCAAATGAGACATATTAGAAAATTCGCAAAGTTGCGTTCCCGTGCACATAAACGAAAACGGCCCCGAACTAATGTCATTGGCATGAATGCAGACGAGTTCTCATACGTTCCGTACGATATTTCTCCCTGATTCTGTACAATGATACTTGAAAAGTTTTCCTGTTTCCAGTCCATTTGAATGAGTCTGCTGCAGTTTGTAGGCAATCACTGATGTTGTGAAATAATATATCACACATATTTATATAATTTGTACTCAATTTGCGCCCTGAATCACTACTAATACCGATCCAAAGTTAGCAATGCTTTCATTGAATGATCAACCGACTCACTGAGTGAGTCATTATATGTTGGAAGATACAATTGCTAGAATTCTGGTTCATTAACGGGGGGCGCAATTCCGTAACCTCTGTAAAGTCATTATGCGAGTGTAGTCGCTTTGTCATTTACTCCACTGTATGTATTCGCCCTGGTAACAACTGAACGATTGAGTGACCAGATGCTGTCTCTTTCAGTTTCGACATTTGACCAACTAGAGACAAATGGGCCCACTACAAAAGTAAGCTCTCTAACTTAAGGAATAATTTAACAATTCATCACATAAGCGAATCTCCACAATCACTGATAAGTCAGTGACTCAGTAATTAGGCAGTGACTCCCACTCAAAATAACTATCTCCATGCATCAATCACACTCACAGAAGGGGAGGGACTCTCTCAATCATATGACAGTGGCTGACTCCCTCTATCAGTCTGACCCATACTGATGGGGGTATTTATTGACAATCGTCCAAGTCACGGCGGGGTCATACTCATAGTTATAGTCATACCCAGTGACTGAACGATGACTCACAGTCACACTGTTTACTCTAAGTGTTATTAGGGTAGTACTAGTTGTGGCTGACACTGACTAAGTGGCAGTTGGTGACTAATTGACATGACACTCACACAGACATACAATACATGATACTAACTTACTCAGTCACTGGGTCAGTAGTGTATGAACATGGGGGACTGTCGGTCACTGAAGTGATTGACTGACTCGAATGTTTGAGGATCTCAATGACTCTGAGCGAGTGAGTGAGTGAGTCACCCATCTAGATCAAGACCAACTCAAGTTACTCAGTCAGTTACTGACTCAGTGACTGACCCCGAGTCAATCATCAATCAATCAATTCAATGATCAAGATGAGTCATGAATCACAGACTCACTCATCCACTCTTTGAAATTGAATCGATCATTTGATCATGGTAACCATTGACACTGGAGTGAATTGATTGAATTGGAATGAGTTGGGCGGTTCCACCTCCAATGCCATGAATCATGAACGACGAAATAGAAAATGAAAATTTGAAAAGCATGATTCAATCAATTTGATAATTTTGATTGACTAATGAATTGAAATGATTTGAATGACTGCCAAAATTAGACACCTTGGTAGTTTATTCTGACACTATAACCACAGCCGAAAGAATATAAACGGCTCGGTTCAAAAGAGCAGCTCCTACCGCTGGGAACATAATCCGCATCATCCTCGCTGTCTCCGTCTGACCCATCATCAATGTTTCCAGCAGGTATCCGTTCTTTTTCTTCGTCCGCCATGCTTTCTAGACCTTTTCGTCAACACAACACCACGCGATGCACACTACAGCTGTAATTTCTACCTTCCTCTGTCAGTCTGGCACTGTCCCTGACTTATAGTCATCTACGGCTGTTAAGCTACAGTACAAGACAACTCCTCATACGCAACTTAGTTGCGTGGTTTGACTTTTGAGGGGGCAAAGCATCGATTGACTTATTTAAGCACTTTCTAGATGGCACAGCTGTGCAATCTCAACAGATGTGCTATAGGCGACATCTACCAAATTAGACATGCCTGTCTCCTCCACTAATCATGTTAGGGGAGAATGTCCACCATTCTTGATTTTCCACAGTGGCTAAAGCACTTGCCTCGAGATGATTAGATTTTAAGTTCAAGTATAGAATAAGTATGGGCCAAAGCCTTGGTCATGCCAAACTGCCATTGTGACTATGACTTCCTGGCATACCTCCTACCTCCTTTCACTTCAAAATAGTTCTGGTCCTGCTAGATAGGATGGTTGAGTGCCTGCGTAAAGCAAAAAATGACGTCATATAGTAACTGCGACTAATGCCAACTCATAGCGGACTGGAAATATAAACACGTTGTGTCAAAATAAAGTTCCAAATGGTGACTCGGTCAGACTATCCCTCAGGATCAATGCGATCAATAATGTGTCGGAAACTTACAGGCAACATCCCTCGCTTGTCTATTAAGTACAAATACTTTGTGATCACGCGTGACAAAATTTCATCAAAGTGATGATCCACTCAATTGAAATTAATTGACCAGATTAAAACACCACCGTCTATGGATAAACTACTTTCTTCCAGGCCTGGAATGCAGCATCCCTATAGCCTGGTCATTAAACCCCTCAAACATACTATGGACAGAATAAACCCCCCACAGTTTCTTGAAGTCACGCCAACCTTATCATAATGAAGGGTAAGAACACCTCCAAGACAGCACCTTAATTCTGCAACCGTACATCAGGTAACTTTTTACGCCACTGCACGCAATGTGTGAATGACCATAGGCCACAGAGTTTTAACTATATCCAATCTATATTAACATTTTGCTTATATGCTCCTGATAAAGACTAAACAATGAATCGCCCAATCCCATCCACGGATTAAAATGGAATGCCAGCTGGCCAATAGGATGGCACCTCGATCTGGGAAGCCAAGGTGAACTTTCAAGCCTCAATGACATGGCGCACTTTACTAACGTCCTTGTAACCCAGAAACGCCGCTCAGGCCTAATTGAGTAGCCTCATGGGATAGATGAGATGTCAAGTTATTCAATTGAAATCCACTTTTTATCTATGTCATCATCGGGTACCTGAAATTTTCCCATTTTCTAATCAGCTGCGATGTTTCCTATTGTCGCCCACTGGCATTTCACTTTATTTCACGTTCCCTTCCCCGACACGATAGCCATGCTAGCCCAGTGGGAGAATGAATGTATGCCATTGCATGTCTGTCCTCTCCATGGACCGGGTTCAATTCCTGGCTGTGGTAGAATACTTCAAGGGATTTCTCCCTGGCTGATCACACTCTGCCAAACCGGCCTCACCCAGAGTAGCAGAAAATGGCTCAATCTCCCTTCAATGGCACCACACAACCTGTGGAGGAAGGCCTACGTATAACCATGAATGGACAATGGCTGGAAAATATTCCCGACACTTTCCGTGGGCATCTTATAACGAATAGGATCAATAGATGTGTGTGTATTCTACTATTTCAAAGAGCCGAGGAGATCATTCATGACACAAACGCAGCTGTATTTTATTCATGATTTGTAAGTGACACTAACAACGACACATCCTTCCTGTCACTGATTGCATTATATTCAAATGAAAGTGGAGTCTCTTATCCGGTGCCTAGATGTTCTTCTCTTCTTTCGTATCTTGACTGTTGTCGGGTGTTTGCAGGAATTGGTCTATTGGGTCCTTGACTCAACGTTTCCCAGGGCACGTCATTAGGAGACTCTCAGCTTGTACCCATGTGCCCCTGAAAGAAGGTAACTCTATGGGAGGGCCTCCTTTGTTTAAAGGGATACTGAAGGTTTATATGGATTTTAATTGAACGGTCAGTCAGTGATGGTATATCTGGTAAATGTCTTTATGGGGTATGTGGTTTCGAATGGTCAAAAGCAGCTGAATTTACTAACTATAGGGGGGGGGCACTGGGGCATGATAGGGCAACTATAGGTCATTTAATCATCTTTCTGATTTTGCTGCAAATTGGCTGGAAGGTGACTACATGTGTCTGCAAGGTGTCTGCAAGGTGACTACATGTATC
>Ga0224501_10005242_pt1 | contig 10229 bp, 7 predicted proteins | sample SF_Oct11_sed_USG_4_FD_169105 | JGI IMG/M metagenome (GOLD analysis project Ga0224501, IMG submission 169105) | Sediment microbial communities from San Francisco Bay, California, United States - SF_Oct11_sed_USGS_8_1 | ecosystem: Environmental > Aquatic > Marine > Sediment | place: USA...
TAAAATAGCTCCTATCTTTTTCTTTTTGTTTAAGGCAATTTGCATTAGAGTTATTCTACAACGTATCGATAGGCTTTATGTATTCCAGCCGTGGGACTCTTTCTAATGACCCGCAGCACATCTCCAGGCTTAGCGTCTATAACTTTAACCGCTGGGTCTGAAGCCTTAATCTGTGGCAACTGGTAGGGCTGAACTCTGTACTCTGCGAGTAGCTGTTCCACTTCTTTCTGGGTTAAGATTTCATGTTTTGGAACGAGCTTATGCTCAAAAAGGTCAAAAACCGGAAAGGTTCTGGGTAAAAGCTCTATCCCCTTCTTTTCGGCACTCTGTTTAACGGCGTGTGTATATCTTCCACTTGTAACTATTATTCCCATTTCCAAATTTGCTTCCGTCATGACTTTCTGCAAACGGTTAATGGATGCTATGCCCACGGTGCTTTCATCTGGTATGCACCATATGAGGGCATTTTGTTTCTCTTTTGGGATTTCAACAACATAGCTGATGGCGTCTTTATGCTTCTCCTTCTTGAGAAGCTTGTACCTTCTCAGTTTGATCAAAACTTTGGCTTTCCGTTCTTCCAAATTTTCCTCTTCTTTAATCAAACCATAAACCCCTAATTCCGAGAACAGTCGAAACCTAAATGAAACATTAACCCTTAAACTTTACGCTTTCTTTTTCATTTTAGGGTAAACTTTTATTTCCTTTTCCAGAAAATTTTGCAGATTGTGAAGAAGATACTTGTTGAGGCTAGGATTGTCTAGGGCTAAAAACATAGAGAGGGTAACTATTAGCAGAAATATTTAAACTCTCGAAAGGAGAAAGGGTTAAATGGTTAAGCCAACGCTGAACGTGTTGGAGGCGTGTATGCTACCAAGTGTAGTGGAGTAGGAAGGTGCTAATCGCACCTATAATCTCCACCCAAAAATAAAACCAAAACAGAAAGAGAACAAAAGAAAGGAGAAATAAGAATGGAGAAACAGAAAAGTCGTCGCAAATGGATAATATCGGCTGCTGCCATAGCCATAATCGTTCCGGTGAGCCTAGTAACGCTTTCGCTAAACGGGTTTTTCTCGCAGTCTCCAACGCCTGAAACGGTGACTGCTGAAACGGTAACATGGGAGATTGAAAGACCCTTCAGTACTATACCACTAAAGGAACTGGTTAGAAACACGTATACCGCTAATGAAGAAACTTCCGTAACCTTAGATCTCTTCGTTGACCACTATCTTGAAGATTTTAACGATTACGGTGGGTCAGACGTTATAAACATAATTGTTAATGTTTCGGCAAGCGTTTCGAAGGGCTTTGTCAAAAGCGTCTACATGGTTTTTGAGGAAAACCATACAGGGTCTCAGGTTGCTTGGCCCGAGCTTCACGCTCTCTACGACAAGGACTATATACCGTTCCCTCAAGGTTTGTACATACGGCACAACCTCTATCCCAAGGACCACCTCAACATGGTGAGCACCTCTGGAGTGAAGGCTTTCCTTGGGCTTTCAGGCGTAAACCAGCCTAAGACTGTTCTTTTCTGGGGTCCAGCCCACTGGGTCTTGCGAAGCAGCCACAACCAAACTCACACGCTGGATTTCAGGGTTGAACTAACCTACTATAACAACACTCATCATGTAAAAGCAGTTTTGCCCATCGAGATTGTTGTTTGGGCTGATGCTGGCAACAGTTTCGAAACCGCAAGAGCCATAGCCGTAGGCGACCATAGGGGTTTCGTCGATATACTGGATGACCCTGAAGACTACTATAAGATTTGGGTTGAAGACGGACAGACAATCCAAGTGAGGGTTTCTTCCCTCCTTGAACCGTTGGACCTCGACTTATACTTGTACAGTCCTGGTCTTAAGCTAATGGCAAACGCAACTGAGGAGGAAATAGAACTTGGCACATCAGAAGAGATTAGTCATATCGCTGACGATTCAGGTTGCTGGTACATCCGAGTAGTAAACTCTTATGCATCATATGGGTGGTATCAACTTTCGGTGAAGATAAATGGGGAGTAAGACCTTATGAAAAAGTCAATCATTACAATCGTCCTCATCCTAATGTTATCGTCAGTACTTCCACAGGCTCTAGCATGGCAAATTGAACGCCCATACGACGATATCAATTTAGCTCAGCACGTTCAAAATAAAAACACTGACGGCTACGCTTCAGTGGGCTTGGGTGTGGCAATAGACCATTACATTGAAGACTTTGGTGATTATGGCGGGGCAGATTTTATAAATTTGAATGTTACTATGACTGCTAATTCGAGGAAGTACATTACGTATAATTCGTATTCGCAGAGCTGGTGGTGGATTGATGAAGATGAGCTTTGGAATGAGAACGTTATGACTGGTGTTGGCGATGATTGGGGATGCTGGATGGACATCCCTAATGATTGCGGCGGTTGTCAAGTGGTTTTGCGTTTCTACGGCGGACATGGAAGTGGCGAGTACACCCGTGTTTGGATATCCAGCAACGGCTTCATAGCTTTCGACCTCTCAAATTCCACTAATCCATCCCCCTCAAGCATTCCCAACACAGAAAGCCCAAACGCTGTTATAGCACCATTATGGACAGACCTGGATATTGACGGAAGCGCCTCAATAATAACTGGTACATGGACATTAATGTCCCATTCATACTTTGTTGTTATATGGAAGAATGCATTACATAAGGCAAGCGGAGAACGACTCACATTCCAACTAATACTTGAAAACGCACCGGGCTATTACCCCGCTGACACACGTTACCATCAAAGCGACATCTGGATGAGCTATAAGGCAGTATCCGCAATCACCACGGATTTCACAGTTGGAATTGAAGACCACGAAGGCATGAAGGGACACGGCGGGCTCTACAGCGGCGGAAGCCTTGAAGGCTTAAACGGGTACACGCTACACTTTTCCCGATACGCAAGCAGCTATTTCCTCAAAAAACTAACTCTAACATTCTATGACACATGCCCAAACACAACAATCAATATTAAAGAAGCGGACCAGTTAGAGCCTCGGGGCTACAATATTCAAAGGGACATTACCAAGCCTGCGGAACCCGCTCCACCTCACTTGTTTGGAGTAGCGCTTGCGGGTACGGCGGTTCTTCTGCTTGGCGGATATGGGGGAGTCATAGTGACGGGAATTGCGATAGCGGTCGACTGCATCTTGGTAGGTTTAGACTGGGCTGAAGCCTTTGCCTCTCTCCAGTATAACGGCCGCCAAGTAGAAGTAATGGATGAAGACGACGGACGTACCCAACAAGCCAGCGCCACAGCCTACACCTATGACTATTTTGTTGACGCCTCGTTGAGTTTAATCGTGCATTGGATACTTGATGACCCTAATGACTCAGAGCACGCTCTCACAATAACAGCCGAAGCGGAATACTACGAGTACAACATTTATGGAGAGGTAATAGACAAGCCGCCGGTAACCACGTCTGCAACGCTAAACGTCAAACCAGACAACCAAATAGACGGCGCAGTCTTATACGAGGGAACATATTCAGGGTTCTACCTTGATGTACTAAATGATACAGTAGACTCCTACTATGTTTACGTAACCGAAGGGCAGGGAATATTCGTAGAGATGAATCCTCCTCCAAAGCATGACTTCGACTTATACCTTTACGACCAGTATGGCACCCTTAAAGACGAGTCAGTAACGCGATCCCCGGGTTATACCGAACAAGTAGGGGTTCAAGCCGACACTTCAGGATATTGGAAAGTCACAGTAGCTGCCTGGTCAGGCTTTGGTTTCTATTCTTTAGAAATAGACTTGAACAATCCGCCGAACACTCCTTCTAAGCCTTCTGGTCCAATCTCTGGAGAAACGGGCACGTCATACACTTACTCCACAAACACGACAGACCCAGACGGCGACAACATTAGTTATGAATTTCACTGGAGAGACGGCTCATACACACAGAACTCTCCGCTTCCATCTGGCTCTACAGTTTACGTTTCAAACACTTGGTATTCACCAGGAACGTACTACGTCAAGGTTAGGGCTAAGGACGTATATGGAGCGTGGAGCGGATACTCTTCAAGCCTCACGGTGACCATCACCGGCGATCCTATCAGTGGCGGAGGCTGCCCATTTCTCTATGTTTACGATGGCGAAGAATACTTCTGCGAGGGCCTGCTTGACATACACAACCCTGAAGGCATCGACGTGATTTATGGCCGCACTTTAGTTACAACGCCTCAACGCGAGAACGGCGCCTATTTACTGCGGTTAACCGAGCATCCCCAGACGCACAGCTACATAGACGAGGTTAAGCTCTACGCCATACTGGAAGACGGAACGATGGTTGAGCTGCCGCTTATCAGGGCTCGGCACTCGGAATACGGCAACGTGCTTCCGCAGCTCTTGTTTAGCGATGAATGGAAAACGGATACGCTTGGAGCAAACCTCAACAATGGAACAAGCCAAAGCATAGACCTGAAGTTCGCAGCATTAAACCCAAACATGAACATTGCAAGCTTCGTATTCCAAATAGAAGGAAACAACATAGCCTACAAACTCTAGAAAAACTCTTCAAACCCCTTTTTTTCTGTTGTTTGAAGCTTTAAGGCGTTAGCTTTGCTGCTGCTTAAGGGCTTAAAAAAGGGGAATTGCGGGGGATATCGGCACCTCAGAAACCTAAAATTTTACGCTTAAGCGAAAAAGTGAAAAGTGAGATGGACCTTTTAATTGTTTCTAAGTAGGATGTGTTAAAGTGTTTTCAGATTTTGGGAAAATGGCTTTAGAAGAGGCGGAAAAAAGGGGAGTTTCCTACGCAGATATCAGAATAAGCGAAATTCTCAACGAAATCTTAACGGTGAAGAATGGTGAACCAGAGGCTGTCAACCTTTTGCAAACAAAAGGATTTGGTGTTCGAGTTATTGCGGATGGAGCATGGGGCTTTGCTGGTTCGGTTGATATAAACAAGGAGGAAATCATAAAAACTGTTGAAAAAGCAGTTAGCATTGCAAAGGCAAGTGCCTTACTGAAGAGAAAAGAAACGGCTTTAATCCGAGAAGAAGCTAGGGAAGACCAGTATTCTAGTAGCTATCAAAAGGACCCATTTAAAATTCCAGTGGAGGAGAAGTTGGATGTGCTTGTTCAAGCTGGCAGAATTCTCAAGGAACAGTCGCAGCTAATAAAGGCTTCCTACGCCAACTACCGCGGATTTAGAGAGAACAAACTTTTCATGAGTAGCGAAGGAGCAGAAATAAATCAGCAAATAACTTGGTGTGGCGGAGGGCTATCAGCCATAGCTGTCAAAGACGGAGAAATGCAGACCAGGTCATATCCATCCCCATTCAGAGGAGACTTCTCGACAAGCGGCTATGAATTCTTCGAGTCTTTGACACTGGTAGACCATGCAAAAGAAATGGGGCAAGAGCTTTTGAAACTATTTGAAGCGGAAAAGTGTCCTTCTAGCGAAATGGACCTAATCTTATATGGCGATCAGCTTGCCCTGCAAATACACGAAAGCTGCGGGCATCCCACAGAACTTGACCGTGCATTGGGCACAGAAGCAGACTATGCAGGAACAAGCTTTCTTACACCCGAAAAACTAGGAAAATTCCAATACGGTTCAGAAAAAGTGAACATAGTGGCTGACGCTACCGTTCCAAAAGGGCTTGGAACATTTGGTTATGACGACGAGGGAACACAGGCAAAAAAAGTGTATCTGATTAAGGAAGGCACCTTTGTTGGATATCAAAGTTCACGCGAAACTGTAGCAGAATTAAACCTTAAAGAGAGTAGTGGTGGAATGCGGGCTGATTCTCCTTTGGCTTTGCCAATTATACGTATGACGAACATCAATTTGCTTCCTGGAGACTGGAAGGCTGAAGAAATTGTTGAAGACACAAAGGATGGCATTTTAATAACGACTAACCGCTCATGGAGCATTGATGACAGACGCATAAACTTTCAATTTGGCACGGAAATCGGTTGGAGAATAAAGAATGGAAGCAAGGAAAGTATGATTAAGAACCCGACCTACATGGGTGTGACTCCTCAGTTCTGGGGTTCATGCGACGCCGTAAGCAAAGACGACTGGAAAATGTGGGGTACTCCAAACTGCGGCAAGGGAGTGCCAGGGCAGGTAATGTATGTTGGACATGGATGTGGAACTGCGAGATTCTGTAAGGTGCGCGTCGGATTGATAAAATAGTGGATGGTGGAGATTATGGTTACGGAAAGATTGAAGGAAATTGCGGAAAAAACAGTTCAATACGCTAAGAAGCAGAAGGTTGATCAAGCGCAAGCCTCAGCGTTTCTTGTTGACTCTTCTTTGACGAGGTTCGCAAACTCGCAAATACATCAAAATGTGGCGGAAAAATCAGGCGGAGTATCAGTCAAGGTGATTTTAAACAAGCGAATCAGCACAATTCGGGTTGGCACGTTGGAAGAAGAGGAAATTAAGAAGGCTGTTGCTGAAGCTGTTAAGATTGCTAAGGCTTCTTCTCCAAATAAGGAATTTAAGAGCTTGCCAGAACCAGAGAAGTGGAGTCCGATTAAGGGAGCGTTTGATGAGGAAACTGCCAATTGTGAGCCTAAATACAGGGCGGAAAAAGTTAGAGAAGCGATTGAAACTGCCCATTCGAGATCGCCCGATGTTAAAGCTGTTGCAGGTTACTTCTCAACTGGATCGATGGCTTATGCCGTGGCTAATTCACTTGGTGTTTCTGCTTGGGCTGATATGTCTGTTGCATACATGAAAACCACTGTTATATCGGAGTCTGGAACTTCTGAGGGTTTTGGAACAGCAGAAAAATATTCGAGGCGGATTAAAGATATTGAGCCGTCGCTTTTGGCTGAAGATGCTGCTGAAAAGTCTGTGAAAAGCATAAATCCTGTGAAGCTCAATCCAGGCGAGTATGAAGTTGTTTTGTCGCCTTTAGCCGTTGCTACTCTTCTGATGTTCACTGGGTTTGGTTTCTCAGCGACGGCCTATCAGGATGGACAGTCTTTCGTCAAATACAATCTAAACCAACAGGTTTTTGACAGTAAACTCACAGTAAAAGACGATGCGAGAGATTCCAAAACACTCTACGCTGTGCCTGTGGACGGCGAAGGGGTTCCCAAAAAGGTTTTGGAATTAATAGACAAAGGCTTCGTTTCGGAGAAAAGCATATGCTATAACTCTTTTAGTGCTGGAAAGGAAAACAAGAAAAGCACTGGGCATGCTGTGCTTCCAATAGGCGATTATTATGGTGAAAGGCCAATGCCTTCAAATGGAATTGTGAAGGCTGGTGACGCGACGTTAGAGGAGGCTATTGCAGAAACAAAGCATGGAATATTCATTACTACAGTTCACTACGTGAATCCAGTTGAGCCTACAAAAGTTATCTTAACTGGACTTACGAGAGACGGAACCTTCCTCATAGAAAACGGCGAAATCTCGAAACCCATCGTGAACATGCGGTTTACTGACAGCATGCTTTCAGCTTTCAAGAATATACCAATGATTGGGAAACAAGTGGAAATTGTGAGGAGCACAACAGTTCCTATGATGAAATTGAAGAAACTGCGGTTTGTAGGCATCTCCGCCTACTAAACTCTATTTTCCATCTTTTTTAGACTAAATGGTGGCGAAGTATGGCACAAGCGGACGTCTCACGTTTAGAGTTTTATTCACTTACTGTTGAGCGATAGGCGGATTTCGAAAAGCTATTTGGCAAGCGTGGAGCATGTGGAGGCTGCTGGTATATGTGGTGGCGGCTGCAGCGCTCTGAATTTGAACGGCAGAAAGGCGAAGGAAACAGACAAGCCATTAAAAGAATCGTGGGTTCTGGCGAAGTTCCATGGATACATGCCTATGCTAACAATCAAGCGGTTGCATGGTGTTCAGTCGCTCCAAGAGAAGCCTATCCAACTTTGGAACGGTCTCGAACGCTAAAGCGAGTTGATGACAAACCAGTATGGTCAATTGTATGTTTCTTTATTGCCAAGCCTTTTAGGGGCAAAGGAATCGCATTGAAGTTGTTAAGGGCTGCTATTGAGCATGTGGATAAGCATGGCGGCAAAATCGTCGAAGGATATCCTGTAGAACCTAAAGGGGGTCGCATGCCTGATGCTTTTGCCTATACGGGTTTAGCTTCTACTTTTCGGAAGGCTGGGTTTGTGGAGGTTGCTCGTCGCTCTGAAAGGCGACCGATTATGAGATATGTTATCAAAGAAAAATAACCCTAATTTCAAACGCGAATTACTATTTTGTCGATGTATTTTTTCATAGTGTCAGCGAATTTTTCGATGTTTTCCGGCGAGTATGGTTTAAGTGTTTTTAAGTTTTTGTCTAGTGTGTCTTCTGGAATGAATTGTTGGAAGGCGAAGGTTTTTGCACCTTTTACGAGTTCACCTATTCTAGTTATGTCTTCAGAGTCAACGAATCCTGGAACAACAGTTGCCCTAAACTCGTAATCCACCTTTCCAGTCTTTAGGATTTCAATTGTGTGCAGAAGCGGGGCTGTGTCTTTTGCTCCTAAACGTGCATATTTATCCAAAGAAGTTTTCACGTCCAACGCCACATAATCCACGTATGGCAAGCATTCCTCTAAGATTTGTGGATAAAACCCGTTTGTGTCAAGCTTAACCTGAAAACCCTTCTCCTTCAGTTTCCTCAAAAACTTTGGAACTTCCTTGTGCATCGTTGGCTCTCCACCAGTCACGACAACAGCGTCAACGTATTTTTTGCGGTTTTCCAAAATCCTAAACGCAGCTTCCTCCTGCAGAAACGGCGGTTTAGGATCTAAGACTATTCTCCAGTTGTGGCAGAATGGACAACGCAGATTACAGCCAGGCGTAAAGAGCACTGAGGCTATTCTGTTTGGAAAGTCTATTAGGCTTGTTTTTTGGATGCCGCTGAACTTCATTGGCTTTTCACTTAGGCTGGTATTGGCGTAGCGTTTGCCAGAACAACCGACTTGTCGAAGGTTCTGCGTATAGCGAACTCCGCCTGTTTCCCATCGTTCCATTGGTCCACTGGTCTCAAGTAGCCGACTACTCGCGAGTAAACTTCACATTTTGCTCCGCAAGTTGGGCATTGCTTTTGTTCCCCGTTTATGTAGCCGTGGGTTGGGCATATGCTGAATGTAGGCGTAAGCGTAAAGTAGGGCAACCGCGAGTTCCAAGCCACTTTCTTAATGATTTCGGCTGCAGATTCCCATGAATAAAGTCTTTCGCCCAAGTAAATGTGGAAGACTGTTCCACCCGTGTAGAGGGTTTGAAGACTCTCTTGATGCTCTAATGCTTCAAACAAGTCTCCATCATGGTCCACAGGCAACTGCGAAGAATTTGTGTAAAAAGGCTCAGCGCCCGCTGCAACGTTTTTCTCGTTAGCCACAATTATGTCCGGATGCCTTACTTTGTCTATGCGGGCAAGCCTGTAAGATGTGCCTTCAGCCGGTGTCGCCTCCAGATTGTAGATGTTTTCTGTTTCTTCTTGAAAGTCTGAAAGCTTCTTCCGCATAAAGCTAAGTACTTTTACGGCGAAATCTTTTCCATCGGGCGAGGCTATGTTACATCCTAACTGGTTTAATATTGCCTCGTTCATGCCTATCAAGCCTATTGTTGAAAAGTGATTCTTCCAATATTTTCCAAAACCTTCTTTGACGTGGCGGAGATAACGCCTCGAGTATGGGTATAATCCGTCCTCTGTAAAGTTTTCAAGTCCTTTCCGCTTTATTTCTAGGCTGTCTTTAGCGATTTCCATAAGTGTTTCTAAACGTTCGAAAAATTCGTCTTCGTCCTTTGCCAAGTAGCCGATTCTCGGAAGGTTCAATGTTACGACGCCTATCGAGCCTGTTAATGGGTTTGCCCCAAAAAGGCCTCCGCCACGCTTGCGTAGTTCTCTGTTGTCTATTCTTAGGCGGCAGCACATGCTTCTAACGTCTTCTGGTTTCATGTCGCTGTTTATGAAATTGGAGAAGTAGGGCACGCCATATTTGGCTGTCACTTCGAAGATTTTCTGAGCTATTGGCGAGTCCCAGTCAAAATCTTTTGTTATGTTGTATGTTGGTATTGGAAAAGTGAAAACCCTGCTTTTAGAGTCGCCTTGGTTCATTATGTTTGCATAAGCCATGTTGAAAGTTTCCATTTCCGATTGCATATCGCCATAAGTGGCATCTGTCATTTTTCCGCTGAAAGCAATTGGCTCGTTCTTCATGAATTCTGGAATGGTCAAGTCCAATGTCACATTTGTGAAGGGCGTTTGGAAGCCCACACGCGTTGGCACATTCA
>Ga0224501_10005243_pt1 | contig 10228 bp, 5 predicted proteins | sample SF_Oct11_sed_USG_4_FD_169105 | JGI IMG/M metagenome (GOLD analysis project Ga0224501, IMG submission 169105) | Sediment microbial communities from San Francisco Bay, California, United States - SF_Oct11_sed_USGS_8_1 | ecosystem: Environmental > Aquatic > Marine > Sediment | place: USA...
CTATAGCAGTGTGGGGGGGGGGTAGGTCATTCCACTTCCAGCCCTCACAATGCAAACTCGACCCATACCCTAAAATGTTAGCCTGATAATGATGGGGAGATCATCCTTTTCATGCCATGTGGTCATTTTGGCTTGCACGCGTATCCGTACCGGAATATTTATGAATGGTATCGCAAAAGGTGTAAATCTGAACAAAAACCATGATTCAAGAAGATGCAGGTTCCTGCTGCTTGTACATAGATTCAACTCAAATTCAGAATTCATTTACCAAGACTCACTAGGATTCTTGACCCTTTGCGAATCGAATCAGACTTGACTTGATTTCTTGAATAAATTTGCACGCTTCTGGATATGACTCACCGTTCTTCTTTGCGACGTAACGACAGATAGCAGTGGACTGAAGAATCGGTCCAAACTCTTTGGTCTCCACGACTGGAAGCTTCTTTCCAGGGATACCTTTAAGGAGAAATCCGCTGACTATCAGATGCCGAACAGTATACGGTCAAGACAATAATTCTGTAAGGAATTTGGAGTTGCCTTCTTAACCCAGTATAACTAGTTGCATTGTGATCGGTCGAAAGGAAACCTTTAATTGCTAGTAACACAGGGGGTGCACGGTTAAAATTTGGGGGATGCATATGTTTATATGGGCACGGGCAATAGAACACTGAGCGACCAGCATTCCCTACAGTTTCTCAAGGAGCTATCAATGCCCATGTTTACACTGGCAAACATTTTTACCCCCAAATCAACTGATGAAACATAGCTATAAATTATAAAATTTCATGTCAAATTTCATGCCTCAAGCCATGTTGCATGGGGTCTGGTTGCTTAGTTTTCGGTGTATGATATTTGACACGCCATTCGCTCACACAGAGAGACCTTCTATGCAAATAAATGGAGTAATGAAGCGTGGAGCATAGTCATGTGCCAATCATTTAGTGGCAAAAACGTGTTATAGAGTAAGGAAACTAAAAGTGCATCGAGAAGACCCTGTGGAGGTGGATACCCGATACTGATCACCCAATGTCTACCTCTCTAGACGTTAAGCACTGCAATGAGCTCCTCACTCCTAGCTCACATACTGACAGCCCACTACTCACTCCTAGCTCATATACTGACAGCCCACTACTCACTCCTAGCTCACATAGTGACAGCCCACTACTCACTCCTAGCTCACATACTGACAGCCCACTACTCACTCCTAGCTCACATACTGACAGCCCACTACTCACTCCTAGCTCACATACTGACAGCCCACTACTCACTCCTAGCTCACATACAGACAGCCCTCTAGATAGAGTGTTAGTAGTTCACCATACAAATAAAAAAGTTGTAGAGATTTGTATCGTATATGGGATGACACCGACCACGAAGTCAACCTCCCATTCTTACCCTGTTTAGCTTGTGGCCAGTTCTCAGAAGTGTAGAGGATGTTCTCAAACTCCAGACCGGCCAGGGCATAGATCATCCTCACTCTCTCACCTCTGGCTTTCAGGTTAAAATACAAGACCTTATCTCCGGCTGACATTGTGAGTAACTAGAATATCAATCTATAAAAAAAATTATTTGCTGTCAAGTGGGAAAAGTCAGTGGGTAGAGGCCTATATGGAATAATGGGATAACTCATTAGTAAGAGCACTATGGGATAGTGGGGATAGCTCAATGGGTATAGAGCAGTGTATGAGACAGCGCAGTGAATACAGCACTAGGAAATGGTGGAATAGTTCAGTGGGTAGAGGACTAGGAAATAGTGGATGGCTCTGTAGGTAGATTGTGTGAAATAATTAGAAGATAGAGAATTGAACCTGAAACCTCAGGGATACACTCAGGATAACATCAGCACTTCCTCCCACTGCCACTACAATAGGGGTGCAGGTGCAGGGTGCATGTGCAGGTGCAGGTGCAGGTGCAGGTGAAGGGACTCAACTCTCGGTACAGAGACTAATACCTAGTTACTAAGCAAAATATCCATTTTCACGCGGGGAGTCAAACCCAATCTACCAGTCAGATATGAAGCAGGAGCTCTTCTAATGAAGCTGCAATCTACAAATTTCTACTGAATTGAACAAGCATTTAAAAGCAGACCAGTACATCCAACACCTTCCAACTGTACCACTTATCATCATCATGCATCACCTGCAGTCACTGTGTACAGAGGTGTCACCTGCAGTCACTGTGTACAGAGGTGTCACCTGCAGTCACTGTGTATAGAGGTGTCACCTGCAGTCACTGTGTATAGAGGTGTCACCTGCAGTCACTATATATAAATAGAGGTGTCACTCCACCCCACACTCACCTGCTGTCACTATGTATAGAGATGTCACCTGCAGTCACTGTGTATAGAGGTGTCACTGTGTAGTGATGTGTCCTAACCGGTAACTTCTACATAAATAGTAGATAAAAATTAATCTGTTACTGATAATCTCTGCTCTTAATATCACACGGCGGCTCTTTATAAACTTATCTCTATAAAAGTATTATCTTTACTAAAACAGTCTCTCACTATCATCTCAACTGGCTATGTAAACCAGCTACTGTGTGTTTATATATTATGACTGGGGTATTGATGCTAACATGGTCTCATGTCTCGATAAGCAATCCTTGTATCAGCATGAAGGCCTATTAGCCTCAGAAATTATTTCTGTTTTAGTGCATTGATCGAGCAATCCCGAACTAGTGACCTGGGTAGATTAAGATTCCCACTGTCTCTGCCTGTACTTAGGTTTAATTTACCGGAAATCCCTGCTTTGCCCACCATTGATTCAGATTCAGGGTTCATTGGCTAAAAGGATTCACTGGGATTCTTTGCAATTTGCTGAATGAATTGTACACAGACTCGATATGCTTTTTGCCTCATTTCTGTGCAGCATGATCCTCATTTTTCCCACGCCAAGGTAATCAAGAGGGCAGAACACTCCAAATTGGGTGTTTGTTCAAGCTACCCTGATTACCTGGCCGCTTCTCGCCCACTATCCTGCCCGCCCAAAGAGCCAGGTAACCTGACTAGTTCAAGCGTTCAGCAACAACAAAACACATGTTTACTTTTTTGAAACGCCTAATATTATTAGCCCATAAAGTTATCCTAAAGCTCTATAGCACTAGGATAGCTTTATGATTAGACCTAACCGACTTTCCATTCCGAATATATTGTTCTCTACAATATAAACTGCCATGGAGTTGTGTACCCGTGCGGGTGGATGAACACGAGAGTAGCTGGAAAAAGCCAGACCAATTTTAGTAAGGATACCAATATTCTGCTCCTGAACCGCCACGTGAATGTATTTGTAAATGAATTCAATATATGTATTACGTAACCAAGTCTGTGCTCATTATGTACTCAAAAAAATAAGCTCAATATATCTACATAAGTCATTAAATCCTGAGATATATGATGAAGATATATTTGCGATAACCACTTTTCATTCCAATGGATGGTTAGACTGGAAAGTGGAAAGGCTTTCCATTTAAATCGACAGAATATAAAATTACCTTTTATTTGGAGTTGTCCTCTCCCCAAATTTGGTTCCACCCAGTCTTCAGAGCTTCAACTGTATGTTAAAGGTCAAACACTCATAACGGAATGCCAGCGGTTAGCTTTGCACCACTTGACTACAAAAACTCCACTTTTTGTTTCTTCAATCATTTTGGTACTGGGTGCAAATTAGGTCATGCATTGGGAGCAGTGCTTTGGCATGGACAAGAAAACCATGGATGTGAAGAGAATAATGAAAGTTTTTTCATTGGGCATTCACAGCACGGATTGCTCTACGGGCTTAACATGTGTCCCTTACCGCACCTAACTGTGAGGGTCAAGGTTTCTAATCGCAGTAACAATAAAATCTAAAGGCTGAACACCATTATTCTACTGAAAATTCTCTGAAAAAATAAGATGTTTGTTGGAAGGATGGAACACTAAATGAAATGCCACGATGATGGCGACCACCCAATCATAGGGCCAATGATAGAGAAATATATCCCTTATTGGGGGCACTGCATGGACCACCCATAGAGAATATCCTTTATGGGGGGGACACTCTTTTCAGTGTAGTCATTCCGTTGAATATCCTGAAAGCGGAGGACCATGCTTAAAGGAAAAAAAATCATTTATCTAGCATTTGGCAACTACAATCTTCCAACTTTTTCTTTGAATCAAGAGGTGACTACCGTCCTATGTTACCAGATTTTCCAGTAATTTTATTGTTTCCCATTGGCAAAGAGCGTTGTTTGACTCACTGCGTTAGTAATGCCGGCTGCCCACAGAGATAAGACAGCTGTATTACAGTCACTGTTTTGACATGATGTGAACCCAATCCAACTACATGCGTGGGTAGAGGGGCAACCAATCCAACACCTTGTCATAGCAAAGGATTAACTCAACATTCTTTCCATCATCCATAGAGTTATTCTGATCAGTAGCCTATAACTATTATTACTACGAAGTATCTTCACCAACTGAAACTTTGGTCTCTTTCCAGCCTGGCAAGTAATTGCCTGCATTATGGTAATCAGTGGCTCTTTTTACATAACCTTGGCATTGCTTGGTGGGTTAATCACCATCGCAAAGAAGCGACCAACTCTCCCAGCCGTACAGGTATTCTCTATGTCTCTATGATCCCAACATACTGATGAGCCCAAACTTACCAAAACCAAATCAAAGAGTCAACTGAAGCCTAGCTGATGATAAATGACCCGGAACCTCACTTTACCACATGAAGTTATCCTTATAGAGGATAGCTTATGCTCTACCCAGTGCCTTTAGTTAACAAACTGATTTAGTTGGGAGTTATGCCGGTACCGCCACCTCAGTTGTTTACTTATAAGTGAGCCGGCATTGTTGGTAATTCTCAGCGTATAGCATAGAGCTATCCTTTATAAATCTATGGTGGATAGTCATTATATGTGAGTTGCTCTTTGCTAGACGGTTAATTGGTTAATTTATTATTTTGTAACAGTTGCCAAATTGGTTGCAGGGTCAGCTGTACTATTGATAAAATGTAGGCAATCGTTTAGTCATGTTTATTGAAGGCAGGGAGGTTTGACACATTATTAAATTGACTTTAGTATGATGGGTGATCAGCAGGTGTGCCAGCTGTAGTCATATCATACTGAGCTATTTACAGAAAGGCAGCCCAACCCAACCATCTGTGGATAATATAGATTAACCAGGAAGTCAGCAAACTGAGTTTATCTTCATAACACAGCCTCTCCTATAAAACAACATGATATCACATTTTGCCCACTGCCTGATAGACTCTGCCTAGTGGCTGTCATGGTCTGATTTTCAGTTCCAGGAAGTTATCTATAGTCTGCTGTTCACTGCGATTGGGTCCTTGGTGACAGGTTGCTTTGGGAGCTCATTAAAACGCTCACTGCTTCGCTGGAATCTGTGAACACCCACCCTCAGTCACGTATGCAGTCCCTGGAGGTCTACAAAACCTACAGAGTTGTCATCGAAGGTATAAAAGCCTATCAGATTACACTCTCATGGTTGTCACTTATCACCCGTGAGAACTCAAAGCTAGGTAAAAGTTTCCTTCAGATGGGTTTATTAATAACTTATTGAGAGCAAAATGTACTTTGGCTAATAGTACTAATGACCTCAGACCACCCACGTAACAATGGGTAATAATAGAGAGGCTCTAATTAGTGATAGAAAGACAAAGGCTATGTTTCATAGCACTTTATATACTTTACCATTCTGTGCCACCGATCAACTTTAATTTCTCCTGATAGCATTGTGCGGCGATCTCCTATACACCCCTACATTGATTGTGGGGAATGTTGAAATGTATCAGACATGTTTGATGACAATCATTTAGTTTAAAGCTTGGTAATTAAATTGTAATCATTTTGCAATCACTCTAACTCTATCTTCAATTGTTTACTGCTACACACGATAATGGTGTGTCGGATGTAGCCATCATGCCATTGTCATATGATTGTTAATCTGAAAATTGGCAGCCAACAGACATCTTGGCCTGGTGAAAATGTTTTATAGCCAAAGAAGTGATGGATAGGGAATGCTAGGTGACCTTTCACTGTTTAGTTTCCTTCTACCAACGTGCCCTGTGTATACCAGCATGACTACAGATCACACCATGTGCATGAGTCATAGAGGATAACTCTATGGTATGAGTCATAGAGGATAACTCTATGGTATGAGTATACGAATCACTGATATGGTGAAGCTGTCGGGTTAGACATTTGATGTTTCACTAGCTACGGGTTAGCATGGAGCACCATGAGTGTATCAACATTGCTCCACCTCATAGCGAGGCTTGTTTTTCATCTTTACAACTTAGCATGGAGTGCCATGAGCAGGTATCAATGCTCCACCCCACAGCGAGGCTTGCTGAGCTATACCGCTATATCCCCATACTGGTAGCCATCAGTAAGATTGGGGGGGGGTACCTACTGACCCTTTAGAAGTGTCAAGTCAGCAGTCAGCTTCCTACATCATCAATCAGTATTAGGATTGTATACCCAATCTTCTATTTAAAGGTCAATGACTGAGTAAAGGCAAGCCTTACTAGCTTATATGCGGTGTAGATCTAAAACCTCTTATGTACGTCTGGCGTGGTATGCGGGCTTATTTATAAAAAGGGACTTATTTATAGATGGGGCAATCTCAGCTAAACTCAATAGAAGTCCCCTGAAAGATGCTCTCTTGACAAGAAAGCCACCCGAGTTTGGCGGAGTTTATCATCCTTCGCAGAATCTTGGTATATCAAGCATATTGCTGAGCAGCAGCATAATTAATACCTTCAATGGCCAGCCGGTATCAATCAACTCTCCTTTACCATTCTCTATAAATCTATAAGACGGAGAATACCATATAATAGACACATTCTAAAATCTGTATCATGCCTGTACTGTCCGTACACGTGGCGACATGTCCATACTCTTGGTGACTCAGTCATATGGAGTTTACCTTTACTCGAAAGGTTTTTTCGGGGAATTTAGATAACACTTTCAGGAATGGCTATATCCTGCATATGACTCTCATACAGCTGAATTCAGGCTCAGTGATACCCACAGCTGCCTGCAATCTATAGTGGATGTACACATCAATACGCACTTCCATTTAAAAACAAATTGATTCAGAAAATAGAATAATTTAATGAAACACATATTTATGTCACTGTTTGATATCATGGACTTCAAAACTCATTGTCTTTAGTAAGGTTCCATCTGAATAAAGGCACTCGGGCGAGGGGTTTTCTATTTAAAGTTAAACTGGGCAATCTATACATATGTATAAAAGTTTAATCTCGAATTGAGCGCCAGTTGTACGAGGCTTTGCATAGACTTGAGGAAGAAAAACTCTATGGGACGTCATTCCATAGTGCCCAACCATTGTTTTATTTTTATTGTCTCGGTAGTTGAGAGATCAGTGCTGCTCGCTGTCAAACACAGCCAGAAAGTGTCATCCTCATCAATGCTCCACCGCAGTGCCAGATACCAAACCCACAGTCATGTAACAACAAAAAGGTGGCTAGACATTGTCACACAGGTTGCCTGATGGCCTGCTCTCCTCCGGAGGTCATACTCAACTCTCAAGAGGATGATCGCAACCGTGTTCAAATTCAATTGGATGTTATAGAGTAATGAACCATTTTCACAAAAGTGACCATTGTAGCTGATGATGCACAAGCAGAGAGTATCATTTTTCCAGGTGCCACCATTAGAACATTCCCTAGCGGGCAATTGAAAAAGTTGCCATAAGCGTCTTCGTGTTTTTGTAAGCCAGTCATCAGTAAGTAAGGAGGTATAGGAAGTCGGGTTTTATGATTTGCATCATGTGTGGGGGGAAGGGTCCTTTGAATTGACTGGCATGCAGGTATGATTGCGAAATCTGGTGAGACTGTGAGCCCTTTCCCATTTTCACACTGGTGTTGAGCAATTCAATGCTCTGAAGCCAGCGGTAGCCATCTAATCCAAATTTTACACTGATGGGGGTACATGGTGAGTCTACCACTAGTCACTGGCTGAACTTCACAGAGATAGTGCATGTGTCATCATGACCATCACATGTCACCTCAATGGAGGTATCACCTGGAGTGATAGCTATAATCCCCGAGTTTACAACCAACATGACACGAAGGGGTGGGGTCAGAAATGATTTCTCTCTACTGCAAGCCTTGAATACTCTACCGATTGCGACATCAAAACTAACCATGCCAGAATTTCACTATTCTCCCGTTTTTGCTGGTTTATAGAAGGCCCGCATATTACTCAGTATACAGTTCAAAACCCTTCTAATATCAAGTGCATACACCCGTTATTACCATGTTTATTATGCACATGGTATACACTGCAAGACATGCAGTAGTAGTTTTGAGGTTTGATAGTATGTCTTCAGGGGTCTCTTTAATCTTATATGGAGTTGGTATGCCTTTCGCAGCTGCGCACTTATACCCAGAAAGGTAAGGTTAAAGGGATAGTGGTAGAGCATCGGGCTCACAACTGGAAGAGGCTGGGTCATGGTGGGCTCCCATTGCGAGTACGAGCTCCTCACATTCATTGCAAGTCAATAAACAAAACCAAGCCTCACTCTGAGGTGGAGCACTGATACTAGCCCCCTTGTGGTGCTCCATGCTAACCAATAACTGACGTAGCCGGCAGCGTAACCATAACATTCCCCCCACCTCAGCGAATACATGATAGCTGCACATTCCCCCCACCTCAGCGAATACATGATAGCTGCACATTCCCCTCACCTCAGCGAATACATGATAGCTGTACATTCCCCCACCTCAGCGAATACATGATAGCTGTACATTTCCCTCCACCTCAGTGAATACATGAGTGTCGAAGTGTTTTATTGTGCATTAAGTAACATTAAAAATAGCGAGTGCATGATGGAATAGATATCTCGATATAAAATGGAGCAAATACCAGCCGGAGATTATGGTAACAATAAAAATGGGGATTTATACACTGACATACATGTCACTGTGTGTCACTGATTTATAGAACTCATTGCCTTACAAGGAAAAACCTGTGATCATAGTCACTGATATAACTATATACTGAGTATAATAAGCCGTGCCCGGCTAAAAAATATCTCAATGGAAATCTAACGAGTCTCATTACAGCATGGCTGCAGTGTCTGTATCACTGTATCAGAGGAGATAATACCGGGGATGTTAAAATCACAGAATGTTCCCTCCGCTACCCGCGGGGAACCCAAGCTGCAAGGGTATTGTCTGAGCTCTCATAGGGGTCTGTATTCCTACTGTGTATTCATAGAACTGAGATGGTGGGTCCTCAAGCTTAGCTACCGAGGCGCGGTAACATAGATTTAGTAATGACCTTTCTGATAATTTACTATACATCTATGGACTGCAAAAAGAACCATGGATAGCATTAGATTCACTCCAAGGTATGCGCTCTCACAGTGAGTAGATTCTAATACAGAGACTGTGATTATAGTTAGCTGACCCAGGAAGCACTTGTAAAGAACAATTGGAATTCCGAAAGCTGTGCCGACCCTTAATTTTTAAACGGTTTTCAATTTTGAAATGTTTCCAGAAGCAGCCAGTAATGATCGCGGGGCCGAATGACCGGCACAGTTTCAAAATCATTGATAATCACATCCGTAAAGCTGGCAGGTCACAGAAACATCACAACACGAATGCCTGTCACCGATTGATTTTTGATAGAACACATCAAATCAATCTTCATATCAGACAGATCACTGTGAAACCCATGGATTCCTCATCATGCTGTAGGCTCTGCCTCAACCAGTGAGTCACCCCGCCTGCTTTGGTTTGTAAGTTTTGAGACGAGAAACAGTGGGTGGTTGATCGTGACAGCGCGTCATGACAGCGCGTCACGACAGCGCGTCACGACAGCGCGTCACGACAGCGCGCCACGGCAGCGCGCCATGACAGCATGTCAATCAGGGATAGAGAGATAATTGTAGAGATACTTACGCGGAGTATCTGAGGAGGTTCCTGAGGTGGCAGTCGGGCGGGCTGTCGGTATGAAGGCAGCAGTCGTGATGAGGATGGTTGCTGGACTGGGGGCGGCTGCCAGGTAGGGGGCGAGTTCTTTGATTTGATGTTGAATTCAGACTGCGGCATCACCTCGTATGTATTATTCTCCACCATCTCAAGGGGCATGTCTACGCGTTCCACCTCCCTATAACAGTAACCAGAGCCGATATATACAGAGAGTGCAATACAACGTGACCCAACACCGTAACACACAGGTGACACAC
>Ga0224501_10005244_pt1 | contig 10227 bp, 7 predicted proteins | sample SF_Oct11_sed_USG_4_FD_169105 | JGI IMG/M metagenome (GOLD analysis project Ga0224501, IMG submission 169105) | Sediment microbial communities from San Francisco Bay, California, United States - SF_Oct11_sed_USGS_8_1 | ecosystem: Environmental > Aquatic > Marine > Sediment | place: USA...
GATCCGATGATCCGATGATTCGATGATCCGATGATCCGATGATCCGATGATCCGATGATCCGATGATCCGATTATGATCCGATGATCCGACCAGCGGGACACTCCGCGTGTGCAGTTGAATACTTGGACAGTGACAAGTTAGAGTAGGTAAAACCATCTCATGGAGTTAGGCCCGGCTAGGGCTTAAGAAAAACATCTCATGGGGTTAGACCCGGCTTGGGTGAATAATCACACAGATAATAATAATATTAATGAATACACTAAAAAATATTCACTACAGCTATCAGTTGCATTTTCTACTGCATATAAAGCGTGTACCTCATTTCGTATACCAAGTTCACCTCTTTCATTCTGGTTTGGCATACTCCTTAATTCTTTTTCAAGGTTCCAATATGAAACCACCTCTTGTAGTCTGTCAGGCACTAACAATGAACAAATTATGAGCGCATACATTTAGTACTGTATTCCCTAGAGTACATGTAACCCAAAGATTACATACAACTCACTTCTGCTCGCTTGAAATCCATCAAGGACTTTGGCCACTTCACATTTGTATTTATTTTACTTCAGATTTATTTTGTAGAATAACTTACTCCCTACTCTTGGTAGGTTAATACGAGGACGGGCAGTTGGGAAGCAACGCCGAACAAAGATCGTGTGGCTCCACTATGTTCGTCTTTTGTTTTCAATCTGGAAATTTGACAGCGAGCCACTCGAATAGTTGTGAAAACCTCCGGTGGCCATTTTGAAACACCTGAGATATCTGGGAGGTTTTCTTAATATTTTGAGATGTCTCGATAGCCGATGGGCACTCATTAACCGAGATAAATGCGTTTTGGTCTCTTTAAAACAACAATGTGTGTTAATATCATATTCAGCTGCATGATGAGCCTGGCACACAAATATATGGAGAATCTATAGGATGTCTTTCATATTGCACTAGTCCATGCAACATTCGGACACCTTTTAACCATTTATGTGGACACTTTATCCACCTTGACCGAACTGTTACAAAGCATTTTAATATTGAAAGCATATTTATTATAGCTTAGTATGGTCTAAACCCCTTCATCATGGGCTGGACCATTGATCTGAATATATTGATCGGCAATTAGTCCACAGCACAAAGGTGACCCCTCAAGCAGTCTCCGTATATTTCACGTCATCAAAACAGAACATTTTCATTGAACTCGCTGTACGTTTCATAAAAACAAAAAACAGCCCCGTGAACGGAATGGATGCGGGGCAAATGCGAAGTCGTTAGCTTTGAGCCAAAAGCAAAGCCATGTCTTGATTTTATTGTAGCGATGCCTGGGTAGTTTACCCTGATTGTGGTGCCAAAAGGGAATCAGTTCGTTCGACCTTGATATTGGTGATTGCCGATCCATATTCATACCAATGGGCTGACTAAAAGGGTTTACAATCATGAAAATGAAATAAAAGAAACCAAAATATTTAATTCCTGTCCAAAAGAATAAAATGTGACGACTTCTAATTCCTGTGGAACGCCTGGTTGCCCTCTCCAGAACGCCTAGCCCCTAAGCCCCTAAGCTGCCCTTATCTGTGCTTAGGCGAACTGGGGAGGGTCTTTGACTTTTGGCCAGGAAGAGATGCTAGGGCTTTAATCAGATTCAGCTAAACTCAAAGTGCTCCTTCGTGGTTTCTACCATGAAATCAATTAGTGTTACTATAATAATAGTTAATGGCTCATAAGTCCTCATGGAAAAAGGATTTTGAGTGGTGAAATTCAGTTTCTGCTCTCAATATTCAGTCAGCTCTTTTGTTAAGATCGGTGTCTGACAGATTTTGTTTTGGCAGTCACTCCGGCAAAAAATAAACAACGCTCTCCCCACTGAATATTGTGCATGATTTGAGACTCGGGTCCAGCTCAATACATTGGCAGTCGGTGGTCGCGCAGAGCATAGCGCACATCATGAGGGTGTCCGCTTCATATCTCTTCACCATTTCCTGGGGGCACTGCGTGTCTCGTTTGGCAAACCATCTCTCATCACTATTGGCTTCAACCACCTCGAGAATATATTCAGGATTGCGAAGGACTACAATAATTATTCAAATTCAATCTAAATTACTGGGTAACCGGTATAGTTGGCTTTGAATTTCACTCTGGGATTGATTTAAGCAGACATTCCAATTATAGCTTAGCACAGTGCACCAAATTTGGGCCAGCCAGGTTGGGGGGCGTCAATCAGTCAATCAATCCACCAGTCAGTAAGTCGGGCGGCCAGTCAGTCGATGAATGGGTCGGTCAGTTGGTCATCCAGTTGGTTGGTCGGTCCTTTGGCACCTTGACCTCACGTTCAGTGACTCGGACAACAAAAAATGAATTTTAGATTCGTCGGTGGGTGCGTGGCCGTGGTGTTGCCAACTTTCCAGTGTGTTTGAGACTGATCTATCAAATCTAATTCGGCGCATTGCCTTACCAGGGGCTGGCATTAGAGTTTTCTGCCAATGCTAACATTTCAGGGGAAGAAAACTCTTTTTAAAGTTGTCAAGAGTAAGATCGGTATGTCTCTTATTCAGTTCAGGCAAAAGATTGTGGATACGTAATAGTAGGCCTATTCGCCCGATGCTAGACGTTCGATATTCCCATTAATGAGGCGTCTGAGTATAATGAAAGCAGGCGAACAGCACACAGTCAAGACTTCTCACATTGTAATAATCAGCCGACCAAATAGTACCCACTCACTGGTGAAAGTTTTAGTACCGGTGGTGTTCATATTCGAGCTAACTAATGCGAGACTGTCAGTTCTGATTGGCTGAAAAGTAGTTGGCTGTCCCCGCTCGCTTGGCCCGGCGCCTGAAAACTGATATTTTCCAGACGTACAAAAAAATCCAAACAGCCCCCCAGCGTGACCAACTTTTTAATGGTTGTCGTAGCACCGGGCGAGTAGGCTTAGTATCTCAGATAAATATCTGATTCGACTGACACACTCCCAGAAACCCCGTAACTTTCTGATTAGTTTTAATATATTCAGCAGACTGAATGACGGCTTCATTTTTCTGCATAATTTCTTGCTCAATTTTAAGTCGATTTACTCTTGCCCCTGGCCATCCATATTAACAGACCTCCCAGGTATGAGCTTTGTTGAAACGGTGAAGTGTTTGGACTAGTCTAATTCTCGACAGGTGATGTGCTCACGAATGGCTGGGATTAACTGACCCCCAAAATTCCTAGGACCATCCTTTCAGGCCTCATTGTAGCCGGCGCTTCACACTGAATGAGCGGGTGATCTGGGACGGTGAAGCTGGCGCTGGACGGAATCAGTCTCTAGTACCCCAAACCTGTCCATCCTGCAACTTTGTTGCTATGGCATAGTTGAAAGCATGAGTGATGCCAAAGATGTTAAAACCCTCACCTGGTGTCGTCATTGACTGGGTTGCTGTTTCTGTCTCCTGAATTGCTGCATCGAAGAAGCTTGTTGTTGTTTGTGTTTGCGCCATTAAAGCTGTAAGGGTATATTTTACTATGTAAGTAGGTAGTAGTTAGACGTGTGGTTAGTAGACTTGGTAGGCAGTTTGGTTTGCCGACCAGTAGAAATATTCGGACAAGCTAGCGTAGCTCAAACGCGTCGGATAAAGAGAACTTTATCTTTACGTAATTCTGATAGACCGCGCATTAGACAGATAGACTGAAATCATGGTCACACAAAAACTCCCGGTGGCAACTAAATGAAGAGCAAAGATCGAACGCGTTAGTCTGTCCGCGCAGTTGTGGCAGGGCGTAAGCATTTTTCCCCGCTTTCATACAATTAGCACCGAGTCACTTTATTTGACGCATTCGGGCTGCACGCCCATTTGAGCCGATGACTCCAATGCATATGTTCGGGCGGTACAGGATTGGACTTATCAGATGATCTTATAAAAACCTCTCTTCATGGGAAAACCTAGAGGCTTTGCATTAGATAGCCCTAAAAGAATAGTGACTGTGTCAGACCCGGCATTAGCACTTCTTTAGTATACTATAGCTTCAGTTTGATCAATCATTACTTGGGCGATTTGTCCTGCCAACAAGCGAGAAGCCCAAATAATTGCAAGGAACCTGCAAAGAAAGCCTGAACAGCTGACAGGAAGCCGCAAGCTGGACTGACTGGTGGCCGAACTGCGTCAAGGCACAGCTGGTGAGGTTAATAACTCTCAAGACAATGAACTATCCGTGAGTAAGGGGTCAAGTTATCAGCAGGAGGCGTCAAACTTTAGTAAAGCATATATTCTACGTAACATCAAAAACACAGTACAAATCTGCATTTTTAATTTTGAACTTTGCTACACTTTTTTGTTCCAGAAGTCACCTTTGCAGAGCCTGGTCTTCACTGCAAGTGTACCCATTGATGACAAACGCGCAGTTATCAGTCCTGAAATAGCTTTGAGTCACTCTCTTGCTGAAGCTTTTGCTTAGCACCTAGCATACTGAGCCTAGAACCCACGGTACTGGGCTCAATTATCGGTTTGGGCCAAAATCTTGTATTTTGCAACACCCTCACCCTTGTTGATTTCGGATTGGCACAGAAAGTAAAGGAGGCCGTCATATAGAGTAACCTTCTAATGGGGGAATGTGGGTGCGAGTGGAAAGTATCCTGATATGGCACTCTGGAAAACATTGAGTTGAACAGATTCAGTAGACCAATTTCTGCACCGCACCTGACCCTGTTCTGTCATGGAGATTGTAGCGCACTATACAGGGGAGGCATGTGCGGACTAGTGGCTGGATTTCTCTTTCAAGCTTTTAAGCGATAGCTTAAATATAATTTAGTTGCATCAAGGCTCTCGACCTGGGGGGTTTGACGCTCTACAAATTAGAAGTAGAAGATCTACCTGGTACAGTAGTTGAATGGCCTGCTGCTGTTGTTGTTGATTGGGCCACCATAGCTGGCACTGTAAAAGCCGATGGCAGCTCTGTTTTTGGGTCTCCTGATGAACCTGTAGAAAAGTAGTTGCCTTGGAACTTCATTACGCAGTATGCTAATCAACTGCAGCTGACCAAAGGCCAGCCAAGTAAGCTTCTGGCTCTGTGAGGGAAAAGCAGAAAGCTCAACTGAAATTTGAGTTGCATTTCATGTCATGGTTTCTAGAATAGGTTTTTGATACCTACGTTGTGTACAGATGACCACAAATGACTGGTAACAGTCAACAGGCAGCATGCTTTCACTCATGCTTGGGTCCACCCCTACGCATTCGCCCCATTCACCGAAACCAGGGTCGATCTCCCATTCTACAGAATATGAATGGTTTAGTGTCTTATTTTGAGGAAGAATTGCAAAAATCTACAACAACTTGTGTGCAAAATATCTCGCACCTGTACAAGAGCACAAATTCCTTTAGGGTACAGTTTGAAAAAGCATTTTTGAAATTTTGGCCAGATTGTTTGTTCTGACAGGAGTGGTCACAAATTGTATATATACATGTACACGCACTCCAAGGACTTCATCGCATCACAGGCACAAACCATCGCATGACTGCAGACCGCTTACTCTGACCCCAGATACTGGCTCATCCTGACCTCAGTTCTTCTTTATTAGCAGTTACGTGATCTAGCGAGCCTCTCTCTCTAAACTGTTAGTATGGCTTCGAAACACCACATTGAAAAGTAAAGCTTCCAAGCAGTGGATAAGAATCAAGATCATTTCATGGTTCCAAAGATTCACCTATCCCCTCCCATTAAGATTAACCAAGTTCCCAGCAGAAGGCCTCTATAAAGGGCTCCAATCTCCCCCCAAGACATTGACCTCCAACCGTCTGGACCTATGTCTTGCTGTCGATTCAATGCCATCTCGGGTGAGCTAGTGAGGTTGGTGCTCCTGCAACCACTTCTCAATTCTGGCACAAGTCAGGTTGCCTTGTGAAGTACCTAGTTATCCTCGACCCCAAAGGATGAACATTATATGAGATTAAAATAAAGGTAATGGTAACGGCCCGGCATCAGTCATCTTTCTCCGACTATATCATTATACTATAACGCAGAAGCTTCTGACTGGACATGGTTGGCATAGTAGAAGCTGACCCAATGGCTGTTTTACTCTTCCAGAGCACACATTGATTCAGTGTGAAGCTCGAGCTACAAGACAGCAAGTGGGTGGTAACTGACTCTGAGAGGTTGTTGGTTACATGCCACCCGCCGGGAATCCGTTTACAGGAATGAAGAGGTGGTTCTTTGACAACCCGGTAATGATCATGGCTCGTATCCATTGGCTGGGACCTCCAAATATCTTCATACTCATACCAACAAAACGACCCCCCCCCATTGGTGAAACTCGAGTCTGAAAACAATAAACTGCGACTCTGACTATTTACCAATTGAGCTATTCTGGTCTCCTAGCTGAGATAAAGGTAGAGTAAAACAAAAGTTGTCTGCAATGCAATCCCATTATCTACATGCACCAGCAATATCTGTAACAAGTATTCTGAAGCTGGTGACTCTGTTTCACTAGTATCTTTTGTCATGCTTCCAACAACAGCCAATGAGAGCATTGCTTAAGGTTGAGTCTGAAGCATGAGGTCATTAGTTCGATTGCAATATCAGATTTTTATACCAGACTCATCAGTTTGGGATCCGAAGAGGCTCTCTGATACTCGCATCTCTAGCGACAATAGGTGGCCGCCCATCTCTAAGGGTATGTGGAGGTAAGAAGGAAGGTACATGCTTAAACGTTGAGCCAAAGACTTATTTGTCCAACTGCTGGCAGTGATTCTGACACAGGGACGTGGAGAAGAAAAAGATTTTACTCACTGACAAACGGTGCGGGCAGATTTGAAGTAGTTACAACTTCACCAGAACTAGTCACCAATAGGCCGATGACAGCAGAATATAGCAGGTTGTATCTGACTTGCATATCGCTATAGAAAGTCGGTTCATATCATACCACATTAGATATTGTTCGCTAAATGCGGGCCTGATCTGGTAATGTGCATAGTACATGCATAGTTGGACTGATCCCCAATAATTATATGGAAAGCATTTTAAATTTTCAGCTGATCTCCATCACACTCTTTGCAAGGGAGATTGGGCTACGAGGAGTTCACCTATATGACATCAGTTTCTTCCGCATTATTGAAAACTTAACTAATTCTGTAAATGCTTACGCCATAATTCGTAGGACAAAATTAAGCTCTTCGTCACTTTCTGGAATGAGCAATTCTTGTTGCAGACTGGCACAGATGTCCTTAGCGTCTGACATTGTGTATCCATCCATACAAGAATCACAAACGGTATATGTCTTTATGCCAAACGCCCATTGGAGCTCTACATCTGTATAAAAAATATTTTGGAGGTTTTTCTCTTGCGAGTGGCTAGACAAGAGTCAATTTGTGCTGACAATGATGTAACAGAGGTTGGGGGGGCCTTCCCCACCGCCTTCATCTCCCATAGCTCCAAAGAGAGTTGGGTACCCGTTTACTGCTGGGTGGACAGAGAGAGTTTGTGAAAACCTCTGTGCACAAGCTGTTTTTTTAATCTTTAGCATCACTGGTCAGCGGTCTAACCACTCAGCCATAGTAGGACGGAGTAAATAGAGAGTCCAGCTTGATACCAATTGTTCAGAGTGAGGCTATTGCCCAGCAGTGGGAAAAACCTGGCGGTTGCTGAATATTGTATTGGTTTATTGCTCTGCATTGAGTAATGAGTCTCAGCACATACATGGTAAGAATAGGTGATTATCAGCGTGAAGGTAGGCAATGGGGAAGACCATTGGCTAGGGAACCAATGGTCTTCCTCATCGCCTTTGGATCCGATTTACAGTTGTTTACCACGTCCACTGTTTCTTATCAGTCAAGTTATAAGCATTACCTTGAGTAAAGACAACCCGTCCTATTTTTCTAAGCCCAGTTCCACAACTCCTAAAACAAATCTATGCAGCTTCTAATAACCCTGCCACTGGAGTGATGGCATTCCTGGATTGCCTGCTACACTAGACGCTTTTCCGTTCAAGTAACTAACGACGGCTTATTTTATTTTAAAATGGCTGAAACAGTGATACATTGAGGTTCTGAAATGAAATTAATCATTTTAATTGAAACAGTGACATATGTCACTGATTGAAAGAAGCTAGCAGTTTAGATTTGAATGATACCTATTCCAATTTGTTTTGATCAGTGCTGATGATTTCCCAGGTTAGCGACAGAAATGTTCCAAATGGCTTGGAATCAGTAGTATTTGTTAGTAGCTACCAGTTTATTTCAGGTAAAGTGGTCTGTCCTACCAATTGATGAGCTTTTCAGCATTCCTTGAAAAAAGAAGACAACTCCATGAAGACCCATTTGCAAAATCATTGACCAATTCTCGGATGGAAAAGTGTCTAGTGTGACAATATTTCAACTCAACCAAGAGTCAAAGCATTGAAGTATTGGAAATTAGTACTTACTAGGAGAGTCAGCATTCCCATATTCATGAAGAAAAACAATTAGAATAAATATTCCTATCTCCATGCTGCCTTCCAGCTCAGCCGAAACAGCTCTGGCTTTGCGCTTCTGCGCAAGTCACATAAAAACCTAACGGATAGCATCGATTTGATGACCTGCAAACAGATCATCTATTTGACAGATGATTGTAGCATCCTTCATCAGCTCCTTCAGCTCATTAACTGACCAGGCACTCAACTGTGAACAACTACCGTTATAAATCACGGTATTATTTAAAAGCCTCTATTACCAAGTGACAGCGCAAAAAGGAAGAGGTTGTCTCCAGTTTATTTGATCATTCATCATTGCTGATGGACTACTCAAGAATTGACATTAATGAATATTTTCCTGTATATTCATTGAATTGCCAATCTAATGGACGCATGCTTTCACATTGTCAAAACAAATAAGGCTTAAAATTCCATAAGGGTCTCACATCGTCGGCCGCATCACCTCCTTAATGGGGATGATGGGGTAGCTGACGTCTTGGCATTGGTGAAATTGTCTCTTCTGGCTGGAGAGGTAACTGATAGTGGTTCAGGAAGCACCACCAAGTTGCTATCAGGTATATCCATTGCCTACCTTCACGCTGATAATCACCTATTCTTACCATGCATGTGCTGAGACTCATTACTCAATGCAGAGCAATAAACCAATACAATATTCAGCGACCGCCAAGTTTTTCCCACTGCTGGGCAATAGCCTCACTCTGAACAATTGGTATCAATCTGGACACTCTATTTACTCCGTCCTACTACGGCTGAGTGGTTAGACCGCTGACCAGTGATGCTAAAGATTCAAAAAACAGCTTGTGCACAGAGGTTTTCACAAACTCTCTCTGTCCACCCAGCAGTAAACGGGTACCCAACTCTCTTTGGAGCTATGGGAGATGAAGGCGGTGGGGAAGGCCCCCCCAACCTCTGTTACATCATTGTCAGCACAAATTGACTCTTGTCTAGCCACTCCCCTACAGCCATTGGCCATGGGGTAGTACCCGCACCTCACCTGTAACTATAGTCTGTCTGTTTGTCATGGAAGGCTGACAAGCTGAGTTGATTCCCAGTCCCCGTATCCTTGCAGAAGGCTTGTGATTGCAAGACGGTGGCTAGCCCTTTTCCCATTTTGTCTGAGCAGGAATATATGTAAAGGGCTCACAATCACATCAGGTAGAGGAGAGTGGGCATAATCGGGGTTAAACACTGATCCATAATATTGCAAGCCACTCCTCTTTGATTATGGGTAGAATTGTGAGATTTTTAAGGCTTGGTTCACTACTCTGGGTGTGTGCAGGAAATAGAAGAGACCGCAACAGTTCATGGTTTAAAAAAATTTAAAATCCAGATTTCATGCCCATACGAGGCTCCGTTGTGATTATGATGTAGGTTTTATGGCTCTTTCTGAGTCCTTCAATATTGTGCTGATCAGCTGCCAGGCTTTGAAATGACTTTCGAAAACTAGAATGAACCTCTAGCACAGAGGCATTTGTTGGTCACGATAGCTTTGGTACAAACAAATTACCCATTAACCGCAGCAAAATCCAGTCCCTGAACAGAACATCAGTTGCATTCACGTACTTGGCTTGGCGACCGAAATGGATTTCGATCGCGAAATCTGTTAAACTACTCGATCAAGAGTGTCAGGGATTGCAATGTTTATGGGCTGTGCCCCTGTGTGCGATGTGTGGTGCTCCTGTGTGATGATGTCTGTTTCGTAATGCTCTGTGCCTGGAAGGCTTCAGTCTATTTAAGCAAGCGAATAAACTCTTCTTTGCTGACCAAGATATTTAATGGCATTCGTTGAGAAGGATGTGAGACA
>Ga0224501_10005245_pt1 | contig 10226 bp, 10 predicted proteins | sample SF_Oct11_sed_USG_4_FD_169105 | JGI IMG/M metagenome (GOLD analysis project Ga0224501, IMG submission 169105) | Sediment microbial communities from San Francisco Bay, California, United States - SF_Oct11_sed_USGS_8_1 | ecosystem: Environmental > Aquatic > Marine > Sediment | place: USA...
GGAGACCGCGCGGCGGTCCAGATCCAGAGCATAGCCGCGATATTCCGGCGAGGCTTTCACCAGGTGGCGCTCCACCGCCGGGGAGTTGCGAAACATGTTCCCCTTCTTTTCCATCAGCCCGGCGCCGCATAGCCCCAGCAGCAACAGCCCTATGGCGCGAGGATCGGCGCCGAGGTCGAGGGCGATCTGCTCCTTGGATCTCCATCCACCCGCAGCGGTGTCGAAAATACCGGCCTTATGCGCCTCGAGCATCATCAGGGCAGGCCGCCACCCCCACGACAGGGCCAGCAATTCTTCCATACTATTGATCCGGTCCATCTTTTCCCTGCTCATCCCTTGTAAATGTATACGGCGCCCATGATAATGAACAATACACCGGCCCCCCTGGAGATATATGACTGGGGCACATGCTGGGCCAGGAATCCGCCCAGCAGTGTGGCGATGAGCGAAGCCAATACCAGCGCCAGCGATGAGCCGATGAAAACGCTAAGCTTCGACCGCTCATAGGCGGCGCAGGCGAAGGTGGCCAATTGGGTCTTGTCTCCCAGTTCCGCCAGAAAGATCATGGTGAACACCGAACCGATGACTTTGTATTCCATCCTTAAATAAACCTTTCTTGAGTTCGTGTTTGCAGCCGGGCAAACGGGCCCTCCCGGCGTGGATCTGTCCATATGCCGGGAATCGTTAGTGGATTATTAGATTATGCGCAGGCAGGGGGCGCAGGTTCAAGGAGTTTCGATGCTATCAATGTTCTCCCCCATTCCATCTTTGCTTGTTTCCCCGTATAATTCGCCTTATGCTATCGTGCTTTGAACAATGGCCATGGCGTGGTCAAGAGGGGTGGATGGGTTATGGACAGTCAGGACGCGGGTAACGGATTATTGACCGATCTTCAGGGGATACTCTCGGCTGTTTCCGACTTTCTTTGGGGCCCGCCCCTGATTGTCATGCTGCTCGGCGTGGGGCTGTATCTGACATTCCTGCTGCGCGGCCTGCAGTTCACCTGGCTGGGGCACGCTCTTTTTATGGGGCTCATCCAGCGCAAGGAGCGAGACGGGGATGGAGATATATCCCACTTCCAGGCCCTGATGACGGCCCTTTCCGCCACGGTGGGCACCGGCAATATCGTGGGAGTGGCCACGGCCATCATGCTCGGCGGCCCTGGGGCGGTGTTCTGGATGTGGATGACCGGTCTGGTGGGGATGGCCACCAAATTCGCCGAGGCGTTGCTGGCGGTGAAATATCGGTATAAGGACGAGAAGGGGAACATGGTGGGCGGCCCCATGACATATATCGTGGCCATCGGGCCCAGCCCTGTGTGGAAATGGATGGCCATGGCCTTTGCGCTCTTCGCCGCCATCGCTTCTTTCGGCATTGGAAACATGGTGCAGTCCCATTCCGTGGCGGACAGCCTGGAGGGGGCGTTCGGCCTGCCCAGGGTGTGGGCGGGGGGTGTGATGGCGATATTGACCGCCGCGGTGATCCTGGGCGGAATCAAGTGGATAGGGCGGGTGGCGTCGGCCATTGTGCCTGTGATGATCTTCGGATACGTGGGAGCGTCGCTATATATCCTGGTGACCATGGTGGACCAAATTCCATCGGTAATAGGGCTGATCTTTAATGACGCTTTCACACCCGCCGCCGGAGCTGGTGGATTCGCCTGGGCGGCGTTGCGTTGGGGAGTGGCCCGGGGGGTGTTCTCCAACGAGTCGGGGCTCGGCTCCTCCCCCATAGCGGCGGCTGCGGCCAAGACGAAGGAACCGGTGGCCCAGGCCATGGTTTCCATGACGCAGACTTTCATCGATACACTGGTGGTTTGCTCCATGACAGCGTTCGTGATCCTGCTCACCGGCGCCAATCACAACGGGCTGGAGGGGAGCCAGGTGACCACCAGCGCCTTTTCCTCGGTGTTGGGCTCTGGAGTGGGGGAGCCCCTGGTGGCGTTGGCGCTGGTGTTTTTCGCATACTCCACCGTGCTGGGCTGGAGCTATTATGGAGAGCGGGCCACAGAATCGCTGGTGGGTGTGGGGGGGATCCTTCCCTACAGGCTGGTCTATTGCGGGGCGGTGTTTGTGGGGGCGAACCTGAACCTGGCGCTGGTGTGGACCATCTGCGATATCACCAATGCGCTGATGGCCCTGCCAAACCTCATAGCCCTGGTCATGCTGTCGCCAATTGTCCGGGCGGAGACCTTAGGCTATATTAACGGCGGGAAATGGAAAAATAGATAAAAGGCATGGGAAAACAGCCGATCGTATTTAACCAGATCAAATTGAAAGGTAGACCACATGGCTGAGAGAATGATGATTATCGGGGGTGTTGGAGGAAAGCGGACAGAGATAAACGCCTCCATGGCTGTGCGTCACGGGATGATCGCAGGCGCCACCGGGACGGGGAAGACAATCACATTGCAGACCCTGGCGGAGAACTTTTCGCGCATGGGCGTTCCTGTGTTCATGGCGGATGTGAAGGGGGACCTTTCCGGACTGGCGGAGGCGGGGGTGGAACATCCAAAGATAACCGAGCGGCTGGCGTGGATGGACGTTTCCGGGTTTCGGGGCGCAGGCTGCCCCACGTTGTTCTGGGACCTGGAGGGGAAGAATGGCCACCCGGTGCGGACGACTATCTCGGAGATGGGGCCGCTGTTGCTGGCCAACGCCCTGGAACTGACGGAGAGCCAGACCGGCTTGCTATACACCTGCTTCCGGGTGGCGGATGATCAGGGGCTCTTGCTGCTGGATCTCAAGGATCTGCGGGCGATGATCAAATATGTCTCGGACAACGCCAGGGAACTGGGGAAGGAATATGGCCTGATCTCGGCGGTGAGCGCCGGGGCGGTGGCCCGCCAGCTTCTGATCCTGGAGGAGCAGGGGGCGGAACAGTTTTTTGGCGAGCCTGCCCTGGCGATCAGCGACCTGATGATCAAGGATTTTTCCGGCAACGGGGTTATCAACATTCTCGACGCCACCAAGCTTATCTCCGCCTCTCCCAGGCTCTATTCCATATTCCTGTTGTGGCTTCTTTCCGAGCTGTACGAGAGCCTTCCGGAAGCGGGAGAGGTGGAGCTGCCCAAGCTTGTGTTCTTTTTTGACGAGGCCCACCTGTTGTTCGACCAGGCGCCCAAGGCGCTGCTGGAAAAGATAGAGCAACTGGTGCGGCTGATCCGCTCCAAGGGGGTGGGGATATTTTTTGTCAGCCAGAGCCCCCTGGATGTGCCGGAGGATGTGTTGGGGCAACTGGGGATGAAGATACAGCACGCCTTGCGCGCCTTCACCCCGAAGGACCGAAAGACCGTCAAGGCCGTGGCCCAGTCTTTTCCGGAAAATCCTGATGTGGATGTGGAAGAGGCGATAACCGGGCTGGCGGTGGGGGAGGCATTGGTCTCGTCCCTGGATCGCTCTGGAAAACCAACGCCAGTGCAGCGGATATTCATCCGGCCGCCGGAGTCGCGGATGGGGCCGCTGGATGTAAAGGAGAAAGAGGAAAAGATATCCCGTTCTCCATTGAAGGGAAAATATGACACGGCGATCGACGCCGAATCGGCCCATGAGGTATTGCTGAAGAAGGCGGAAGAGAAAGCCATGGCCGAGGAGAAGGCCAGGGAGGAGCTGGAGCGACAGGAGGAGGAGCAAAAAGCGGAGAAAGCCGCCAGCCAGCCCAAAGGTCGTGGCCGCCAGAGGCAGGGGGCTGGGGAGGCGTTTATTAAAAGCGCCGCCCGCTCCATAGGGAGCCAGCTGGGCAGAAGCATAGTAAAGGCGGCTTTGGGAAAAAGCATATCGCGGGGGCTGCTGGGGTCGATTCTGGGTGGGCTGGGCAAATAGGGCGCCTTTAGCGTGTGTCGGGAGTGATCAATTCGGGAAAGTGGGCATGTGGTTGTTTATAAGGCTCTTCTTGTCCAGTGGTATGGTTGGGTCCCTGGAAGCGGCTGTTATTTATGTTTTCCGGCGTTGCGCAAAATGTTATATTTGAGAATCAGCGGGATATGGAAGATATCCTCTATTCACGGATTGAAGAACGCGTTGTAAAAGTAGTATCAGCATAATCATTCAATGAGCGTAGATAAAACAGAAATTCTGGGAGACCAGTCAAACACCCCCTCTGGCAAGTATTCCAGTGTAGGCAAGTCAGACTATATCCAGATTGAACCTGGCGCCATTCTGGCGAAAAGGTATAAAGTGCTGGCAAAGCTGGGCGAGGGGGGCATGGGGGTGGTCTATCAGGGATTGGATACCCAGCTGGACCGTCCTGTGGCGATCAAGCTCTTGAAGCGTAATTTAAGTGAAGACAAAAAAGCGATTGAAAACCTGAAGCAGGAAGCCCAGGTGTCCATGATGCTGACCCACCCTGGGATTATGCGTCTTATCAACTTCGAGCATCATGGCCAATACGCTTTTCTTCTGGCGGAGTTTGTGGATGGGAAGGACCTGAAGACCATCGCCAAGCGACGAGGTGGGAAGCTGGACTCCAAGACCACGGCAAATATCGTATACAAGCTCTGTTCCGCTCTGGAATACGCGCATAAGAACAACGTCATCCATCGCGACATCAAGCCGGCCAACATAATGATCAGCACCAAAAAAGAAGTGAAGCTGATGGATTTTGGCATCGCCAGGGTGTTTATGGAAGGGGACGGGGCCCAACCGCAGCTGGCGGGGACTTTGGCCTATCTGGCGCCGGAGCTGATCGAAGGGGCAAAGCCGGACACCCGGTGTGACATCTATGCGCTGGGAATGACCATGTATGAGTTGCTGGCCGGCGAGCATCCTTTCAAGGGGATGAATGCGCAGCAGGTGGTTAAAGCCCATCTGAACACAGAGCTTCCTCCCATAGAAGGGGTGAAAAGAGAGCTTTTCAATATTGTCTCCCAATGTATCGAGAAAAAGCCTAACGCCAGGTTCCAGACTGTGGGGGAACTGCGGGGGGCCCTGGGCAAATATCTGGGGCTTGACGAATCGTATAAGGTTTCCCGCATGAAGGCCAGCATGGAACATGAAAAGCGGAAGCTGGAAATCGAGCAGGAAAAGGTGGCGGAAAAGCTCAAGATGCTGCAGGACGAGATGAAAAGGATCGAGAACAAGCCCGCAGCCTTCGAGAGCGCCGAGCCTGGGTTTTCCATATTGGGATACTCCAAGGAAGGGGTGCAAGTAAGGTTTCCATACATGCTGGCAGCGATTGCCACCGGGGCCGGAGTGTTTGGCGCTGTCTTGGGGGAAATGACCCTGACAGGCGCCCTGTATGACGCAGGTTCGGATGAAGCGAACATGGCGGTGTCGATGGCCATGATGGGGGCGATGAGTCTTATGATCCCCTCGATGTTCAAATACGGATTCGCGGAGTGGTTTCGTTCCGCCGCCATCGGCGCGGTGGTCAGCATCGCCTGTTACTACCTTTGGATCCACTCCGCCAATACGGGCCTGGTTTTGGGCATCTCCTACCATTACCTTATGTTCGGAGTGGCCCTTTGCCTGGGCGCCATTATGTGTGAGCCGGAAGGGGCGAATCTGGAACGTATCATGAAATTCGCTCCCTTGACGCTTTTCGGCATGCTGGCAAGCTCTTTGGCGTCCATGGGGAATGTGGCCAATACCTTGAAATTCGCCCCGGACAAATCCAATATGTTTTATCTTCCATTGTTGGCAGTGGCCATATGGACAACGCTGGACATCAGGGAGCAAAGGTCCTGAAAGATGGTTTTTGCGCCGGATGCGGCTCATCACTGAATAGTTAGGTGTTTCATGATTCTATTTTTCATGCGGAAAACGAGGCTTTGGGCCATGTTGGCCGCCGCAATCTCGTTGGCCGCCGTGGCTGGCTTTGCCCAGGCGCAGCCCACCGGGAAGTTTTCCGAGGAGTTGTTCACAAGCATTCAACGGGATATGATATGCCTGTGTGGATGTAAATCCATACTCAAGGATTGCCCCCATGTGAATTGCGATTACGCCATCCCCGCGCGAAAGCGGATCCGGGAAATGCTGGATCAGGGGAAAAGCAGGGAAGAGATTCTCGCTGAGTTCGTCAAGGAAAAAGGGGAGCAGGCCCTGGCCGCCCCCAAGAAAGAAGGGTTTAACATTCTCGGTTACATCCTCCCATTCATCGCCATTCTGGGGGCTGGATATGGAGTGGTTCTTATCGCCCTGCGCTGGGCTGGCGCCGGGGCAAAAAAGGAGCCTTCCATTGAGAAAAGCGGCGAGGAGCAGCAACCCAAGCCTGCCACCGGAGAGGCGGAAGGGGTTGGGGGAGAAGCGGCCGAGAGGCTTAAAAAAGAGCTTGAGGAGTTCGACTCCTGATTATTTATCCAGGAAGGTTTTAACAGTATGGGTGTGTTTATCGCGGAGATCGCGGTTCTGTTGATAGTGCTGGGCGCGGTGGCGTATCCGCTTTTGGGCGCCGCTGCGCCGGTTTCCTCCCCGGAGTTGATCGAAAATGATCTGTCCGACCTGCTGTACAGGAAGGAGGCGCTGTATACCGCGTTGAAGGATCTGGAGTTCGACATGCGAACCGGCAAGATCGACCAGGAGGATTACGATGTGATGAAAAAATCCCTGGAGGCGGAAGCGATCGGTATTTTGGGGATGATTGACGCCACCGCCAAGGGCGAAAATCCGGGCTCTGATGAGAAAAAGTCGGAGAAGAAAAAGGGGAAGTTCTGCCCCGAGTGTGGCTCCAAAGTGGAGAAAAGCCACAAATTCTGTCCAGAATGCGCCAATAAGCTTTAAAATCCGGTCCGGTTATCCCAGGGAAATCTTTATATATTTTCTCTGCTGGCGACAATTTTGGCGATGACTGCGCCGTTTTCCTCCATGGCATACACCAGCACTGTCGCTTCGTTGTTTTTCGCCGTCCATTTGGCCGAGGCCATCCCCTCCTGGGTGAACCGGCCGGACAGCGTCCAATCCCGGGCGCCAAACTCCTCGGCGAATTTGTCCATGAGCGAGTCCATGGTAATCCGGGCGGTAAGAGTCACCGAGTTTTCATGCACCCCCGCCACGAAGTTATCCAGCCTGGCCTCTGGAATGGTGGGCAGGATGATGTCCGAGAGCTGCTCGCCCTTCCCGGCTTTGCCACCGAAGGAGAGGACGTATTCCTTGCCGTTGAAGCGGAAGGAGGCTTGTTTTGTTTCCGTCGGCGATGACTGCCCCTGGGCCTGTTGTTGCTTGACCCCGCTTTCCGGCTCCGCACCGGAAAGCTGCTGGGAGCAACCGGAAACTAAAATGACCAGCGCCAGCAGGGCCGCTTCAATCCCTCTTTTCGACAAAGCTCTTTTTGACATATAAAGATCCATCCCTGACTTCAATGGTCTGATTATCCAACAGGTCATGCATAGCGCGGTAAACAGTTTTTTCCGACAATCCGAGCCTTTGCGAAATAATGCGGTGTGTCGGTTTGCGTCGGATTCTATAGAACTCCTCGTCAAAATCCCCGGTTCTCAAGGCCAGCGACTTGATAAAATTGGATACCCTGCCGGGGCCGTCCATGGTTCCCAGCCGTTCGATGATGGCGTTCGCCTCGTTGAGCCTTTCGATAAGGATGCGGGACAGGTTCACCCCTATGGTGGGATAGAGCATCATCAGTTCCAGGAATTTATCCGGGCTGATTTTATATAAAAGGCATTTTTCCAGGGCCACCACCGTGGCGCTGCGCTCGGAATGGGAAAACAGGGACATTTCCCCCACGATATCACCCTGCATGATCACGTATACAATGATCTCCTTGTTCTCGTCATTGTCGATGGTGATCTGCAAGGAGCCCCTGGACAGGAAATAAATTCCCGAGCTTTGATCGTTGCGATAGAAAAGATACGCCCCCTTCTCCAGGGAGACGGGGGCCAGGTTTCGGCCCACATCTTCAATCTCGCTGTCCGATAGGCCCTTGAGCACCCAGAGGCTCTTTAGCGAGCCGATCTTGATCATGGCTTACCCCAAGAAAGGCGCCGACAAAAAGGAAGCGGCGTTGGTCAGTTGGATAGAGCTTTGCCCACCATAATAGCCGCCTTGTCCTTGTCCACTCCTTTTGCCTCGGCGATCTCGCTGACGATAAGTTCGTATGCGTTGTCGAAGACCTGCTGCTCGACAAAGGAAAGGCCTTTGGACGCCTTAAGCTTGAATAGGGCCCTGTATACATGGGCGACATCCGAAAGGGCGCCGGTTTTAATCATTTCAAGAAAACGCTTCTGCCGCTTGTTCCAGTTCGGCTCCACGTTATCCATTATGCCATTGCCAAGAATGGAAAGGATTTTGGGCACTTCCTTTTTGGTGATAACGCTTCTCAGGCCCAAGGAACCCGCCGAGCGAGTGGGCGCCATGATGGTCATGCCGCTTTTGCGCAACCGGATAATGTAAAAGGCGTCAGCCATGCCGGAGACTTTCAGCTGTTCAATTTTCTCAATTGTCCCCAAACCGTGGGATGGGTAAACAACCCTTGAGCCGACTTTAAATCGAATTAAAGACATTTTTAGACATCCCCACCGAACGGTAAAATAACGAAATTCATTATAACAAAAGGGGCGCCTGGAGTCAATAAAACCTATCACTAGAGTGGATGAATAGGTAAAATATACGTACATAAAAGAAAAAATTTCTCCTTCCCTGCGAGAAGCTGGATAACTATGTAAACCGGGGGGATTTGGAGAAAAAAGGCCTTCTGGTCGGTCGTTTTAGCGGATATCCGACCCTTTGATATAGCCCAGGGTGGGGCCTGGTCCAGAAAGGTTCGGCTCGGGCGCGTCTTAGAGAGGTTCGTGACGCTGTGGCTCAATCACACCCGCAATCGCCAGCCTTGCGGAACCATTTAATAGCCTCTCCAAAGTCTCTGTCCACACCGCTGCCTGTGAAATATTTTTTGGCCATGTTCATATTCGCCTCGCGGTTCCCCTGCTCCGCCGCCTTCTTTTGCCACGCCAGCGCCTTGGCCATATCCTTTTTCACTCCCAGGCCTTTTTCATACATCATCCCGATTTGCAGGCATGCCTCATCATCGTTATTTTCCGCCGCAAGAAGGAACCAGTTCATCGCCTCCTGATAATCCCTTTTGACGCCCAATCCTTTTAGGTACATCTGGCCCAAATGAGACTGGCCGGATGGGTAACCAATCTCGGCGGCGCTTTGATACAGCCTCAACGCTTCTTTGTAATCCTTTCGAACCCCTTTTCCTTCTTCGTAAAGAATCCCCAGCTCCACCTGGGATGGAGTGTATTTAGCCTCCGCCGCCATTTTGTGATACTTGGCGGACATGGAATAGTCCCTTCGCACTCCATAACCACGCTTGTAAAATTTCCCCACCATATACTGAGCAGGAGGATATTCATTTCGGGCAGAGCGGATGTACCATATCATCGCCGTGCTTGTATCTCGTTTCACACCGTTCCCATACTGGTGCATATTTCCCAGGTCATACATGGCCTCGGCGTTTCCTTGTTTGGCTGATTTTGTGAACCACTTCATGGCGACGAGAGGATTGGCCTTGACGCCGTAACCATATTCGTATGCCAACCCCACCAAGCGCTCTCCTTCCGAATCACCTTGCTCCGCCGCCTTTCGGCTCCACTCTAACCCCTTAACCTCATCCTCCTCTTCCATATGATACAAATAAATATCCCCTAAGGTCACCTGGGCCTGAATGTGTCCATTTTGGGCCATCGGCTCCAGAATGGAGACCGCCTTTTCTATTTCCCCTTCTTCATAGGCGGCCATTGCCTCATCATAAGAACCAGCCGCCGAGGTAGTCGAGGCGAAAGATGCGGAAAAGAGGAATATGAAAAAGATAAAAGTCCGGGTTCCCATTCTCATAAAGCCCCTCCATTATGCAGGTAAAAAAAAGGACACATGCGCCGATTATACATCAAGCATGCAATATGTAAAGTATTTGCGCATACAGGCGAAGGAGGAGGGCCAGACGCTGGGGCCCCGTCGGGAGGAATGGAATGCTGATCAGGAAGGAATGTTGGCTGTTCCAGCCAAAAGGATTTGAAGCTGGCGCAGGAGGATTATTTCTCCCGCGCCTGTTCTATCTTCACCGGCTCGTATATGCAGTAAGGCTCCTCGGCCATGTAGTCGCCACTGGACTCATAAAAGGCCCGGGCCCGGCAGCCTTCGCACACTTTCTTATACTCACACACCCCGCACTTGCCCCCCAGCTTGTCCTGGTCCCTCAGGTCGGCGAAAACAGAGGAGTCCTTCCAGATTTCGGAAAAGGATTGCTTTAGCACATGCCCCGCCTCCACGGGCAGA
>Ga0224501_10005246_pt1 | contig 10226 bp, 4 predicted proteins | sample SF_Oct11_sed_USG_4_FD_169105 | JGI IMG/M metagenome (GOLD analysis project Ga0224501, IMG submission 169105) | Sediment microbial communities from San Francisco Bay, California, United States - SF_Oct11_sed_USGS_8_1 | ecosystem: Environmental > Aquatic > Marine > Sediment | place: USA...
TATGAATGAGTTAAATTCGTGTTAACCTTTTGTCTCGTTTTGTTCCCTAATCATCTTCCCCAACTCCTTCATTAACTACAGATGCATTCCTGATTTCCCATCACAAATTGTCTTTCCCCAACACCTCCAGTTTACCGGCTCCGGTCACTGCCACTCGCTTTGGTTTGTTCTAAGAGTTGACCTCCCTTTACTAAAACTTATGGAGGCTTGAGGCTTTTGCTGCCGCAAACTCAAATCCGAGGTAATGAATACAGCCCTGATTATAGACAGCAGCATCAGCTCAGAGGTTGCCGGAAGTCATGAAGCCGTGACTTGAGTCATAGAGTTATATTTTTCTACTTGAATCTGTGCTACATTTACCACCGGAGATTTCTTCGGTTGCCACTCACTTCATCCCAAATTTACCAGACCATGTAGTACACCGCTTGTTATGAGCTGTAGTTATGTTGAGGATGTATATTTAGAATGTTTGTGAATGCTTGTAATTTGACATTTGCAGTCGGCCCGAATGAGCAGGCTTAGCTCTAGTGGGAGCAGACCGAACCTGGCAGAAAGCTCTTTACTCATGAAGGTAGGACAATTGTGACCCATCCCACTTGCAGATATCCTTACACCGGGATAATTACTCTAGCTTAGCGTGCGGTGTAGTAATGGCACACATTAGGCTTTAGCATGGGAGAATCTAGGAGTTAGTGGTGATGCGGTAGCTTTGTGAATAGCTCCATAAGGTTGAGGCCAGGCTCACAGTTCAGGCACCATATGGTTGTTTTGCCCACCTTGGACTCAGAGCCCAACATTAAGGTGCATTCAGACTAGACTGATTATCCGGGCAGGATGGCTTACTGATTCTGATTAGAAAACTAGCCGATACAATATCCCGATTGTCTTTCCGCAGGGTTTTACATCGTAGTTTATCCCCATTACAATTGGTCAAACATTGACCAATAGGATTGCGGTAGGTCGTTTGTGCAGAGCACCGGAGTAAAATCAAGAAGGCCCCCACAAAATAACATTTTCATTGGAATGCACCATCCTTGAAGCAAGCTATTGGCTTTATAACCAGCCTTTAGTCCCAAGACTGATAAACTAACTGTTTTCTTTGACTACAGGTGAGGTTCAGATGCACTCAGGAAGGTTGCTCCCTATTACGACTCATTGATGGAGTGCGGGACGTCTCCACCCCCTGGCTAGTTACCTCCACTCTTGGTGATGGTGAGGCATTAGACGCCGCGCTCCGGTATGAAGGACTCACTCCTGTTGGTGGTGTGGCAGCACCTCTGACTCAGCAAGGTGAGTTTCTATCTGTTTTAATCTAAACATTTGTGGTTAGAATTGTCTTCCTTAGTATGGAGCAGTGTCGTGGTTTGCATTAGTTGGAAGCTTTGAATTGGTGTCTAACAGCAATATCGACAGTTCTGTAAAAAAAATTGGTATTCTGAAGCTACCGTCAATGAAGCTCAATAACCAAAAATTCCCATAGCCATTACTCTGTCAAACAATACGCTGAAGTCGGCTGGGATAGCCCCACGCGTATCTATCTGTTACGAGTGATCATCTTGATTCATGTGGATGACATACTGAGACAGTGCTTGTCTTCAGGGTGATCCATGGTTTGCCCCCGTAGTGTTGGTTTTGTTTACAAGACTACCTGAGTTTGGCATCTTTTGATCTTGCCTCCGTTTCACATCTATCATGTGACACTGTTTCTTTTTCAGCATCGTTTTACTCAGCATCTGAGTCGGCGTCAGGCGCCGTCTACTGTTACTTACCACTGCCAATTAAATCCGGCCTCCCCGTCCATATTAATGGCGCGTTCGCTGTGACGTCTAACCGACGCCACTTGGTGGAGAAAGTGACCGATAATAAGAGCAATCAGCTGGTTGAGTGGAATCACTGCCTAATGGCCGACAGTGTCTCTAAGGTATGTACCCAGTAGGCAGGTTTCTTATGATCTGTCTTTGTTATGGTGGCGTGGGGTGATACGAGGTTGATTTCCTGTTGCCATCCTCTGGTTGTTGGTTGGGGCTGGTCAACCTAAGCCGCTTGTTTACGCTTCACCCTCCGAAACTCCGCTGCTCTTCGAGAGGGTAGAGGCGGATCTTTGATATTGACTCATATCCACTGGTTGGGACCTCAGTTATTTATACAGAGGTTATCCTAAGCCACGCTAGTAAATTGAGGTGAGAGGCTTGCTATAGGCCCATACTAAGGAAAAACCCAGTATGTACCCACTTCGATTTGCCCGTTAAGTCATTTACGTGTACGGTTCAACTCCAATAGAACACATGTAATATGTCTCACGGTGAGGTGCTGTGGCCTACCGGTTAAAGACTTTAAACGCCTGCCACTGGTGGTGACTGGGCTCCCTGTGTGCGTGATTTTGAAAGAAACTCCTTCTGCTTACCCAGCAGGAAATGGATACCCCGACCCCTTTCAGAGCTGGGGAAGTTGAAGGCAGTGAGGACTAAGAATGGTGCTCCATCTCAGTAACACTGTTGTCAACATAAGTGGGCTCGGTAACAGCCGCTCCCCCCCAGACAGCCGTTATGGGCTTTAAGGAACAATATTTACCTTTTTTTACATGGCGTGAATCCAATTCCAACTATGCTTTAACCGCTGGATTGGATCATAGATTATGAAGGCTAACGGAACAGCAAACAGTATCAGAGAGTTCTGAGTCAATGACTGGTGCACGAGTGTATCAACCGACTCTTCTGTGATTGAAGTCAGCCTGGTTTTCTCAGTCTTGAACTTGCAATAAAACCTTCCAGTCAACCAACATAAGTTTCTCTGCTATACGGCTGTAATAGACAATCGAGTTGAGCAAAGAAAAAAATTAACGTTACTCAACAAATAGCAAAATTCTATCGTCGACAAGTGCCTTATGCGTTGCTTGAACTGTTTACAGGCATACCTTTTACTGCTGGAGGACCTTCAGGCATTAATGGCTGGAGATGCTGACTGCTACTGTCTGTGGCCTCATGTACAGAAAGTAGCTAGTAACTGTACTAGTCTCGTCAACAGCTTCTACAACAAACTCTGCTCTCCAGCCACTGAGCAAGCTCTTTTCACACGTAAAGGCTCATGGGTAGGTCGATGAATCAATCAATCAGTCAATTAGTGAAGGGCAACCTATCGTAGTTCAAGTTACCTGCCAGGACTATGAAAGCCAGATTACTCCATCGATATCCCAGTTTGACTGTAGCCTACTCCCTCTCTCAATGGTCTGTTTGGACTGTAATTCTCTTCTTGATAGCCCCAACTGGCCGCAGTTCCTCTCTGGGAAGCCTGGACCTACTTTCCTTTCTCGATGGCTTATTTTGACTGTGATTCCCTTCCTGATGGCCCTGATGAACTGTAATTCTTCTTTGGGAAGCCCAGGTCACCTTCTGCTCTTGGTGACTTATTTTGATTATAACTATTCCTCCGCAGTGGCCCAGTTTGACTGTAGTTCCCCTGTTGGTAGCATATTTCAACTGTACTTCCTCTCTCATTTGCAGGTGACATTGGCTAACGCCGTACTCCTTTCCTCACAGATCCGCAGCTCCACCATCTCTTCCCAGGCATTCGCGATGCTAGACAGCGTTATGGCCTCTTCGAGGAATCTAGTACTGGACCTGCCTGATACCATCATGCAGGGCTTTGCTGCGGTCAGTTTCTTTCACTTAAATTGTACATTGTACCTCTCTGACTAAACCCGTCACTGACTATGAACAATAATCCCTGTCTTGGCTAGTTTAGATTTGTGATGTTTTATTAGTGGGAAGCAGGAGTTGTTTGCCCACGCTGAAAACAAACCAAACCATCAAGACATATCCTGAAGTACTACTGAGTAGTTAACTAAAAGGTTTTAATAAGCAATAAACAGGTCTGAATGACTGCCCAGGTGCGTGAATCAACGTTTAGCGAAGGAATGGTGGAAATAACTGAATCACTGTGACCTTCTAACTTTGATGTCCTTGACTCTTATCACTTCGATGACCTTGACTCTTATCACTTCGATGACCTTGACTTTTATCACTACAGGCTGGCTGTAATGAAAAGATCACAGAAAGAACTCTCAGTCAGGAGAGACTTTATGAGAAAATCTTTTTCCCTAACATTCTCATGTGAGTTACCAAAGAAAATCTTTTCACTGTAACATCTGCTGCTTTTTACTGTTGAGGAATTGTTGATATTTGACGAACCGTCTCTGATTTTGGGTTTTTTCTCAGCTATATATGAATTTGGGCTACTGCCATGTTTTCTTTCAAGAACATTTTTCTAAACGAAGCTGTTGGTTGTTGGTTATCCACCAAAATGAAATTAACTTGACCGTTTTAGCAACTAACTACCTCAACAACAAGTTGAGAAGGGTACTCACGCGTTGAGACCATGTCATGACCGGGGTTTGAACCCAAGCGTGCGCAATTGCAAGGTGTTTTACCACGAAGCTACTCTGTTATTCCATATAAGGTTTTTCATCAGCTGATACCATTCTCATCACAGAAATGTTGAAAAGTTACATCTGACTATTGTCATCATGATATTACTGATTAAAGGGATTATGTCACGGTCGAGTGCAGACACACTCTCGGAGTTGTGTTCCCCATTCTGAAAGGGAGGCAACTCCGCATTCATCGCAGCAATAGCGAGTGGTCTTTTTCCAAAAACAAACAACTTCGGCCGAATGGTCCAAATAGAAAGCAAATGGGATTTAATTCTTGAAAATTAGTAACCTAATGATCTTTACTCCCTGATAACATCGGGCAGAATTCAAAATTGAACGTAATATTGGAGAAAACTGAAGCTTTGTCGGTTTTCCCTAGCCCTAAATAGAGGCTGTTGCATTCAGGCCTCTATCATTGTTCAATAATGGCACTAACGCTTGCTGACAGAGATGACAAACTGCACTCCGAAACCCTATTTCTAGATTTTTGTTGAACATTTTCTCTATTCTGACTTGGGTAACTACAGCTCTTGTATACACCTGCAAGAGGATTTTCTAAACATCAGCGCTTAAGCCGAGAAATCAATGCAAAAACCAACAGCTCTCTGTTAACTTCCTATCTCGAGGCCAATTCTGTTGCGTCCATGGTCTAGGGCTCTAAGTATGCTCATTGGATCCGCTATATCTAAGCTTCCATTTGAGCTGGATCTTGGGCCTATTTGTTCATGATAAGCTTCAGAATCTGAAAACAAGTGTAGATACTTTTGACCATGACATAACCCGTTTATTAACTGGTCCTCTTACAGGTTTAACCCGCCCCTCCGTGATGCCATGGTACTGTACGCTCTGGATAGTGGTGATAAGTTCCTTTACGGTCTTCTCCGCTCATACGCCTGCATACCCGTCTCCCCTGATGGCATTCAGCTTGCCTTTATCCAGGACCTCATTAATCCAACCAGCCAACTCGCTGTGCTCTACAGTAAAGGTAAGATTACTCCCTCGCAGACTATGCCTCACTTTAACTTGTTTGAGGTATCATCTATGTACAGGTGAACTTAGTGCTGATCTGTCTTTTTTTCCACCTTCAGCCGGCATACAACAAAATAAAGACAATAAAAATAAAACATAGTTGTCTATCATTCTTTACCGAATGTTTGTGCTCTAGACGTAAGTAGATAGGCAGTTCCCATGAGGTTTGGAACACCAAGGTTCCACCTGTAATTTGCAGGAGCCAAATCAGTGAGATAGGAAGGCGCTGTGGTTTTAAGGTTGTTAGAACATTCGCCACTGGTGCTGAAGCTTTCCGGTTTTTATGCAGACTTTTTAATAGCTCTCTGTTCACCTAGCAGGGAATAGGTACCCAGCTGTAGAAAGGCGAAGACGGTGAGGAAGCGGAAAGGCCCCCGACCTCAGTTACACTGTTGCTGCTCTCTAGCAGTCGTTTCCCCAATCCCCACATCCGTTGCCTAAGGGGCAACTATGACCTTTTGATAGACCATTGAGATAAGAAACTGGCTAAGCATCATCAATAGTATAAAGGTAGTGGAAACCTTGTGCATACATAGAGTCTCCATGTAACACACTGTAATACGCTGATTCCGCGAGGAATCAGCTGGTCAATCCTCGTAGCCACCTTGGGAATACAACATCTCTACCTCCTTGATGAAGCCTCGAAATTAGGCTAGTGCTAGTACTAATACTAGTACCGAGTGGTTTGACTGAAGGAATGCATTGGAATTGCGAGCTTTCTGGGTCCGAGTGGCTTCATGTATTCAGTAAGATTACTTCGGCACTACTAGACTAGTCTGAAAGCATCACAAACTCTGGTAATGATTTGTCACCTTCGATAGGGTGTCTGTTCCTTGGCAATGATCTTGGGGAATTTGTTTCGCAACTGGACAGGTTAACCTTTCTGTGAGATGGGCTTGCTTACCCAATGGCTTGTTGTCAGGCTGGCCTACAGTGTCATTCCATAGAGGTTACCCTGTGAATGAGAGGGGGGCGCTCACATTTAATGGTGCGGTGTGAATCTGGCATAGGTGAAAGAAATCGGTGGCCCAAATCGATAGCTTAGCCAGAGATATTTGGTCTTCAGCAGCTACCCCTAGTGGCCCTTTTTTTCTATGAGATATCTTTACCGTGAAGCTGTCGGGTCGGATACATCTTATTTCATCAGTTACAGTTTGACATTGAGCGCCAGGAGCGCATCAGTAACAATGCTCCTCTTAACAAAGATGTATGTTTTGTGTTAACTTGGATTGAATTGCGGAGCTCATATTAACAACAGGGCCCATCAAGGCTGGTATTTGAACCTAAGTTCCTCTGATTGTGCTCTACTATTGAGTAAACTATCCCACCAACCCAGTGGCCCCACTAAGCCACTATTCCATTTCTGCATGGATGATGATTGCTGTTCCATACCACCTATCGTCACTTCTTTAGCTGACAGCAGATTCCCGCATGGCGATCGCCAATCCTTCCTTTCCAAGCAGCGACTGGCAGCGATGGAGACCTTAGGGATGTTAGGCGCTGAGCTCCCTGACACTGACGTGCTGGAGAGAGCAAAGAGTATTTCACTCCTGTATGGCACCAATCACGAAGCAGCCCTTGGTAGAGCGGCCGCACTCCTTCAGTATATGGACAACAGACTATCTACTAGTCCTGATATATTCAGTAAGAACTATATCACCTAGCCTCATCCGCAGTCAGGTTGTTCTTTTAGGCAGTTTTCTTTTTTTATCCAACAGATTTCCCATTAGCTGTTCTTGGTTGTCTGGTAGACTGAACGTTTACAACATTGTACCATTCTGCGAGCGTAGTACGGCGTTGAATTTCTCCCCAGTTAAGCAAACATTGCCCCCATTGCGTTATCATATCCAAGGTTTACAAACCCCAGCCCTAGCTCGGAGCTTGGTAGTCTGAAAGCAGAAATTCACTTCTCTTTCCAAGACATTATACCTCGGTCCATAAGCAGGAAACTGCAATTGGGTTGGCTTCGCAGCCGCAATGAAGGCAGTGACTGTAGACTTGTCGGAAACGCCTTGTGTCACTCACTATAGCAAGATAGCTCAATGATCCTAGGTCCTAGCCATGATGAGGGTCCACTGTGAGAGCGAGCTCCTCACATACTTGCTAGCTCCTACTGAACACCCACTGTGAGAGCGAGCTCCTCACATACTTGCTAGCTCCTACTCCCCTACTAGTGCCACATTTAGGAAGGTCGTCTAACAGACTGCCAAATCTCCGAGTGGAAAAAGCAATTTAAAACAAAACAATTTTACCATACCTATTTTCTGCTTCTTTTCATTCTGTTACTTCAGTCGGAGGCATTTTTTCTTCAGATGATATTCAGTCATCAATTCGACAAGTCCCTTTCCTGCCTCCTATGAAGAAGAGTGGTGATATGACCTTGAACTGGAAAGGAGATCTGTTGGCCACGCCCCTGCTGTCACCGGACCGTCTGTACCCCAACGATGCCATGCCACTTCTCTGCTATGTGGAGCCGGTACTAGATGTGACTGCACTTGGCATCATATGTAAGTAATATGGTGACCTCCCCCTTCCACCAGGTGAAGCTTGTCTGTGGTTCTGTATCATGACCCATAGCAATTCTCTGTTCCATAAAAGAACTATGAGGCAGCAACAAGATTCTTGAGACTACGCAATTTGTTTAGCTACTTCATAGTGAAGGTTAGTTTTATATGTTTCTGAGATGGGATTGATGTGAGAACCTCATACTCACAACAAAAGTCTGCCATGACCACGAACTTTGGTTCTCATGTTTGCGAGCTCATTGTTTTTCCATGGAGCTCTCTCGCTGGCCCTTAAGACATCCCAGAGGCTTTACAAATTATCTGAAAGCCCGAACGTGCAAGCGGAAAATAGTGACCCTCCCCCCTTTTACCCGACTGTGACTGGTGGTTGAGTTCTTTTCAGTGTTTTTATGCTTATTCCGTCTTCGTTTCAGTGTCCAGTCGTCTGCTCGCTTACCTCGGACTAAATAAACATGTCGGGTTCTCTCAAGTCCTAGCTCAGCTGCAGCATCTTCAGAAAAATGAGAGGGAGGCGATGGCATCATCGTATCAACTGACCAAGAAATCCTGTGTGGCGATTTACCAATTCCTGCAGGTAGGAATGGGCACGGTTAATGCCGGTGGATCTGTTTGTCATGATAGCTCAGTGGGAGAATGAATGTATCTGTGCGTCTGTCCTCTTTGGCTAAGAATATTTTAAGGGATTTTCCTCTGGCCGATCACACACACTTGGGGAGGAGATGGGCACCGTTAAATCCATTAAAAGGATAAGAGGGATACAAATCAGCACAGCTTCTTCTGCTCTAAGTCCTCACAACAATGAACATGGGCATTTGTTCAAAAATAATCGCTCTCCGGCTTCCGAGTAAAATTGTTTTTTTGCTTCCGTCTATGCTTCTTGTTTGCTGCCTGGTTTACAGAGAGACTCTTTTGGAGCTCAGCGGTGAATTTAGTTTGACACCCTTCCTGCTAATACCATTGAATTTTATGGGATTCGAACCCACATCGCGCAGTACACAAGTTGCGTGCTCTAGCTATTAAGCCAATGGGCTTGAATTTGGTTTAATTGCGAATTTGATGTAACCCTCTCCATCATGCACCATAAACTATCTCACCCTTTATGAAAGAAACTGATCGTTTCTCTCCTAGTATCAGTAGTTTTCTTGCAATTCAGAGAATTGTCGTTGTTATGCTGTAGGTGTCCATGCGCTACCAGGTAATGTTAGTTCGTTAGTCCGCTAACAGTTTTGATTTGTATATTTGTTGTATGCCACCATGCCTACCTCCCTGTATATGAGTACTATGTGTTCTCCTTATCTCCCCCTAACCTTCCACTAGAGTAACTTGCATTAGACAGTGAATCACTCCGCTGTGATAGTAGAGTGTTATATGCTAGTACTTGTAGAATTACAGCATAGCATGATCGATAGACGATAGCGACTAGTAAAAATGTTTTTCTTGTAGTATTACGAGTGGACCATTTTAACTAACCCGTGTTTTCATGGCTTACCCAAAACAGATCAGTTGACTCGCATTATTTTCTGTCTGTTCTGTCTGTTTTGTGTGCGCTAAATTTCAGCTCGACTTCAACCTACATATAGACTTTTGTGTATCAGTTTTATACTCATCAGTCCGCATGCTGGGAATCACTAGACATTTGACAGAGTTTACTAATTTAGGATGAGAAAGCTCAGAGCTCATTGGAGGAGTTAGGAAACTTCATACTGATCGGTGATAGGCTGGTATCAGCCAATCAGGTCGCTCTGCAGGGAGCGCGTGATTGCGGACCTTATCTGTTTGAACTGCCTTATGAGTTACACAAGTAAGTATAAAGTAATTTCGCGTCCCATGACAGAACAGCTGTCAGGAATGGTGCAGGAATTGACCTTCGGAGTCTATTTGACTCAGCATTTGCCAGGGTGTGGCATTAGGAAACTGTCTGCTCACACCTGTATGCCTCATAGAGAATATAACTCTACCGGTAAGTCTTCTCCATTAAATGTGATCTGAGACCGACGTGAGTATTTTGAAAGTTCAAAATTTTGGACAAACTGGTAATTGAACCAGAAGCGCATCACTTTTTAAGTGAGTGGAACAGTATAATGCCGATACAACTGAGCGAGTTTCAGACACGATCGGTTGTAATCTGTGTTCTGTTTTAGGTATGAGCATGTCTTCAGACGATCTGGTATGAAGGATCGATTCAGCCTCGGCGATTATGTTTCTGCTCTGCAAAAACTTGGCGAGGACTTCAATGCAAAAGA
>Ga0224501_10005247_pt1 | contig 10226 bp, 5 predicted proteins | sample SF_Oct11_sed_USG_4_FD_169105 | JGI IMG/M metagenome (GOLD analysis project Ga0224501, IMG submission 169105) | Sediment microbial communities from San Francisco Bay, California, United States - SF_Oct11_sed_USGS_8_1 | ecosystem: Environmental > Aquatic > Marine > Sediment | place: USA...
GCCTCCACAGAGTGGATTGCAGTTTTGCCTCGTTAAAATTATCCAAATGCATCACATTTTGATCAGCAGTTCAAATGGTTTTACTGATTTTATGTCGGCTTGGATTTTTATGGGTTCTAATCCCGTATTTGATTCGTTTGATTGAAAATTTTGTCATGTTGAGTTGAAGACTAAAAATAAGATGTGCTAAAGATTTAAATGAATTGAGCAATCAATCTATGCTTAATACCTTATTAAGGCAGACGGAAAACAACAGGTATCACGCTGTTAAGTTTTCAGCAGCCACCCAGCCTTTTAAATGTTAATTGAATCAAATTACTGATAAACTTCCAATAGTATATATTTTATCAAAGGACGGTGGTCCAATGTCCTACGGTCATTTACCATTTTTCCGAATAAGCAGGAGGAAAGCGAGGTTTTCATATCTCTCAGATGATCACACATTAGGGTTCTTCTCTGCTGTGAAACTGCAAAAATTAATTTCAGTCGGAGCGACGTTGTGACATTCTGATTCGCGAGAAGGAGAACATGGCCACTGAGCTGTGGAAACTTCGGCAGCAGGTTGTTGAGCTGGCCGGAGCGAGGTCAGAGGTTGGCAGCGAGATGGACGATGATGGGCGTCCGCCAATTGACTCATACCGATCCGATAACCCAGTTGTGCTGCAGAAACGCATAGGTAAGTTTTAACTTCACACCGGGACCATGAATTTACATGCGGTCATTCTCGCACACTGAGAGACTGTCTAGAGATGAAGTTTTCTAGTCTGTAATACAGTCTGACATTCGTTGTATACTCACATCATTACAGGTCTAGGACTCTATGTGGTAGAAGTGAGACTAGGTCATGATTCCGGGAGGGCATGAGCCGACAAAACAGCAGACTCATTATAGGTGGCATCATAAATAAAAAAATGTTACCAGTATCTGTTTATCGATGATTTTCATCCTTTTTTCTTTCGTGCCCTGACCCGTACCAGGCATATGCAGACTCCGTGAATCCTAGGGTGCATCATTAGGGGGCTTCCTGCTTGGATCCGGGTGCCTCATAGAGCAGGTGAGCCTCCTTGATTTGGCATCGCTATCCAAAACCGATGAGAGTGTGGCGAAAGATGAAGTTTTGTCTGAGCTGAGAATCAGAATAGGTTTGAAACGCTAAGCCACCGGTTTACCCCTCATGGGTTGCTAAGACTCCAGCATGCACTCACCCCCGAAACGGTATGATTGGCAGTGGCTGTAGTTTTATCACTTCCATGAACCTTGACTAATATCATTTTCCGCGGTTGCCTATCGAAAGCCGCTCATATAAAGCATAATATGCCTAATCAATGTATTTACAGTGCTTAGCTTGTTTCATTTGCTGACACTAGATAAGCCCAACAAACTAATTATTTTGAGATGACGGAATAAGAATATGATGAAGTTTAGAAATGACATCTAAGGGGTGGATAGCTGTGGGAACTACGTTCCCCCCGTGTATGACCAGATTATCTCCCTTGTCGAGGATAGCGTGATAAGTCTGCGAGCTCACAACCATGAGAACCTGGACTCGCGGTGTTGGGCGGCTCCCGTTGTGATTATGTGCTCCTCATACTCTAATCCTAGCTAATCTAACTCTAATCCTAGCTCAAAATAACAAGCACGCGTTACTGTGCGGTATATATGTATCAGAAGAAAGCGCGTGACTGCGTTTCCGCTACACACAACCGGATTATCTCCCTTGTCTGTTCGAAAATTTCACTCTTTGTGTCGCTGATGGGATTAACTGAGGGGAGATTATACCGGCACTTTTTTTTCTAGTTTTAGGAGCGTCACTTTTCAGCAACCTAGGATTTTCAACATACGACACAATTCCTGATGTCTGTTTTGAAGTGGTAGGGACTGTTTCACAAAAATATTAGAGTCATGTCGAAATTTCACGAACCTGGAAAACCAAGCACCCTAGTCACTGTGGTATACCGATGTTATTGATTAGTAAAGTACAAAACTATCTGGAAGCTATCCACAACGACACCAATTAAATAAAAGCTAGTACTATACATATCAGGTTATTCTGTCTCTAATAATATTATGTTGTGTAACTTGTGTGTCAAATCTCCCTTCTATTCATGCAGACTCCGATATTAATACGAGTAAGTTCGCTAGACACATGTTTGTTGGTGACAATTCAATTTATAGGACAGTTCAAGGTCGGAATATTTAATCCTGGGTCATTCGATATAAAATGGTCCATGGATGGAAAATTGTTATTACACCACCAAATAATCTGATATTGATATTTGAAATCCAAAGTTCCTTGAATTGAAGAGTCATTGTACTACGTTCTGATGGTAGTTGTTTCCATAGAGACTTTCTTTATTAGACAGAGCCCTTAGAAAAAAACTGGTGAGAGCTCACTAAATATTCACCACAGATGTGTATTCACATACAGGAGATGTGTATTTCTGCATTGCGCCTGTTGATGTTGTGTTTTGTTAACACCAGCATGTATTTGGTAGTATTGAGAGTTATCATAATTAGTTGGAGTGACTCCCTACCACTTATACGGTGCCCCTAGCGAACGCCATTACTAACACATAGAATCGGTAAGTCTATGCTAGGTAGACTTAGTTGGGAAAATTCTCAAATTTCTGAGGTTTGAATTTCATCCCAAAGCCAACAGTTGTTTAATTATTTTGTGCTTAGTTTTTTCTACCGGGTGTCGAATCTTTAAAACACTGGTCAAGATCTGATTGGAACCAGCCCGGAGTGGTTCATGTCGTATAAGACATGTAGCCTTCAGTTCCATACTTATATTCCAATGCCGTGTAAGGTTGCCCTGAGACCAACCACCGTTTCTAATTGAAAATTCATTGATGATCCATCGAATCGTCTTCAATTGCAGAAGATCTTGAAAGCCAAATTCAAGATCTACACGAGGCCAATGAGACAGCCAGTGCTGAAGTTTTGCGTTTGGACCAAGAGAACCAAATGCTAACTGCTCATATCAACAAGCTCAAACAGTCCGTTAACATGGACTGGGAGTCTGAGAGAGAGATGTTACATCAACAGGTGCGTTAAATTAATCATAATTTCGTACACCGATTGACGAGCATTGAATTTGGTTGTTTTAGCGTAAAGTCGTGTTGCGGAACAGAAATGATTCACCGTGAACCGAATGATCAATTCTTCAATAAAAAAATCCAGTTAGAGATTGAAATCATGGAGTCAATGATGTGTCAACCATAATATTTAGTGAAGTCTCTTGTGAATGGGTGGATGTGCAGAGATCTCAACTCTAACTAGTTTTGTGAACAGGAACGAAAAGGCCAACTGTGATGAATGCATCTTGTAATGCGTGTGTGTTTTAGTTGATTACATGTGAATGAAGCATTGCGCTATCTATCAGACCCCGTCAGTCATCTGTTGGTGTCTATTTCTCGTTTTTTTATTTTAGCTGTCAGAAGTTCGCCGAAGCCAGGGTAACCAATCAGATGATGATGTTTTGCACCTACGAAGCGAGATGGCACAACTCCGCATTGATCTCAAAGCGATGAAGGACAAAACGAACATTCTACAAGAAGAGAATGTGAAATTGAGAGAAAATCTAAGGGAAATCAAGAGAAATGACAAGTAGGTCTTAAAGAAAAGTGTTAGCGCCTCTTTCAGTGAATTCATAGTTTCATTTTCTACGCATTACACACACACATGACGCAGTTGCGGGTACAAACATGTAGGCTCTCTAACAGCCTGTTCCGCACACGGCCATTGGGTAACGGGTTATCTTCACCTTTTACATGCATTCTATTCTTTTTTGCACACTGATTCACGCTCACGAGCCTGTTTTGCAGAGATGTCCGCCATCGACTTTTTGATTTGCGATTGAGGACACAGAATCTTCCCTTTGTTACGTATGTAGGCCTAGCACCTTGCCACAGTTGCTAAAAAGCTTGACCACGCCGTACACATTACTAGCACTGCTGAACAAATCACTATTAACAATCTCCACTCGCCATGAAGCTTCGCATACAGGAAAACCATCTCTGTGGAGCTACCGGGAAAGGCAACTGGTGCATCAACTATAGCTGTGACAACTTACCAGAGTAGCGCAGAGTAAACCAATAGTTAGGATAGTGGTATTACTAGCGTCTAGTAGTAATTTTTTTCAAATAGTATACCACCATCATTTAGCGGTGTGACCTAAAACCTGTAGTCGGCTAATCCTCACAGTGGCTACTAGGAGACCAACTAAAGCTGCTAGCTAGTGTGTTGCTGAGTTGTCCACTTATTTTATTTTGGCAATTACAGATGGAAAGGAAGCGGATCTAGCGTCAATGATCATGGCGAAACCCAGCAGAACAATCAGGAGGCCGCCTGGAATGAAATTAACTCACTGAAGCAGAAGATTAGAGAGTTCTCGACTCGACCTCTTCTGTCAACTCAAAGAAGTTCCCTTGACAGGAGAAACTATCTCAATACTCGCACCTCTGCCTTTGGTAAGGTTTCCTGTCAGCGCCAGACCGTTTTTTTAATGTTAGGATAGCGGGAAAGTTCACAAGTCCCAATCATCCTGAGCGCCCGCTGTGAGAACGAGGTCCTCGCATAATTCTCAGCTCCTACTGCTCAGACAACTCTCAAGCTTAGGAGGTACATTAAATAGGATGGGATACATTCTTTTCCTTCGTATCTCCAACTAGGAATCGAATCTGGGACTCCGGGTCCAAAGTCCAGTACGCTATCCACTAGGCTATCGCTTTACCTGATACGTACCCGAATTGAACATCAACGAGCGGCAGTAATGTTATTCAGTCCGTTCTGATAGGGGAGATTAGTTTTACCAACTCAGTTCTGAGGACTAAGATGTTGATCGGTCCTCAGATGTTACTCGAATATAAGGCTGGAGAATTTTGTAAGGGGCTTTCGAACTGCCTACTATTATTAGCAGTTTTTATCTCAGGTTTGCCAAAGAAATAATTGTCGTTTTTATCGCAAATAAGACTGCAACCAACTTCCCAATTGATGACCACAATCGCTGTTGGTTCTGGATTTAGAGGTAATGAATGCAGCAACTGATGTGTGCTTAATTGACATATCAGTATATATTACCACCGACATCCCACATTATACAAAATCCTTCTGCGGACATTGGCACAAGTTTAACAAATACATGACAAATAGTGGCAGCGGATTTAAATAGTAATTCCAACAATACGGTCTAGCCTTTTGTACTCGGCTATCCTAATGAGCTTGGTAGCTGATTGAAGAGGTCTGTCCCTGTTCAGTATTCGGGGTTACGAACCGGCTCTTTTGCTCCGCTGCCTCATATCTGAAATTCATTTCGATTGAGCGAATCATAGCCCTGACAGGGCCCACTGCCGGTTTCGTGTTTGGTTTGTATTCTGGCCTGGACTATTCAATCTAGATAAGCCCATACAAAACAAAACAATGTAGAGGAATAATAGCGTCTGAGATCGGGTGTGAATTAAGTATTGATTGGAGCGTTGGCAGAGTCAAGCTACAGTTGCTATATAGCCCATAGATACCATAGCTCTTATCAATAACAACGTCATTCTCATTCAGACCGCAGTAATGTAAGGACAGCAGTGTACAGCGAGACTCGACCAATTGGAAGCTACGGTAACTCGCGACTGACCAATCAGGGATCTTCTGATGGTAGAGCACCTAGTCCTAGCTCTGATATTAGCGAATCAACTACTATTCTAATGGCCGGGTTTGAGCCTTACAAACCGCTCAGTCACAGTAACAGATATAATCCTCCTTCATGTAAGTTGATAGCCGCGTGACAATGATAGGCATGTATCAGTTTCCCCTCAGCAACCAGGGTAACTCAGCCTGTCAAAGCATGGGATTACAATGCAAAGGCTGTAAGTTTGTTTCCTAGTGCTAGCGAGGATTCGGATCACCATAATATGAGGATATACATCCCAACCAGTGAATAAGGGTCAAGATCACTCCCCGCTTGTTTAAGATCGACCTCTCCCTTTTCGGGAATAGTAGTAGAGTTTTGACGGATACAAATAGCTTAGGCTGAATGACCTGGAACCTGAGGTAGACATCAGGAAACCATCTCAGCGCCATCCCACATTACAATCGCAATGGCAGGCCATAAGAAACCCGCCTTCGGCAGTATACCTCATTAGAACCAGTGACTATATCAGTTGCAGACAGTGCCTTGGCCATATGTAAATATATCCTTACATCTACTTGCTAATAGGAAGCATGGGCCTAACATTGAGAGTTATTTTCTCTTTATTTATTTTAGTTGAAGCGCCATCTAGCCGCCAGCCAGTCAGAGCCCTTCCTGTGCTAAGCAGACGTATTGAAGATGATCGTATGTCAGAATGCACGCAGGACATTCTCAATGAAGCCTCATTTAACGCACAAGCGTATGGTTCCTATGATGTAAATGATGATGACACAGAGGATCTGATTGGGCAGAACGCCACACCGCGTCGCGACGTCACAAGCGACATTGCGCGCGATAATGGACACGTCAGAAGGAGTAGTCTGGGCAGCTCCAGTGTGCACAGTGAATCGACACAAGGTAAGATGAGTTGTGCCGAATGTGGGACAGTCATTTTCACTCTGTGCATAGCATTCATAGTGTGGGGATAATGAGATAGCTCAAGGGCTAGAGTGCTTGGCTCGAAATTGAAAGATTTCAAATCCTAATCCTAGTCACAGTCAGAGAAAGAGCTCGCATAATTGCTATCTCCTACCGCTCCAACAAGCCTCAGCCTTAATTGCTATCTCCTACCGCTCCAACAAGCCTCAGCCTTAGCGGATCCGTTCAATAGGATGGTCAAGGGCCCGGCTAGAAAAGAAATTATTAAGCTACAAAATATTGTAAATTCTTCTGCTCATTCATCACGTCCGGTCTAAGATCAGTAACTGAACTTAACTGTCTGGCGCTGTTTTGTTGTTAGAAACCGGTAAGACATGCTATGCTGGTGAGAGAGGTGACTTTGGTGGCACGCTGTGATCATTCCATGTCCATTCTAATTCCATGTGATTTATAGTTTGCTCCTATGAAACTGATCTCCGGACTAACACCGATGTTGTGCCCAGATTCACTTTGCATTGTATGTACTAATGATTTAAATTTGAAATTCGCCGAAGCAGTTACTGAGTGACATCAAGGAATGTACGGTTTTCTACTCAAATTGACATAGAAAACTGTTTTTACATTGGCTACTCTGAGCGCATAGAAGGTTCAGTCTTGATTCCCATACACGGCGAATAATTAGCTTCCGGTTGGAATTACTGGAATTGTGTGCTCTATGCTTAGATAGACATGAGATATCTTTTCCCCATCTGCAATCTGGCGGAATAGCGCAGGGCCTCCTAGAGCATGCTCCTCTTGCACGGCTATACATCCAGGGTGAAGTATGTACAAGTAGTAAATGCATCAATCTGTGCACTCTGAGCAGGAAAGTGGCTCGCTTCCTTTACTTACTCCGCGGTGTAGATGGGATAAGATAAATCTATCGAGATTCCTTGTAAGCAAGCTGAAAACAGATCAAGCCCGTGACTCAATACAATAAAAAAGGGCATGTTTGACATAAAATCAAACTTATGGGTGGTTTATGCAATATGTTAACCCTGAGAATTCGCGACACTATCCACAGTAGAATTCAGCTAATACACTGCGAGAGCAACTTTAAATCCATGAATAACTGTGTATGAAGGGCATGTCAATTTCGACAACCTGTGATCCGGCTTCAGACTAACCCGACACTTTCTCTTGTAGAGAGACTTGCTCCTCCTGCCACGTACGGCCTTCGATCGGTGATTGCCCCGATTTTGCCAACCCAGCACAACAAAACGGCCTTGACCCAAGGCAAACTCACGCTCAACACAGCTGGTCGGCGGCCATTCGCCCCTCGATCCCCCGCTGACCTGAATATTAATGACATCGCCAAATTCACTCGGCCGGACGGTCGCATCTGTAGAGGCGTGGTCAAGTTCATAGGTCATCTACACGACAAAAACGAAACCTATGTCGGTCTCGAACTAGAGTACCAAGGTAAGCAAGTGCAAGGCCTGAGTGAGTGCCTCAAACGGTTGATTACAATAAAAATGAGTAGAAGTCCCAAGTTAGATTGTATTTTAGAATATAAATTTGTACAAAAACTGGATGTAGAGAACATTTTGCCAAATCCATAAGCTGGTTGTTATACTGACTCTCGCAGTTTGGGCGATTACAAACTGTAACCCTGTTGTCATGAGCTTTACCAAGGTCTCTGACTTGTGCCTCCGATCAATGCCTTAAGGTCTATTGTCATATCCATTTCTTTGCTATCGACTCGCACCATCAAGTCATGCATGTAAATAGATATTCATTTATACTTAAGTAATATCTATTGCAGAAGGAAAGCATGATGGTTTGTATGATGGAGTGCGATACTTCGAATGGTGAGTAGACTCATCCAAATTTTTATATTTTCGAGGATCTGCGTGCGCAGTTGAGCAATCATCAGAAATGTAACCTCGATATTTAAAACTGAAGCCCTGTTTGAATGTTGCATTTGCAAAGGTTTATCATTTAAAGAGCTGCCATAATCTGAAATTGAGTCTTTTACATGTATCACAAAAAACGCTGTGAGATCTTTCTGTACAAACTCTGACCAGAACACACTACTGTTGGCTCGTAGTGATCCAGCAGAGTTCCAAAAACATTTCAATTTTCCCATCTGGCTTTGTCTAAGGATAGACAACCTTTATGTTGCCTTAGCGACCGTCGAAGTGAATGGGACCTGTATTTGGAGTACATTTACCTCGATTGTATCATCCGTGTCGTCCATTTATTATTTGCAGTAAACCAAACAGAGGAGCGTTTATATCTTTCAATAAGGTTATCATGGTATGGGGAAGTTGAGTTTGTCAGCCAGTCAAACTGCACTAGTGGACACAAGAACCCACCGGACAACTAGATGTTTATATCCTAAATACAAGAGGAGGCGCCTTGGGCTAATGTGCCCACTGTGGTTTTAGTCAGAATCGTTCAATAAGCCCTTCCACAAATAGCTGTATTGACATGCTTTATCATAGTAGTGGTAATTAAATTACCAAAAAATATGGAGTTTTTGCTTGTTTTTGTGGACCAATTTATTCCAGCCATATTTGTTTATTTTGTTTTTTGATCCAAGCCGTCCAAACTGTCCGGGACACCGAGGTGTTCTGAAGTGAATTTGTATCTCTTTACTGTAGCTATTCATTCATGCAAATACAAATGCTAGAAAGAGAAAAGTATTCACTTGGAATTTAGTGAGATTTTGGAGCGAACTATTGGCCCATTAGATCCATTGTTGACTCCTGACGCATTCAGACTAGACGGATTATCCGGTCGGTAGGGCCCACCGATCGAATTGTTCATCAGTAGCCCATCGGTAAGGGCCAATCGGTAGGATTTGAACTCTTTGGCGATCAGTCGAAACCTGCCGATGATCGGTACAGTTTTAGCCAATATAAATCAAGTAAATGCAGTGACTTGACAAGAGCTGACCATCCACACCTTTTATCTTACCTCGTTTCCGGGGCCTCTTAACAAAGAACCGCCGTAGTAACTCCTAGACGTCAAACCAGAAATGCGGTACTCAGCAGAAATGACCTACCGCGATCCTATTGCCCAATGTTTGACCAATTGTAATGCGGATAAACTACGATGTAAAAGCCCGTGGAAAGACAATCGGGACATTGCATCGGCTAGTTTTTTACTCAGAATCAGTAAGCCATACCAACCGGATAATCGGTCCAGTCTGAATGCACCTTTAGGAAAACCTTCAGTACAAGTGATGGATCAAGAACGTATCCGAGTCCTAGAGGTGAGCGCACACGAAGTGCAGAATGTTAAAAGGGTCTCAATGGACTTAGGTCAGACTTGTTGGACACGTGTGTGTGGTTGCTAAGCTTTGAAGTTAAACGGTTCATATGGGGCGGTATATAATTATTCAGTCAAAGGAAAATAACTCTATTCTCAGAAGGTTTTATTTCTATAAGAATCAATCTTGTAAAATCATGCCTCATACACACAGGTAGGCGCAAATGACATTTAAAAGCGGGCCGTAAAATGAACTGGGAAGCTTATCCAAGTCTGTGTAGCTGTTTCAGACTATCAACACTCCTGCGACATAATCCTTCCGCATATGACATGGGCAGATATGCGCAGTAGCTAAAATTGCGTGTAGCCAGCATATAGCTATGGAATACGTGTCCATGCGCCTTCCTTC
>Ga0224501_10005248_pt1 | contig 10225 bp, 9 predicted proteins | sample SF_Oct11_sed_USG_4_FD_169105 | JGI IMG/M metagenome (GOLD analysis project Ga0224501, IMG submission 169105) | Sediment microbial communities from San Francisco Bay, California, United States - SF_Oct11_sed_USGS_8_1 | ecosystem: Environmental > Aquatic > Marine > Sediment | place: USA...
TTCCCGATTTGGTCGTTATCGTCCCCTACGATTTCTGCTTAAACAAAGTACCGAACAAGAGGTGATTGATGAGGTGGTCGAGGCATCCGCTTTACTAAAGGAACGAAAACTTGGTGGTTTGATTGTAATCGAAAGAGCTATGGGACTGAGAGAATTTATTGAAACCGGGACTCGCATTGAAGCGTTAGTCTCAGCGCCGTTGATTGTTTCAATATTCACTCCGCCCACACCCTTGCATGATGGGGCGTGCATTGTCTCGGGTGACCATATTGTTAGTGCGGGTTGTACATTACCCTTAAGTGAAACAAGTTATGTGGAGGGATTTTTGGGGATGCGGCACCGTGCCGGGTTGGGAATTGCTACGGTGACCGATGCTTTGGCGATAATCATATCGGAGACAACCGGTAAAATTTCATTTGCCAATCGGGGAAAATTGAATATTGATGTCACACCATCCCAACTTAAATTTAATTTAACCCAAGCATTAATGAAAGAAACTTAAATAAATTATTGAAGGAGGAGAGATGTCGGAACGAAGACTGAAATATATTATCGCCCTGGGAGTGATTGTTGCAGTTTTAATCGCTTACCTTTTTTCAATGGCACCAACCGCATCATTTTGGGACTGCAGCGAATTGATTGCGGTATCTTATATTCTCGGCATACCCCATCCGCCCGGAACTCCATTGTTCGTGCAATTGGGCAGAATCGTTTCGTTAATCCCATTTGCTAAGGAGATTGCATTTCGAATCAACTTCCTGACCGCTTTTTTTGGCGCGTTATCCTGCGGATTAATCTATCTTTTGGTGGTTAAACTAATCACGATTCAAAAGACAAAAGGGGTCAGCCACCGATTCCCATTCGTCACCCATGTTGCCGGTATCGGAGCTGCCCTGTTTTTGGCATTTGCCTATTCATTCTGGGATAACTGTGTCGAAGCCGAGGTTTATACGCCATGCGTGGCGGTTGCCCTGAGTGTCATCTACATGGCATTACTTTGGCGAAATGAAGTGGAAAAGGGTTTTGGCAATAATCATCTGGTTCTGGCAGCAGTTTATATGCTTTTCCTGGCGGCTGGTCTACATTTCACACCATTAATGGTTCTATTTCCCTTGTTAATCTTTGGCTTGGTTGTTGACCGAAAAGCCATTACCGAGTTGCGGCTTATTGAATTGATTGGTTTTTACCTAATAATCGTGGTAATCTCCGGATTCGAGGTGGTCGATTATTTAGTACTTTTCTTGGCATCCCCATCGGTCGCCGTAATACAAATCTTAAGATCTAAATTCATTTTCTTCCTGTTATTTGCGGCGATTTATATCGGCTATCTCTATTATCTATACAGTAAGAAGCGATTAGACGCAAGGTATGTAGGATTAGGCATTTTACTCATCGCAATTGCCGGTTCGATTCAATTTTACCTGATGGTGCGAGCCAGACTCGAACCGTCAATCAACGAGGTAAATCCGGCCAAATGGGACGATTTCGTCAGCGTCTTGAAACGTGAACAGTACGACCCGATGAAGCTCTACCCACGCAAAACCCAGTTTTTGACTGAAGATGAATATCGTGCCTATCCGAATAGTTATCCAGCATTTGGTTTATTACAGGCATATTTTGAACAGATAAAATATTATGTTCGTTACTTTTTATGGCAGTGGGCAGGTGAGCAGAATTTAGATATTTTCTATCGGGTTCGATTCCCAGCCCTTTTGGGAATCATTCCACCGTTTTTAGGGTTCTGGGGTATGTGGCATCATTATAAACGGGATAAGAAATCTTTTGTGCTGGTCGGATTATGTTTTTTAATCGCATCGATCGGACTATTAACCTATCTTAATCTTAAATATTCAACATCTGACCCCAGACCGCATCTTAGATATAAAGAGGTAAGGGAACGTGACTATTTCTTTGCCTTTTCTTTTGTTTTCTTCACTATCTTCATCGGTTTGGGCATTAATGCGCTATTAAACTATGTAGTACCCAAGCTGAAATTTAAAAAAATAGCAGCGCTGGGAGTTTCCGCCCTAACCATACTTTTAGCAATCGCTTCGATGTTCTTTAATTACCCGAACGTGAGCCGGCGTTATAACTGGATTCCGGCTGAATATGGTTATAACATGTTAATCTCTTGTGAAGGTGAGAAAGTTGTTTTATTTACAAACGGTGATAATGATACTTTTCCTTTATGGTTCATGCAAGAGGTACCATCTAAAGTTACTGGTTTTGACCCGAATTTTGGTAAGAATGTAGCAGTAGCTAACCTTTCGCTCCTGAATACTCAATGGTATTGTAAGCAGCTGAAGCGCTGGGGTGCTCCGGTCTCATTTTCGGAAGCCGAAATCGACCGTCTGCCTCAAGGATTTGTCGGCAAACGGGGCAGAACCTTCTTGCTGAAGGATATTATGATTCGTGATATTGTTGCGACCGCGGGTGGCGTTAAATTGAAATGGCCGGATGATTACCAATCAACTGCCCAAGAGTTTATGACAAAAGTCTTTGCCAATTATAAACCTCAAAGAAATGTTTACTTTGCGACAACCGTTTCAAGGGATAATTTAGTTGATGTCCTACCATATCTTCGACTACAAGGATTAGTCAATGTGGTGGTGCCTGACTCTGGTTCCGATCAAGTCGATGTGGCGAAGACCGAATATTTATTAGAGAATGTCTATGTTACCAGCAGTATGCTTGATAAGCGAGTATATAAAGATGAGAACACACGTGGATTATTCATAAATTATGCGGCAACCGCAGTCGCTTTGGGATTGGAATATCAGAAACGGGGTCAAATGGAAAAAGCGTCGGCGATAATTGATAAAGCTTTGCAATTTGATATTGACCCAACTCGTAAATCGGCACTTTTCTTTCAAGCGAGTCTTTTTTCTCTGATGTCTGGTAATTACCAAAAATCCTTGGTCTATTTGGATTCAATCGAAATAACAGGAGTGAAAGATCCCGAAATCTCTCTGCGCCGGGGTTGGGCATACGAACGATTAGGAGAAATTGAAAAAGCAGAACGTGCTTACCGGGAAGCGATGGTACTTGCGCCCAATCGTCCGGAACCGGTTCAGACTCTTTACAATCTCTACCTGAACCAAATGCAGGATAAAGAGAAGGCAAAAGGAGTTCTGGCGGATTGGTTACGACGCAATCCGGGTGACACGACGGCTAAAAAGATGCTTCAGGAACTCGAATAGCGCACAAGACAAAAGGATCTGAAAATAAAATAATTTGGTTAATTCCCAAATTGGTCTATGCACGAATTATCAATAACCGAGAGCATATTAAAACAATCTTTAACCGAAGCCAAGAAAAATCGAGCAAAAATAATTAAAAAGATTAAATTGTTAGTTGGCGAAGCAACCAGTATCGTTCCGGATTGTGTGCGATTTTATTTCGATACCCTTAAACAGGAAACGATTGCCAAAGATGCAATTTTGGAAATTGAGACTAAACCTTTAGTCATTCGTTGTCCAAAATGTAAGACTCAATTTAAAGATTTGGATTTAACCTGTAATTGTCAGGCTGGAATAGAAATTGTGTCCGGACAAGAACTGATGATTGAATCTTTGGAAATCGAATAAAAAAACTCCAGCGGTAGGACTCGAACCTACAACCCTCCGGTTAACAGCCGGATGCTCCACCATTGAGCTACGCTGGAAGTCAAATAATTTTACGGAAATTAGTTACTTCGTCAAGAAATCAAATATTATCTCACTATGGCAAATTTCTTGACATCCTTGGCAAAACCAGTGATAAATACAGCAAAATACAAACCAGAACCAACCGGTTTTCCTTTTTGGTTTTTGCCGTTCCAGACCGCACCGATTTGTTCCAGTTCTTCTCGGTCGCCATCGGTGCCATAACGACCAGGTCTTAAGATTGGATTAAGCAGCGTATCAAATAAAACCTCACCACTCAGCGTGTAAATAATAAGTCTGGGTTTGATACGACTTGGATTGGCTAAGAAAAGAGGAAAGTATATTTTGTCGTTCTCTGAACCGATGATGAACGGATTCGGATAAGGCGCAAGTAACTGGTCAGAGGTATGTGAATCAGACTTTGGTGGATAAATCTTTAATACTGAGTCAACATTTGGTATACCGTATCCCAAGATATTTATCGTATCTCCATCAATGATTGTATCAAAACCCGGGGAGTTATCGCTGGCAGTCAAGAAAAGTGCCTGCTTAACCGAATCGGCATTCCAATCCGGGTGCGCTTCTAAAATCAAAGCACAGCAACCAGCAATCAGAGCGGTGGCATCTGAAGTACCGGCACTGCCTTCAATGCCGTCAGCCGAATCCGGAATCACTACGATTACCGTATCGGACATTGCCACCAATTCCGGTTTGATTCTACCATCGATGGTCGGACCGGTACCGCTGCCATGCCATGGTGAACGATTTCTGTGAACACCACCGGCAGTTATTACACCAAATGCATCACCCGGGGCAACAATATAGGGTGTGGGCCAAGGATAATTTGTACTATCTTGACCTCGATTACCCATTGCGGTGACAATGATTAATCCTCGTTCGGCAGCTAATCCGGCAGCGATCGAGATTGGGGCAGTTCTGCCATCAAGCTTGGCTTCACCATACCAACTGCGATAACCTAACGAGCTTGAGATTATCTGAGCGCCATTTCGTTCTGCCCATTCCAGCCCCTCAATCCAGGTGTCTTCTTCAAGGGTAAATTCATAGGCTTGACCTCTGCCCTGATTTCCTGATTTGGTCCGGTGAAATTCAGTCTTTGCCATCAGTATATCAGCGGCTGGTGCGACCCCAACAATTTCACTACGCTTATAGCCGGCAACGATTGAAACCATATGCGTGCCATGGTCGGCTTGAACTTGATTGTCTTCATCAGATTCATAATCGGTGTTGTCATCACCACGCCGGAACCAAACAAGGGAGAGATTATCTTGACTTTGGGCAAATAATGGGCAATAGTGAAATTCCCGGGCTTCGATCGTTATTTTTGTCCAAATCTGACCATCATTTGACTGGGCAAGATATATATTTCCACCAGATTCGTAACCGAGATAATACTTATCACGAGTAACAAAGGAAAAGGCGCCGAGCGAAAAGACAGTATCAGTTACTGATATTGAAGAACTCCAGGTCAGTCCGCCATCAGTCGAATATTTATATGTGATAGCGGCTAAAGGTCTAACCGAATAATCTTTATAAAATAGATGTATTCTATTACCCTTGATATAAGTCTTAGCAGCACTGGCAGAATTGTTAACTGGTTCTGGCTGCGATTCAAATGGCTCGATACCATCAATTGAACGAAAATGATAAATCTTACCGGATTTGAGTCCGGTGGCAAAAACTTCTATCTCATTCAAGGAGTCGAGTAGAACTTGAGGATAGGTAATTATTTCCGGTAAAAAACCAACATCGACTTTACTTTCCCAATGGACACTATCAGGATAAATGATGCCGCGGCGGAAAGAGATTTTTGAATCAGATTCATTGTATACCAGATAAAGCGAGTCTCCCTTCAAAAATAGATGTGGAGACTTGCCTTGATTCAGTAGTCCTATATTTTGCCAAATCGTGTCAATAAAATAACCGAGATAAATTTTACCCTGTTCCTCATTCGGTGCCGGCGAAGCTTGCCAGGCAACATAAGTCCGACCCGAACCTGAAACTGCAGATGGAAAACGACAGGCTAAACCAAAAGTAACCGGCGAGAGTGATAATGGTTTACTCCAGGTAATTCCACCGTCGATACTGTGAGATGCATAAAGGTTCCGTCGGGGAAAAGTGTCTGGACTATAATAACTATCAGCTATGTAAAAAAGAAATAAAGTTTCGGATGGAACTTCTGAATAAGTTAAAATCGGTTCTTTGACCCGTGGGATATTTGTCAGGCTAGAAATTACACCGGGTACCGGTGCATTAAGTTGCTGAGTGTAAAAGAAATCGTCGCCAGCCAGGAAATCATGTTCCAGAACCACTGTGGTGTCGAGATGACTCAGGGCTTGATTTTTCTTTTTTAACCCGGTATCAAGGAAACCGATTTTTACTTTTGAACCAAAAAATCCTCGTGAATAAACCTGTGGGATACCAAGCATCGCATTCTGTTCCAGTGCTGGTCCATAAAGCCTTCGATATTCGATTGTATCTTCCTTTTTTGTCGGTTCCATTCTTTCAAGCCCATGGACTTTTCGAATTGCAGATTTTGTAGTCCTAAGCTTGTGGGTTGTCTTAATTACTTCTCTTTTATGGATAAAAACCGGCTTTACATCATAGACAAAAGGTAATGAATAAATCTTCGGCAATAAATCTTTTGGTATACGGAAACTTGCGGCATTGAGCCAATTACTGACTGAGCGCAGATTACAACCAACGGCTTGCATTTCATCAAGGTATTTTTGATAAACCGGTAAATCGTAAAAATCAGCCGGAAAACCTTTATTTCGGATTCTTCTTTCTACTGCATCCGGAGCCATTTTTGGTGAAAAAACACTCAATGCCCGTTCGTACTCTTTTTCAGTTGTGAACCCCTTGTCAGTGAAATAGACCCAGACCAAATCGGTTTCGATTTTTGGGACGGTTGACTTGATTGGTTCACGATATAAAGGCAAGCTAAGTAATAAAATTAAAGTTAAAAAGTTCATAATCCCCACCCTATTAAATCATTCAAAAAACGACTGAAGACTAAAAGTATGATGAGAACAATAATAGAAAGAACGATATTGATAATGCCGAGGATTAGACAGATTTTTCCGATACGCTTGGCTTTATCCGAAATTGAACTGGCTGTTATGATGACACCAAAAATTATGCCGTATAAGGGATAGATGAGGCAAGCGACATATAACCATGTGACACCGAATAAATAAAGTATATCAACCAGAGCCTGAGCTCGTTTCTCCTGGCCATTAAGAATGACCTTTTCGGGTTGACCGGTAAGATATGTTTCATTCATTTTTTCCTCCACATTAGGAGTCAAGACACCTAAAAAATAAAATCAAAATACCCCGCAGAGGAATTGAACCTCTAACCCACGGATTAAGAATCCGTTGCTCTGCCAGGTTGAGCTAGCGGGGTAAAAAGACAGGGACTGGTGGTTAGTGGCTGGTGGATAGTGGAAAATTCTAAAGAGACCGATTTCAGAAAGTTCACCAATCCCCAGCCACCAGTCACCAGCCACTGCCTTGTAACGCGCCCGGCGCGACTCGAACGCGCAGCCTACGGGTTCGAAGCCCGGCGCTCTGTCCAATTGAGCTACGGGCGCATATAGACAGTGCGAAGTGGAAAGTGCTGAGTGATTAGTGGCAATCATTTTCTAATTCGCCTTTCCAAATGATTTATCATGCTGTAAAACATCTTACATAAGTTATTACAAACTTTAATACGTTCTTCTGCTAAATTTTTATTGAGCCAGTTAGCATCGTGTTTCTTGTAATACCAGTTCTCCGCTTCGGCACTTGAGTTTCTTGCAATATTGAGATAACTGATGTACTGTTTTGTAGTATTGGAGTTAAAACCTTCCGCTGTATTAGCGCCAATTGACCCGAGACTTCTAATCAGCTGGTCTGCAACAACTCTTCCACCAATATCTTTGGGAAAATGTTTTATATCCTCTAAAGCACTCAAGAAAAGTGTATGACTCATTTGCCAAACTTTTAGTTGTGTAAAATGAGTTATTTTATCTTTCATTTCACTATGCACTTTCCCCGTTGCACTTTCCACTAATTTTAAGGTGAGTGAGGGGACTTGAACCCCCAGCATCCTGAGCCACAGTCAGGTGCTCTAACCAATTGAGCTACACTCACCATTTCGAATCTTATTCTGAAGCCAAATTCTACCAGCCCATGTCTTAAGAAATCGTTCTCTCTTTCGTGCTTCCATTTCTGCGGTAAGGCTTTCATAATAAATCAATTTAAACGGCTTTCGATTTTTTGTCGCTTTTACTTTACCCAAATTATGTCTCTCAATCCGTTTTCTTAAATCAGAAGAAAATCCGGTATAAAGTTTCCTGTCTTTTAAACTTCTTAAGACATAAACACTATACATAATTTTCCTAAAGGTGAGTGACCCGAATCGGGCAGCATCCTGAGCCACAGTCAGGTGCTCTAACCAATTGAGCTACACTCACCAAAAAACAGGGCAAAGTGGATAGCGCAAAGTGCATAAGCACTCGACACTTTGCACTTTTCACTGTTTTATCCGCGCCTGGAGGGATTCGAACCCCCGGCCTACGGATTAGAAATCCGTTGCTCTATCCAACTGAGCTACAGGCGCCAAATTATCAAAAATACTTTACCAAAATGTTCGCTAAAGTCAATATTTCTCACGCTTTAAGGATTCAAAGGTTTTAACTGTTATCGCTATTACTTTTTTTGCTAAGTCGTATTCGATTTTCTTCCCGCAAAGGGTCGGGTCTTTCGACTTAGCTTCGGGTATTTTTATTTGAGATATCAACTTCTTATGCCGTGTCTGAAAATGCTTAATTGCCAAATCAGAAAAGAATCTATCCTAGGAAACACCGCAAGATTGCAAGTAAACGAGAATTGTTAGAGTGTGAATGGTATCATAAATACAAACCAATTGATAATAATGTGCACCCAGCTGTGCCACCTGGAATGAATTGGCGCTGCCCGGTTGCAGGATGTGAATGGTCTTAAGACAATGTTGGGTTGAGGTGGTGAGAATATGATATTCTTTGGCGATGATGTTGAACTAGTATCGGGGACTTCTGCTACAATTTCACAAGATGTCTTCTGCGTAGGAGGATTTGGGATAAAGAGCATTGATTCAATTCAAAAAGTTGAAAGAATAATAGAGTTAGTGAAATCCAATTACGATATTCCTCCTTATTTGCCGCTGAAATGGAATATGAAAGATACGAAACTTGAGCAATTGTATAAGGAAAAGGGGAAAGAAAAACTCTTGGCAAAGGTGAGACAGCAATCTGCTTCTATAAGGACGGAAATAATGGCTAAATTGCCGCCTTTAGGAATCCGAGTAATAGTGGCAAGTACGAGAAATCTTAAAACTTGGTTAAGGAACCAGCCTAAAAACCAGCTTTATGAATGGGGCTTTACTGCCTTATTACAAAGATTTGGAATGGCTTCAAAGGGCGATCCGCAAAGCTTTATTATTTTAGATTGGGAAAGTGATAGAAGAGACATTTATTGTAAGACATATCAAAATGGCTATTATAAAGGTACGGGAAGAACGGGTGAACTGTATCTTAGCGGACCCCTTCAAAATATTCCTGCTATACCGTATCTGTCTTTTTCGGTAACAGCCTATAACCCAATTTTACAATTAGCCGATTTGATAGTTGGATATGCAGGTGCTTTAATTGAGTGGTGTTACGCAAGGAAAAATGAACGGGTAGTTAAGGAGTTATTCCCTTACATGAATCAATGTTTCGACAAGAGTCCAAGCGGAGAAATATTGGGATGGGGACTAGTTATTCAACCAAAAACTGATAAACCCATTATTTGGCGAAAAATCAAAAGTCTTTGAAAATGGTGATATCATTTTGGGTCAATCCTGTGATAACTTCTTAAAATTTAATGTAAAGGGCTGAAAGCATTGAAAAAATTTTAAAGACCATTTCTTTCTAAAAATCGAATTGCTTTTCGAAGTGCCTCTATGTACTCTTCAAAATGCCACCACCGACCATGACCGTGAATAATTTCATTTCTTTTCTTATTGAAATCTTTAAGATCACTATATTCATTATCGTCAATTGCCCCTAAAAAGTGAGCCCACTTAATAAGTTCAGCAGTTGTAGTATTGGATCTATCATCTGATTTTTTATGTGCATTGATTGTTCTTCTAACCATCTTTGCTTTTTCGTCTTCAAAAATTCTTACAATTTTGTCCCATAAAATTTTTTCGATGCCTAGTTGAGTATGGGTAAAAGCCTCGATATATTGCTCATTTGATATCATCTCATTGATATCTTTAGTTCCCTTATAACGAATAACCTGCGCTGTTTCTTTTAGTTTGACTGAATCAGAATTAAAAACTTGTTTTTGACATTCTTGTTCATGATTATTTTTATCTAAATAATTTTGGTCTTGAGGCGCGAAATAATTGTGATGATTCAACTTATCTTTCCTCAAGATAGGATCTGATGATAGAAGATAGAGCATCGAGTTCTTTATTAGACATCAGTCCTCCCGGTCCCAAGAATTGAGAGATTAAGAGGTATGTTTTCTTCGAGTTTGTGGATATCACCTCCA
>Ga0224501_10005249_pt1 | contig 10225 bp, 9 predicted proteins | sample SF_Oct11_sed_USG_4_FD_169105 | JGI IMG/M metagenome (GOLD analysis project Ga0224501, IMG submission 169105) | Sediment microbial communities from San Francisco Bay, California, United States - SF_Oct11_sed_USGS_8_1 | ecosystem: Environmental > Aquatic > Marine > Sediment | place: USA...
GGCCACCATTTCATTAGATTAAAGTAGTCTATAGGCTATAATTTCCTCTAGATAATATCACCATTAGTATTGATTTATTTCCAGATACCCGTAATAAATGCACCTTCATAGGTCTCAGTTTAGTACCTTATGCAGTGATGGAATATACTGCAATGCATTACATTAGGTTCAACAATCAAATGAAGCTGCATTGCTGACATTGTGTTATCAGTAGCGTCATGAAGGAGAGCTAGTGGATGAAGCTGCTCACTTACTGTAAGTAAGTATAAAACATGCTGTCGAAAGCGGCGACACCACCACCCGGTCAGCCCGGCGGGTTGCGCTCTACCCTTGTATCATTACCGAGTCCGCTGTACACTCGTCAAAAAACGGTTCGTCTGCGATATGGTCCTAGACCATCTTCACCAGGAGTAACAGCACCCAACTTAAAGCTCGGAAATGCCAGTGATATATCCAGCATTTATCCTGAAGAGCCCAGCAAAGCTATGAAAATGAGAATCAAACTTGACCCGCTGTCAGCTCTGGAGCCAATGAAAAAGAAACTATCATTGCCGGAGTCCCAGAAGATAATGTCCGTATTAGATGAAACGAAAACTAAGCTTGATCTAATAGTTATTTTACCTTGTCTACTAAAGGATGCCTCACGATACAGTTCTGCTCCACTAGAGATCAAAACTCTACTTAACAATCACCGACGCCTGGTTAATGAGCTACATCAGCTGGAAAAGACGTACTTTCCATTGGTGCAAAGATCGGAACAATCTTCAGATTACACAACATTACCTGAGATTGGCAAGATGGTGTCTGCTCGCCATCACTCTCAAAGCAAACAAAGTCTAATTACACTTCCTGTGCCACCTATTCCAACTGAAAAACAGAAAGAGCAAAGAAAAACAATCGCTGTGAGCACATCTGATGACAGCTTTGATGTGGAACTTACTAATGAGCAGTATCATGCTCTTTCTAAGCTTAATCGAGTTAAATTAGAACTAGAATTCTCAATCAGAAATATTCTAAGAGCGTTTCGAGGCAATGAAGCGACATTCAAACAACTTTATGCAGAGTGTGAGAATAGCCGGCCCAAAGAATGTAGTTATTTTATTCAATGTTTCAATGATTTGAAGTCAATAGTGTTTGAAAAGCTACTCATCTCTCCACCTGAAGAGTTGGAGAAACAGAACTACATTGCGCAGGTAAGCCATATTCATGTATTATAAATTCTGCCAATTAGCGGGATAGTTGGGCAGCTCAACAATTAGAGCGCTTCTCTCAAGATTGAGAGATCCTAGTCATGCTGAGTGGTCACAGTAAGCCCCTCACCTAACTCCTGACGCTCCAACAAACCTCAAGTTTAAGGTCTCGGACATTATGTAAATAAAATGGCTAAGTGCCCGAGTAGAGCAACAAAAAAGAAACAAATGTTCGCTCATCCCTGAGTCAGTGGCTGTCATCAATGAGTTTACTGTTTCTGCAAATGATTGTCTTGTCAGCATAAATAGGACGATCAACTCAGTTCGACTCCTTTAGCCGTGTACAGTAAGTAATTATGGGTGTATTGATTGCGCGAAGGTTACCAAGTGGATTCAACAATGATGGACTTTCCTAGCAACTTGCCACAATGGTTTATGCATCCTGGGCATACTACTAATAAACATACTAGTAATAATGAGCTGTGTCCCCCCTTGTCTAGCCTAGAAAAGTCCTCCCAATCTCAAATTTTATGCTTTGGCTATTGCCTCAGTCCACCTCTTTATGAAACTCCGGGGTGGTCAAAAATTAAAACTTTCCCGGCCTCTAGTGACAAACGAAAGCATTAGTCTTTCTCTGGTCTTGGTAACAGGCAACAGGAGATATTAAAATGAATTGTTCAGCATCAGTCGTTATTCCAACCATACCATAGCGACGAAGTTGCTGGGTAGGCAGGGCAGGGCATAGTAGAAGGGGATTATGCTCTGAGCCAGTTTCACTTCTCCCGAGCATCCACTGAATTGGTGAGAAGCACCAGCTACAAGACGGAACGGATGGTCCTGACAGGTTGGGGGTCAGTCAACTTCGGCCATATGTTTACATGTCGAGAATCCAGCTACCCTTGACGAGCTAGGAGAGGTGGATCTTTGATCATGTGATCAGTGATCATGATCTTCGTTCACTGGTTGGGACCTCCGTTATTTGAACCGTGGTGTTCAAAAGCCACGCTAGGAATTTAGACTGTGAGGTTTACTAATTATTGGTATAAAAGCTTAGATCTGCATTTTGTGGATAGCAGGTTCTAGCCTTACTGTCAGTGGGGTGGTTTTGCTGGTATCGACCTTTGGAAGGCCTCTCACTCCAAGAGATGTTATTGCCTGATAAACTCGGAGCCACGAGATGATTTCTTACTTGAGATTATTCTATAGCTGATAGACCAGCAGAAAATTAATGAGGCCATTGTTGAGAAGTTAGAAGAGGAGTTAGCTCAGTCTGTCAAAGAAAGAGATGCTGAAATAAAAGCCAAAAATGACATCATCAGGAGATATCAGGTGGGGATAACTGTATTGGGTCTTCCAGCCTTTGCACATATGAGGAGAATATATTCTTATATTTTAAATCCATAATGATGGAAACCTGGAAATGAAATCGCTCGATTAGAATTGCAAAAAGACACCATCTCATCCTGACCACGCCATAATAGGCACTTTATTCAATGAACACTGTTCCATTTCCCAGTGTATTCTATTCTACACAACATCATCTCCAATGTTACGCAATCAACAAGAAATGCACACACTGTATAATGAATGTATATGTATAAATATTTTAACCATTGCCAGATTGAGCTATATTGAACACCAGACCAGACTCTAGTTATGAAAAATTTAGACGTCTTGGATAAACATTGACAGCAAACTGAGACTTTTCGTGTGTCATATGAGTTATGCAGTTATTCCATTCAGAATCCAAGAATCTGGGTTTGAATCCCGCTCATGGCTGACTCACGCCGTGAGTGACTGAGTTCATCATATTAATTCTAGGTTGAAACGAAAAAAAAAGCTTCATTATAGGGTGGATACTGGCTTGCTTGTCGTACTCCATGCTAAGCCATAACTTGTGAGAATGCGAGTATCTAAACCATAACTTTTACCATAACGGTGAAGATTATTATAATTATACAAGAAACAACATAGTTAATCCATATCTACAATTGCAGCAAGAGATCCACATTATGGAGCAATCTGCAGAGGAAGACATTCGACGAGCAAACATGGACTCGGACAAACTTATTCTCACCAACAACAAAATTAGTGACAGCAAAAAACAGAGACTGTTACAAGAAGGGAAGAGCATCAAAAGTCTTCTCTCCAAAATGACTGATGAGGACAGAGATGAGGAGCTCATGCTCAGGAAGGTACACCCTAGCCATAGACATACAATAATATAATATTATAATATTATACTTGTTTCTGCTCGAGCACTTGGAGTGCTAAGAGCTAGGATAAATGTGAGGAGCTCATATAACGGCTGCCCACCGTGACCTGGATTTGAACCAAGGTCCTCACGATTGCAAGCCCAGTGCTTTTACTACTGAGCTGTCCCAATTAGTATAGTTCTACGATACTATTATACTATATTACTATAATACTATTAAGCCATAATACTAAGATATCAGAACATTGAAATACTATAACAGTATAACACTGTTGATACCACACCTTTAACACTGTAATAGTATATCATGCATGATATCATTAAGCATTTAAATGCTCAAGGATTGTTCAATTACTAGTAGTTTATACAGACAAGGCAGCCTGTTGTATAGATCAATGTGGTATATTGTACGTACTCAAAAATTTGTCAGTCTCAACTAGCAGAAGCGATGGAAAGTGGAGACGGAGATAGAGAATTGGCTACGGAAATACGATACAGACATGGGAGAGAAACAAGATGAATATGAGGAAATCGATGCCCTCTACCAGGTGGAGAAGAAACAACTGGTAGAGCTGGAGGAGAGATTTAAGATCCTTGAGGTAAATACACTTCGCTGGATTTAATCGGTATTATTACTGGTATATGATGTGTGGGTAAATTTAGTACAGCCACACAAAATATAAACAACATTACATTCAAAGAAATAGACTCAGCGCTCCAAGGATGAGCATTTGTAAATGAGGGTAGAAAGCTATCTTTTTAGTAGGCAGCAATTCTTTAGATTTGAAGGATCCACCTGTGGGGTGGAGTTTTTACTATGGCTGTATATAATCACTCAAAACTAAAAATCTAATCGTTATGGACACATGCATTACATATTCTTATTTGTATAGGTTGAGTGTTGTTACACATGTGTACGCACCATGTACCCTTATTTTGTAGGTGGGGTATCACATGTAGATACATATATCGTATGCTCATATTTGCGGGTCAAATATTACAGAAACACGTACACGCATTATGTACCCTTATTTTGTAGGTGGAGTATTTGGACATTATAAAGAAGATGGATGCGGAGAAGGAGAGAGTGAGAGAGATGCAGAGATTGGCGGAGAAGAGACTTCGAGCGGCGTGTATCATCCAGGGAACCTGGAGGTCATATCGGGTCAATAAACAGATACTGGCAAAGGCTAACAAGAAGAAGAAGAAACGCAACAGAAAGAAGAAGTAACAATAAGTTTCCGTGCCAACAACAACAACAACAACAACACCACTACAACCGCTCAGATTATGTGATATACGACGAGTTTATCTTCAACAAAAATACAGAGTTACATGAACTTTAAGTCACTGCATAATCTGAGTTTATTATTTATGAAATACCCAACAGTGTTTTTTTTACAAAATGATAATAAAATGAAATTACTGTAAATTTACGCAATAGTTCAGATCACCCATGGCCAGAGCTGTTTTTAGACACTGTGAGATATAACAACCCAACAACACACTATTAGCTCTGAGGTTTCCACATGGGCTTTATTGTGTGTTTGGTGATGACGCCGGCCGAACGCCTAAGTTTGGCTCTCTCCTTCCTATGTTCAGTGTGATCTCCTTTACGTGATTTTGTTTTAGTTCCCTACAAACAAAAAGACAGTGCAAGAGAGAGTCACAACAGTGAAAAACGAGCAGCGATGTGATTCAGGAAAGAATAGAGTACCCCAGTCAGGGGGTACTCAGAAGGTCCTTACCTTTAGTATAGTTGTATGTAAAAATTGGTCCCAAACCAAGAAATGCAACACGATACATAGCCTGATTGTCTTTGATCAGTCTCATCAAACTCCTTTTGCCTATCTGCCCATCACATTGCTAACGAGAATATTTGGCGCACTAATGCGCAAAAGATTAAATAATAACTGACCTTAGATGTCTGGAAAGTCATTTCTTTAGCACCGAATCCGCTATTGTGAGTTATAGTCTCTTTGCTGGAAGCTATGCTCATTAGACGATCTTTGAGCGATAACCTGTAGCAAAGGATGGAGGATAAAGGCAATGCTTCTCCAATAGCTGGTTTCAATGATATATCAATCTTAGGTAACTTCTCATATAAGAGATAGGTGGGGGGATTCTAATTTCGAGCGAAATATTTCTCAGTGGGAGATTCATCAAACTCAACTGAAGGACTACATTTCAGAAGCTAAGGTTTCCAATCACTGCGGCTGTTTGGCCGAACCGGACAGATGCATCTGATACACTGGACGTAGGCACTCTACTAGAAAAGCGCTGACTCAATAATGTGAAGCACAAGATATAAGACTGAATCCATAGTCTAGCTGCCTATACACCGGACACATTAGGTGTATTCGAGGTTACCGTAAAGAGGCTTGATTGCTACGTTGAGATAAAGAATCGCGAATGATCGTTGGGCTCTAACCGATGAGTTTAAGTTGGGAGAGGACAACTAAACTCCTGAATTCCACTGCGTTTCCTCACCGCGATTGTGTGTTCACGACCGACATTTTCGGAAAAATTTCATTCGTGAACATACGGTTGCGAATACACCCATCATCACATGCATAGCCACGAATAACATGTCTTTTATAAGAAGAGAAGGGATGAGTTTTTAGAATCACTTACTTTGACTTTTTAGGCTTGTCAGTGGCGTGAAGATCCTTTAGAGAGTCACCCTCTTTAATCTCAAAGAACTTGGGCTTTGTTCCCATAGGTTCCGCATTCACTACCTGTAGAATGTAATCAACAACTCAAAATAAAGCCAAGTTAATACAACAGAGACCCAGATCCAACTTCCAACCGTTCTTATGATACGTGGAATGGAGAGAAGACGACTCCGCGACTGAATCGAAACGGAAAATATGTAAAAGCTGTCGGAATAAAACCGACTAGAAAATATCTTCTACTCCGACAGTATCTTAGGAGAAAGTTCGATTTGCAGTGTATCATGGCGGGATAAGTCGGAATCATGACTGTCGACCAGAAACCATCGACTGTGTAATCTGGCCGTATAGCTAAGCCAACCACTTACCGTAACTTTGTGTTTTCCCCTGAATGCACTCGGTGCCGCTTCCGGTACAGGGGCGAATTTACTATCGATCTTCTTCTGCTTCTTTGCAGCTTTTTCTGTCATTTTAGCCACATTGTGATGAATGGCTTTATACTCCTTTGACTCCTCGTCGATATTATACTCTGGATCCTTGAAGAGCGACGCGAATCGGTCGTCCTTCAGTAGAGATTTATTCTACAAACGAAAATGGTGTGATTATTATAGCTCTGGGCCTCACGACAATGGCTTATGGCAGGAGTGGGGGCAAGCTTCACGGAATATATTTGTAGGCATACACGGTCACAGTCCACATAATTCTGTGTTTATGCTATGCAATTCACACTATTTTGCACCAAAACAACCATTTTAGATGGTACAATTTGGAACAATTGTTACAGTTAACATGTTCATATGACAAAACAGGGTTTAGAGGCATGTTTGAAACACTCACTGGAGCATTGTTTTGCATGAGTTTAGCCGCGAGCTCCTTGTTAACTGTTGGTAGATTCTTCGTAGCCTTGACTCGATCCTCACGATCAGCTTCAATTTTCTGTCGAATTTTCTTCTTGCGATAATCTTGGTAGGCAAATGGCTCAGCCACACTCTTAGCCTGTAACAATAGCTCGCGCTCTATAGCCCGAGGTAGAGTGGAGATGGCAATGGAGTACAGCCGGAGATGAGCTGCAGTCCGAGAAGGAAACGGTTAAACTCAAGGCATCCTTACCAACAACCAGGAATGTGGGATAGCTCAACAGCCAGGGCTCAACTGTGAAATTGACCCCACCAAATTCCAAGCTCCAAGCTACAACAAGTCTCAGGCTTAGGAGATTCGTTGAATAGGATGACCAAGTGTCCAAATAGCAAAAACAAGCACGCGTCTTGGGAAGACCAAATGTAGTCTTTTTTTGCTCTGAAAGTTCCTCTCGCCATAAGAATGCCTTTAGCAACCAATGGGGGCTGGATTTGGTTGTTTTCACCTTGAGAACTCCGCTAAATTTGGAATTTACGATGAGGGATTTTTCTGTGATCATGCGGACTGAACTATACCTTCTTGTAAAGCCTGTTATCCATAAAGAACCCATGCATATAGCCCCTGAGAAGATCAGTACCAATCAGCCCTGCCAGGTTCATCTCATCCAGTTCAGCTCGCGTCACAAACTTGTAATCGTCATAGACTGTAACAGGAAAACCTCATCATGCCATCGTATGAAAGAGAATCTATATACAATAAGCGATGATAAGTCAACAGCATAACAATTGCCACGAAATCAATCATCTGCATGATGATCACTATGTCATAACAAACGAAAATAGAATCATGTGTTGAAGTAATGATAGCAAACCCGTGGTTACTTGCTTTATTGTGTTGTATCAACATATGGATGCGCCAGTGCTTCTAAGCATCTGACTAGTTTGACACTTACCCTAAGCAGGGCTGCATAATGCCTATCCTGGGCAGAGTCGTGTCAGACCTACCGTGAGCAGAGCTGCATAATACCTACCCGTAGAGACGTGTCACACCTACGGTGAGCGGAGCTGCGTAATACCTACCCAAAGCATAGCAGCTTGATACCTACGCTGAGCAGATTTGCATAATACCTACCCTGAGCAGAGCCGTGCCACACCTACCATGAGCGGAGCTGCATAATACCTATCTTAAGTAGAGCAGTGTGATACCTACGCTGAGCAGGGTTGCATAATACCTACCTTGAGCAGAGCCGTGTCACACCTACCGTGAACGGAGCTGTGTAATACCTACCCTAAGCAGAGCCGTCTCAGAGATATCGTGAGTGGAGTTGCATAATACCTACCCAAACAGAGCCGTGTCACACCTACACCGAGCGGAGCTGCATAATACCTACCCTAAGCAGAGCTGTGCCACACCTACGCTGAGCGGAGCTGCATAATACCTACCCTGAGCAGAGCTGGTTTCTTCTAGTTCCTCGGTAATATTATCGAGGAAGGAGCACCACCTAGGGGCTGGTCCAAGAGACTGGAAAAAAAAGGAATGGGGAGCTTAGTGAGACACTTCCTATTTTCACGCATTATCATTGGAAAGTAAAAGATCCTATACATGAGCTGAACATTTAAAGATCGGAGACTTGTGACCTCATATGGCCCGGTTGTGACCTCAACGCAGACAGGGGGATGTGGACAACAGTTTGCGATTGTGTTCAGTTTTGGGATGGGACAGATGTTACGGCTCACCGGTACATAATAAGACAGTATTTTTGGTGCTTCATTAGCAACAAAGAGCAGTCCACTGCCAGGTACGAGGCATAGATCATTCAGCGACGTGTCCTCTGGCTCTATATGAGTATACGCTTTACCCTGTAGAAAAGTACATCACATCATGACTTCTGCTGGCTGCCTATGCGGGATCGCCGGTGCGGACTGTTGAAGGTCACATCCTAGACCGAGTTTGACTTAGTTTTTATCACCGCATACCCTTCCCACTGTCAACCCCCGTCCTTCATTCGGGCTAGGGACTGGCAATAAGTTGCGCTGGCTTGGGCCTGGCACCGAGTTCTGCTTGCTTGCCCCTTTCAGAGCTGGAGTAATCAAGTAATGAGGAAATGAAGAAGACAAGTTTTCACACATCACCCGCCAGGAACTCTGCTAGGAAGGGGGAAAGTGGATCTTTAACAACTTGATCGTATCTACTAATTGGGTCCTCTTTTATTTAGGCCATGGAGATCCAAAACCACGCTATCAAATTGGAGTGAGACTAGCTGTCCAAGACCATTGCCAGCAATGAGAATCGAAACCACTGTTTACATGGCAACCCCACACTTTTATAGAATGGGCTATATTGGTCCCACTCACAGTATGCTGATCCCACATCTTGATGATGCGCTTGTCCATTGACAGGACAATGTCATCCTTCTCTGTGAATTTGATAGACTTGATTGGTAGCTCATAGTTATGATCCTTTATCAGAGTCGGCTTTAGTGATCTGATATCATACAACAACACCTACAACAGGAAAGGTATCAGAGTGATCAGACCATATGGGGTAATGGGATAAGTCAGTGGCAGAGCGCTGGACTGACAGCCGTGAGAACCTGAGTTTAAATCCCAGTCAGAGCGGGCTCCTGTTGTGATTATGAGCCCGCCATTTTAATCCTAGTTCGAAAACCAAAACGAGCCTCATTTTGAGGTGGAGAATTTAAACTGACCCACTTGTGGCGCACTACGCTCAGAGCTAACTGGTGGAAAAAATACTGAGCATCTAACCCGACAGCTTCACATAACAGGAAAACCGCCCTACGAGAAGACAAGCCCGCAGAGTCTATAAAATATATTGATGTTTAGTCTCCTTTTTATTAAGAGTTATCACCCACCTGTCCGGTACTGGTGCCAACACCCAGTGTTAAGCCTCCTTTGTACTTTATACTCGTCACTTTAGGCACTTCGGAGCTAAAGAATTATAGGTGAATCTTTGACAACTATAGAGCAATCGTAACCCTTATCTAGAGATTAGGACCTCCATTATTTTTACAGCGATCATCGGAAGTCTCGCTAGCAACTTGGAGTGAGACCCTTACTAAAGGTCTACTCTATACCAAGGAAACATCTGTCAGTTCTAAGTACTGGTAACTCCGTGCTTTTGCCAACTGAGCTATTGGATGTACCTACACCCTACCAAATACACCTAGTTGAAGTTGAAGATAAACCAGATTGACTCACATGTCACCCTCTTGGTAACGGGCGAGGGCGCAGTCCAGCAGGCCAACCCTGTATCTTGTGCGAGGATCCCAG
>Ga0224501_10005250_pt1 | contig 10224 bp, 4 predicted proteins | sample SF_Oct11_sed_USG_4_FD_169105 | JGI IMG/M metagenome (GOLD analysis project Ga0224501, IMG submission 169105) | Sediment microbial communities from San Francisco Bay, California, United States - SF_Oct11_sed_USGS_8_1 | ecosystem: Environmental > Aquatic > Marine > Sediment | place: USA...
ACGAGCTTACATGAATCAGCGTTCAATAAGCTTATGCGCGAAATATTTAAATTCTATTTATAGATTTTATTACGATGCAACAAGTTTAGCTTGAGTGTTCTCAAGCTGTATTTTATAACGGTTTTCTCTTGCAAATTTCTAGTTAGTGAACTGTTACGATCTATGAGAATCCCACTAGACAACGAGCCTAAGACAAGCGACTAGGCTCGTAATTTCTATATACTCGCCATAAGAGAAATGGTCTCGGGAAGAAATAGATTGACATTTCCCTTACAAACACTCACTATATGATGATCAAATGAAGGCGTGAAAATCGCGGTTGTTATCTTTCTTATAATGTTATAAATTGTGTCTTTGTTAACCTTTATACTCAATATACATTAATATTTACTTATTAAGTTCATCATAATATTAGATACTATTATATTTTGTAGATGGGCAGTTTTCTACTTAATGGTACAAAATATAACATTGAGCCTTACTCGGCTGACAAACACAAGAGAAGTATCTTTGCTAAAGAGAAGCATCACGTTATAACCCAGGGCGCAGAAGACAGCCCAAGAAATGCTGACTTTATCAGTAAGTACATCTTCCACTTTGGGATAACGGGATAGCTAAGTCAGTGGTAGAGTGCTAGCCTCACAACCACAAGAACCTGGGTTAAACCCTTGTCATTACAGAGCTCCGCCGTGGGTATGAGCTCCTCACATTAATTAACCCTAGCTCTTCTAAAACCAAAATTAAGCCTCACTATGAGTTGAACCATCGATACTGATCCCTTTTTGGTGCTCCGTGCTAAGTCTTGCCCCTAACTACACCTTATACAAAGTAAGTCCTGCAACCACATGCTACAATACATCTACATAATACGCAATGTGTAGAAGATTGGTGGGTAGTCTGAGGACAAAGAAATCTTTGTGGCTGTATTGATATTTGACAAGAAGTGGCTGCATAATTGTTGCAGCCTTTATCAACGAAAAGGATTTTGTTTGGCATTGATCTTACCAGTACCCAAACTCGAAGTACTCCCACCGTCTTATAGGTCAACTTCATTTACATAGAGGCCTCTAGTGAGTGGCTCTAATTTCATAGTGTCCTGTTAATGATACTCTAAATGATGTGGTGAATGAGCTATGAATTAAAGGGTTTACTTTCGTATTATTTGCCCAGTCATCAATAGCAGCTGACAGCTGACAGCAAGGAAACCTGAAAACATTCCATGCATGGGAGTGTGCATGGGGGTGTGCATGCACCCAGTGATCACAGTCCACTTTCAGAAGCTCTGTGAAGAGACAGTGGTTCTCATCAATACAGTGACCAGTGGCTATTCAAGGAGTGAAGCTTCTTCAGTAATCATATAAATAGATCGCCTTTGACTTCAACTTCTGTGGGTTTTTTGGTACTGGTGATGGGATTTTCATGTCACTGATTGTACTAGGCGGGTGCATGACCAGTTCATTTAGTTGACCCCTCCAAGCCTGAGGCTTGCTCTAGAGTGATAGGGGCTGGGGATTATGAGAGCAGCTCACACTGATAATGCGAACTTCATATGACCCGATGATTTCGATTTTATGTCATTGAGTTATGCAGCTATCCCAATACCTTCTGAATTGAAAGGTTCAAGTAGCAATTACCTGTTTTTTTATAGTGCCCGAAGAAGGAAGTTTGGACTGGAAAATCCTGACTGATGCAGAGATAATAAGAAAGAAATGGGCGGCAGAAGGGCTACAGACATTGATAGAAAAACCGTCTGAGCGAATCAAACGAGAGTTGCCCCCGGCTACAACCTACACAGCTGAAATCTACATGGTAGTCGACTATGCTCTCTACCAAAGGTTGGTCATAGAGTCATGGGCAGGTACAAGGAAGAGTACCTCAATGCTGGAAAGAGGATATCTCAATGGCTAGAGTGCTTGGCTCAAGATTGGAAGATGTTGAGTTCAAGTTCTAATTCTCCTGATCGAAGACCGATCATAATGAAAATGAGGTCCTCGAAGAACGCCTAGCACCTAGCTCTTCAACAAGCCTCAGGCTTAGGGGATTCATTTGATAGAATTCCGGTTGTGAGTGTGAGCTCCTTATTTTAGGCCTAGCTCAAAACAAAAATGAGACTTAACTATGAGATAGAGCGTTGATGCTCCCCCCCACTGTGCTCCATGCTAAATCTTAACTGATCAAAAGTAGATATTGGCAGCTTCACCATAACAATGAGGATGTCATATGAGAAAGAAGCCGCTCAAGTCTCGTGTAGGTTTTTGGCTGTTAGATTAAGCCACCTTTTCTACTCATTCCAACAAACATGAGTGATGGTCTCTTTTATAGCATGGCCTCGCAGAAGACGCTGTTGAGTTGGAATGGAACTTTGGATAGTCTCATAGCATTTATGATGGGCCATTTGGCTAATGAGGTACTCTTATCTCAACATCATTCACACAGAAACTATTGCCTTGCTAAAGGAGAATTCAGTCCAACTAGTTTAGGGATGGCGCGGGATAGCCCAGTGGTTAGATCCTTTAGCGCAGAATCGACAGATTCCATGTTCAAGTCCTAGTCATGCTGAGTGCTCACTGTGAGAATGAGCTCCTCACGTAGTTTTTAACCTCACATGCTCTAACAACTCTGAGGCTTATAGAAGGTCAATTCAATAGAATGACCTGATGCCTGCATAGTTATTTTAGCTCATTTAATCCAACCCAAAAGTAGTTACACAAGTTTAAAACATAAAATTGAAAAATTATGTGTTTATGGTTTAAAACGATCAATTAATCAAATGTATCTTGAATTTTTCTAGATTGACCTACGATACAGAAACATTCAGCCCATCTCTATTGGCACTAAACTGTCATGGCTCTACATTGCCAAGGTAAGTGTCACTGGCGTCTATTCAAAGGAGGAGTTGTTAGATAAGATAAGACCACCTTTTTTACTCGCATGGCATCACTCCCCCCAATGGCTTGTTTTCAGACTGGACCATGGTTATACCGTAGAGTTGGTTCTGGGCCTCATTCATTTAGAGACATGATCTGAGAACTTACAAAATGATGAACAAACTTGGAATTAAACCTGGGTCATCCGGTTCTAAAAGTAAATGCCCTACCCGAGTCACGGTCTATCCCAAAATTCTCCTGTTTGTTTTTGATCTAGTAAATCATAAGATAATCTAACATTTATATATAGGCAGAGATACTCATGTAATATACTGCCCTTTTAAATTGTTTATACTCCCGATATGCACTGTACGGGGTCGTGAAGTTTGCTCCATGGTTAACAGGGAGACTTTGTCGGAGCACTGAAGTGAATTAAGGTCGGATGCCCTTCCTGCCACCACCGTTGACTTTTCAGGGATTTGAACCCATGACTCACTGTGTGTAAATCATGCATTCTAACCACTAAGCCACGGCTGCTCCCTGGTAAAGAGCCTGCCATAGGATAGCGAATTTGCAACAGAATTGTCAATCGCGAAGATTTTGCAAATAATGTTATGCGAAAACCTTGAGTCTCTAAAACCGAGTGGTATTCTGCGGGTGAATCCATGCCTTTAGGTCAACCGGATTAGACCACGGGATTGACTCCACCAAGAAGAAGAAGGGTGTCCCTTATACTTTGAATTATAGCTAGTTTCAAGAATTAAAAAAAAACTGAAGTTTTCCGATTTTCCGAGACTGAACTTACGGGTTTCAAAGATGGTACACTATTAATTCCAAAAGTTAGCAATGGACTCGGTATGCTCGAAGTGTGGGGACAGATATTGGGGTAAACCATGGGGCGTTGTGCTGGAATGCGCTCCTGCAACACTCGACCTTGACACGTGATTTTCAGCTGATGACCCGCATACCTAACAGTGGTTGGTTCCCACTGTTTGCATACCCTCTTATAACCATAGAAATAAGGGATATCTGAAGAGTACAGAGCCTGCTATTGTTTCATTTATCTAAATGCCTAGTTACTATCGTTACAGTCAGTAGCAGACTCACCATGGACTGAAAACCTAGAGTTAGATGGGTATGTGGAAGCTGGTAAATGTTTAGATAATCTTAATGCCTGGGTATCTGCGAATGCCAACACGCTACCAAGTGGAGATCACTACATGCTGATGACTAGGTAAACCATGCATTACACTTATATTCTTGATTATGTAACGGCCTTAATGTTTTAGTGTAATTTTTGCCCAGATCCTGCCCAGTCAGTATAAACTAATACTTGATATCTGATAGATTTAAGACATATATGTGGATTCTGTTAAGCTATATGATTGACCTCATTAGTCATGACTGTGGAAGCCATCTATTCTTACTCAACAGACTCTGCGTGTCTCAAATGTGACATAGTGAATGGTACCACCGCCACCACCCAGTGGCCTAAGGTCGAACTTATGCTTACTGAGTATTCATACCGAGCCTGTATACATCGTCAGGCGTTAATTTCACCACCAGACAGCGCAATTAGATTGATTCAGTTTTCTGTCAGTCTCTTAATTTTTTTATTTTTATGGGAAAATTCCCATAAAATGGTTTTCATTCTCCATATAGGCCTACTACTTTTCAAATTCTAGAAATGGTTCCACTTCAGGACAAAATATTGTGGACTTCTAGAGAAGGGGTCTAGGGATACAATACAATTATCCATCAGAAATCTCTTTACTCTAGAATAAAAAAAAAGGTTTATTACTTTATTTGTTTATAACTTAAAGTTTGATTGCCATTACAGCTATGATCTGTATCTCGAAGAGGATGATGGTTCTAGAAATACTGACGTGGCTGGACTAGCCTTTTTAGGAGGGGCGTGTCTCCTTCATCCCGCTTCTGTCAATGAGTTTGGTAGTTCAACAGTAGCAGCTCATGAGCTGGGTCACAAGTGAGTGTATGTTAATAGCTGCAGTTGCACCTTTGATATGTATTGTAGTAAACTTAATTGTGCCTCCTTTGACAGAGAAGCTGTCAGGAGCAATGCGGAAATTGGATCGGTAACTCTATTTAGCTCAGCGTTTCCCAATGTGAGCCATTATGAAACTTTTCTGCTTGCAACCGCGTGCTCTATAGAGAAGATAAGTCTTTGGAGTGGCCTTCTTCATATAACATCGGGATCCGAAACCAATGAGAAAATTTGCATGGGAATGGAGCCAGGGCCCTGCGGGTACGAGGTCCAATACGCCATCTACTAAGTCAACGCTTCAGCCTAATATATACTAATGATATAGGGGAGATTGTGCTTAAATTTCATTTAGAATTCTCTCGATTTGTATTGGCATAACATATAGAAGGTAGCCAAACTGATTGGGTTAAGTGAGTGCGGTCGAAAAAAGAGATATTCCGTTTCCTACTCATTACATAAGAAAATAGGTAGAGGTCATACGTGGGCGTGTGGGTAAGTGGCTGTTAGAGAGACAACATGCACCGGCAGCGGTGTAATTGAGGTGATATAAAGTTTGGTTCCTAAATAAAGATGACTAATTACCTGTACCAAGTTTATTCTCATTCTAGTCTCGGCGCTTCCCATGATGGCAGTAACAATAACTGTGATGGCAATGATCAGTATGTAATGGCCGCCGTATCAGGCCAGACGGATGAGCAGACGCGCGGTCATCCCTGGTACTTCTCGAGCTGTTCAATCAGCTACTTCATGTCTTTCATAGATTCTCTTGATAAGTGAGTACATTACTAGAGTCATATTCTTTGCTTCACCTATTAGTATATATGCCCCCCTATGTCAGAACAGGCAAGCGCAAAGGGTGCATGCATTAATGAATTTTGCATACAATAGCTCGTCAAGTTTGCCTCATTTGGTAATTATAGTCTTATTGGTCATATTGGGTTTTGATCTTATTCAATCAATCAGTCAATCAATCAATCAATCAATCAATCAATCAATCAATCAATCAATCAATCAATCAATCAATCAATCAATCAATCAATCAATCAATCAATCAATCAACTAATCAAGCAACCAATCAATCAACCAAACAATCAACCAAACAATCAATCAACCGATCAGTCAACCAATCAATCGTGCAGCCACCGTCGTAGCTCAAAGGCTGGAGCACTTGGATCAAGATTGACAGATCCTGGGTTCAAGTCCTAGTCATGCTGAGGACTCATTGTGAGAATGGGCTCCTCACATAACTCCTAGCTCCTATCGTTTATATACGTCATGCTGAATGCCCACAGTGAAAATGAATTTATCCTAGCTCCTACTGGTCCAACAAGCCTAGTCATGCTGAATGCCCATTGTGAGAATGAATTTATCCTAGCTCCTACTGGTCCAACAAGCCTAGTCATGCTGAATGCCCATTGTGAGAATGAATTTATCCTAGCTCCTACTGGTGCAACAAGCCTAGGATGGCCCAAAATCTGGGAAGGATTTTAATTAAACAATAATAATAAACGTCTATCTTTCCTAGATGATCTATCCTCTTCTATCTGCTTCTATTGAATTGTTAATTCTTTTCAGCGAAGAGGAAAACTGTTTGATGAATCCAGGAGATTACATTGCATCATGGCCCGCTGATAGTGAGCAGAAGTTTGGTCTGGTGATCGGCCCTGATGAGCAGTGCGTGCTTCAATTTGGGGAAGGAGCTTTCTTCACTGGGGTAAGATAACTGCAGGTTTAATGGGCGAGCTTAGATAGGACTGTCATATCACTCTATGGAATGGTGAGATACTAAGCCGGGAGGCACCAACCGAGCATGTGGCGAAAAGGTTGAACCCGAAACTGGCGAGGGTGTTACAGAGGACAGAGGTTTTGCCTGAACCAGAAATCGAGCCCAGGAACCTGGGTCCAAGGTCGAGTGCGCTACATCCAGTAAATCATTACATACTGGCAGATACCTCTCATGCCGCCTCAATTGCCTGGCGGGGAGCCAGGAGAGCTCAGTTGGTAAAAGCTTGGATTGCAGGTTCGAGCCTCACTGCCGGCGGGGTGTTTTTCTGGTATGGGCCTTTAGCAAACCTCTCATTTTAAATTGCTAGTGTGGGTTTGGATCACCGCGATAAAAAATGGAGGTCCCAACCAGTGGATTAGGGTCAAAATCATTCCACGGTTGTTAAAGACCCACCTCTCCCTTCTTGATAAGAATAGCCAAATTTCGGCGGGTGATGTGGGAACTTACTTAGGTTGACTGACCCCCCAACCTGGAGCGATGATACTGACCCACACGTGGTGCTCCATGCTAAGCCATAACTGGTCCAGAAAAAAGTATCTAACCCGGCGACTTTGCCATATGCGAGAAGAGAAGAATTGCCCTGCAATACAGATTCTTACGTCACTTTTACCTTTCAGGGAAATGATAATGTGATGGAAATTTGTCAGTCACTTTGGTGTTTTGATCAAACTCGAGGGTCTGTTTACGCTTCAGGAGGAGCGGCCGAATTCACTACCTGTAACGATAGAAAGGTAAGGTCATGTAAAAAATTACCAGAAAAAAATATAGCTTATTTCTTGTCTTGTGTGACAAATTCATTGGTATGGGACGGCGCTGGTTAAGATGTTTGTTATGACCTTGGAGCTCACATCCACGCACAATGGAAGCTCACCATGACGATCGAAATCCCAACCCAGGTTCTGATGGTTTCAAACCCAGCACTCCACCACTGAGCTATCCTGCAATTTCATTCAAAACTTATTCCTAAAGTATTCGTTGTTTTTGGAGATTCCCGTTTGTTTGTGTTTAGTCGTTATCGTTGTTGTTGTCATCTACATCAATTGTCAGCATCATTGTTGGCCGCTTTCTTTTCACTGATTCATGAAGGCCTCCAGGAGTCTCCATTCACTGTGGTCTTTAGCAGTCTGTTACTAGGTTATTTTCCAAAATCATAAGTTATGATGTCAACCCAGCTTATCTGTGAGCCTCCGTGAATTGTTAACAGTACAAGCCCAAGTTTCCAGGAAAACTAATTCTCAAATGTAAAGATGACCATGTGACCTGTTCAATTCAATGTAAATGGCTTACTCTGGATCAAAATAAAGGCACTCACACCCTCATTCATAGTGAGCGACCCAGGCGTCAGTGATAGAGGTTCGGTCAAATCCCTTTTCTCTCCAAATCACAGAGCTCAACCACTTCTGTCTTCTACCTAGAAGGACCAAAAGATTAGCTTTGTTAGGACAATTTCGGTTAAATCGGTTGAATCGAATTATCGTGATTGTCATCGCGAGTTTTCATCAGTGGGGCAAGAGGGACAAAGTAGTCCCTCTCGTCCCACCACCCGCCACATGCCGTAGATCTAGATCACCTGGCTAATAAAATCACTAATGCCAATCTGGAGTTATCCTTCCGTCTTTCTCTGAATTGAACATGAGTTACCACCTTTTACAGTGGTGCAGAGAGGAAGAGTGTGTGGCTGATGCCGCAGCCCCCGCCGTGGACCGTAAGTCTAATAAACGATTCCTCACAAGTGACAGTGTGATTTGGGCGAACAATAATGGGACAATAGGCTTACCACTGCAACCTTTATGAAAGCTCTCAGAAATTTTGCAGATTTTCTTCCAATGCACGACACTAAAATGGAATAAAAACTCAATTCGGTTCAATGCCCCAAATGCTATCCACTACTTGTAGATAATAGGGATTGCAACTATTTATTTGGCCCCATTCTCTCAAGTCAAGATGGAATTCCAATCTGCTTACACCAATGTAAAAAATCCAGTTTTCATTCAAAGAATCTATAATTCTGTACCGGGGCAATTGAGCAATCACTTTGGTGTCACATAATACATGTATATATTTAATTTATTCTTTTGGATTAAAAAAATGGACCAGATCGTTTTGATCAAATGAATTCAAACATGCCCTGTGAAGGTCTAGGATTGAATCGCGATGCCCCCCCCCCATTTTGTCACTGATAAGGTTTAATGGTCTTTATACAGCTACATGTCCACTTGGCGATTACAAACTTGCCCTCTACAGCAATCTTGCTACAACCTGTGCTACGATGACAGATGGAGCTTGGTGTTATGATTCTAATATACAAAACAAATGTTGTCTGAGCTGTGCTAATTTCTATAATCCAAATGAGGTTGGCTGTGAATATGGAGATAAAGAAGCTTGGTGGTAGGTATTCTTTTTCTTTCGTATTCTGATCAGAATCCAGAGTTTTCGAAAATCGGCCTACGGAGTCTTCTGATTTAGCATCCCCTAGAGTATCTCATTAGGGGACTTTCTGCTTGGATTCGGGTACCCCATAAAGAGAAGATAAGTCTTAATTTAACGTCGGGCTTCAAAACCGATGAAGGTGTGCCTAAAAATCACGTTTTTGCTCCAACTGATAATCGAGCCAGAGATTTCAGGTCCAATTAAGGCGAAGTATGCTATCAATTAGGCCATCGCTTCTCCAAACAAAAGTAAATGAAATGGAATTGTTGTAAATAAAATCAGGAGCTCATTAAAAAGTCAAAACGAATGATGACTTCTAGTCATCTAAAGGCACTTGGGATGTTTTTCCTTACAGTGTGATCTTTCTTCATGAATACAGTTCTTTTGTTTGCATTAACCGGGGATCAAGAATCACCAATGGGGAGTTACAGTCCACCTTATTTTTGGTATTGTTTTCATAACTCTCCTCCCATTCCTGATCTCAGCCTTTCTCCTTCATCCAGGACTGGCAAATGGCACTAAGTAAACTGGGGGGGGGATAAATTTCACCACCAGAGCTTTCATATTATACCAGGTTGTTCTTTTTTACCAGTGATTCAGCTACACCAAGTCACTGCTCCTTTGGTGACCAGGCTCAAACATGCTGTCGAAAGTGTCCAACTCTTCAAAAGCCATGGCTTGGGCCCGATTGCTTATACGGTGATAAAGCACCCTGGTGTCAGCAAGTGCTAGATGGAAACTCGTGTTCTGTTAATGCTGAGGCTTGCTGTGACTTATGCTGTGAAGTGAATGGTCCTGCTCCAGGACATAGCTGTACAGCACCAACGACAACCCCAACAACTACAACTACCACTCCAACAACAACCACCACTACTCCTACGACAACCACTACTCCTACAACAACAACAACCACTACTCCTACAACAACCACTACCCCTACAACAACCACTAGTCCTACAACAACCACCACTCCTACAACAACCACTACTCCTACAACAACAACCACTACTCCTACAACAACAACCACTACTCCTACAACAACAACCACTACTCCTACAACAACCACTACTCCTAAAACAACAACCACTACTCCTACAACAACAACCACTACTCCTACAACAACAACCACTACTCCT
>Ga0224501_10005251_pt1 | contig 10223 bp, 5 predicted proteins | sample SF_Oct11_sed_USG_4_FD_169105 | JGI IMG/M metagenome (GOLD analysis project Ga0224501, IMG submission 169105) | Sediment microbial communities from San Francisco Bay, California, United States - SF_Oct11_sed_USGS_8_1 | ecosystem: Environmental > Aquatic > Marine > Sediment | place: USA...
TCTCTACAAAAGAAAAAAGTGGTTGTGTTTTACAGAGAGCAACTTCCGGAAGTCCAATCGTTTTCCCATGTCCTCTCAATAGTCCGAGTACTCTAGAGGGAGGCAGGAGGAGTGGCTCAGGTCCTGGGTTACATTCATAGCCAACCGCTTGCTAACTTGGCTAGTCATACTAATTCGCTGCTACCAGTGAGGTGCAAGCCATCGCAGCTCAGTGCCAGTTCCAAGCTTGGACAAAGAAAGTGGGTTGGCAGCAAACCGAGCATCTGGTTACAAAAACCCTTATCTGCAGTGACAATGGACAATCGGTAATGGTGAGATATCATGAACATCCGAAGCAAGCCCAAGGTTCATACGAGCAGTCCCACAGGATTATTCCAGCGTGATGTCATAGGATTGAAACTTGTGATTACACGAGCAGCACTTCAATTTAAGAGGTGCGAGTTAAACTTTCAATCAGAAGCTCAAAATCTTAAAGATGCCATCTGGAATTCAAATGGATTATTACTTAGCAAACTTCACTACTCTAATGGTGTGACAAAACAATGACAGCTGAGCAATTATACCCTCAGAAGCTATCAGCCGGAAACGAACACAATACAGCCACAACGCTCTAGGGACAGCGATAGACTGGTAGTGCAATTCATGACAAATTGTGTTGTTCCGCAGGACTCAGAGCCAGCAGACGGTATCTTGTAATTACACCACTGCGGTCAGAGCTGAGGAGGGCTAAGTAAATCAGTTACCACAGACTGAGGATTGTGGCTTAAATCTTAGCAGGATATTTCAGAATTATAAGCCCATGAGGTGGTCAGAGGAATGAAAATCCTCAGACAGAACAAATGATTCGATCAGGGACTCCACTTTCCAGCATGTAATGCCGGTCTGGAATTCACCTTCATGGTTGGAGATCCGCTCAGTCACATGCCTTGTGCACCCCAGTAAAACTTAGTGTGAATGGCCTTTTATTATTAGAAGCTGATATTTACATCTGTAAGGACATGTGTTAAAACGAAGGAATAACTGGCTCCTTTATCAAAGTCCGAAGCAATCCAGTAAAAAGAACAGAATTTTTCAATACAAGCGCTATTGTTTTGATCAGCAATGAGTAAACATTGGAAAAGAACTAGTAACAAGCAAAAACGGAGTAGGTATTCCGCTCGACTGAGCCTCTCGCATTCATGCAGTCAGGCAGTCAGGCAATAAGGCTGTTAGCAACACGGTTCATTAGACCAGTACAAACTCTAGATCAGGTGCATAGACAGATCTACAGATTCTACTGAGTCTGTTTCTGAATATCCCACAAAGCTGACAGATCAGGTTTAAAACTTCCTTGCATGCAGCGCAGACAAGAGTAAGATCTGCCCCGAGATCATAGGCAGGTTCAAACAGAATCCTCACATAGCACACAGGCAGGTCTAACATCAAAACTCGTCTTTCATACAGAAGGTTATCTATGACCAGTTACACGTACCCATTTATCCTATAGCAGAGAATACCACAGTAGAAGTTTGTGCCTCGGACATAGCCCTCTACATCTGGTGGACACTGGTCAGTGTGTATACTGTGAGCTGCAAATATAAAGACATGGACATGTTAGGTGCATTCACTTGATCGGGTTTTGTCATCTGCAACACGGTTTCAGACACATTTTCAGTTTCACAGTTCAAAAGTGCGTTCTTACAAACCATGTACCTCGACTGCGTCTGAAAGTGAATTCGATCACGCGAACAGAATTCTGCGCCTAAAAAGTAGCCGCGCTAGTTTATACAGTGTCAAGGTTATAAAAATGTCAAGACTAGTGATCGGTTACTTATTCCATGGTTGCTTCACAGGTCGCTTCGTTGTTGCGAAAAAGACCGCACAATTTTTTGTCCTTAGACACGAAAGATGTTGAGAGAGGACAACTCCGATGCACCCAAAACTGCCCGAAACTTTCGTGGTTCTTAATTGCGCCTATCTGTTCGCATGATCGCATCTGGAATTTTTGGTCTACATTTGAAATCGCGTGAGCATATAATATGGACATGAGCAGATTTCGCTAGAGCGGACATTGAAGCAAATCATAAGTGCTTGTGAGTTTCAGTAAATCTCATTAAATCAGTAAATCTCTGTATTCATCAAAATAGTTTTAATGTAATGTTAAATGTAATGATATCAGTAGATTGGTTATCTAACTGTCAGCCCACTGGGAATTACAGATAAAACCTTATCAGTTACAGCAGAGGAATCAGTGGGGGTTCTCAAGCCATGCACAAGTAAGGTTTCAATGAGTCAATTACTAAAGACAACACTTAATGATACATTCATTGAGGCCCCACGCTGAAATACCTAAAATATCCTAATATTGGTTATAGAGTGGGCACAATATTATGCTGGTATGGTAATTAGATATTTGCTCATGTAAATGCAGTGTTTGCGGATTAGAATATCTCATCTTTACTCTACTGATGCGCGGCTCATAATAAACTACACATATACAGACACTCAAGAGTTATTTTGATGGCATTTCTTCACTGATTTGTCTTGGTTGTCAGATGAATGAATAGAATGTTTTGCCTGGTGATAATGATGACACAGAATGGGCCCTGCCCTGATGAGGAGGGCTAATGACTTATCTTATTAGAATTCCTCCATGAAAAGCTAAGTATTCCTTCCTAAGAAATAAGCTAATGAATGTTTTTCTTCCTACCATCCTTATTAGTCTCTTGTTAGTTCATCTAAGAGAACTTTGATAATTTAAGAATCACAATAAGATTTTACATGCAGGATTTGAAGGGTGAATAGATAGAAGTATTAACATTCCATTCCTTGATAATATTGTTATTGCTGCTCATAATGAAGCTTTCTCCAAAACACCAAAACAAACTCTATCCAATTAAAAGATGCCCAATTTGAAATTTCTTCCTTTACCCACATCACAATTACAAATAAAGGCAGTCTACTCATAAAATAAACTTCTCACAACTTGGATAATCCTTAAAACAAGCCGCCAAATGAAATAGAAGTGATCTAAAACTCGGCAGCCAAGATTTAAAACTTACCAAATGTACCGACAAATTCATCTGTGTTCTGATTTATAACCAAATCGACAAAATCGCGAGGGGAGATAAAACCCATGGCAGCTGAGTGAGTCATCGTTCTCAGTATGAAAACCTCCTGCAAAAACAACAACGACATCAAGATATCGCTCATCATAATCCATTTCCAGTCACAGGTGAGTCACTGAGAGCTCAATTAGAGCCCTTCAAAACCAAACTGTGCTCAAGTCAAGCTTGAGTCGCAACAGGAGCTGTTAAGCAGAGCCCAGTACCCAAAATCCACTTCTAATAAATCACCAAGTAACTGGATAGGATCTAATAAATAGAATACTTCTGGTATAACGTTATTCTCTTCTGCAAGTTGTCACATACTAACGATTCATAAACCTGTGGTGTCAGTGCACCTGTGGTTTTTTTACAGAAACTGTTGAGCAATATAACCGATGACTGTTTGTTGTTTTCTATGGCATGAGTTCAGACTACACCTAACATCAGATTGCGACAACATCCAGGATCCGAATGTAATTAGTTTGGCTCAATCTCTGTGTATGTATACCTTCCTAATGAATTGAGTTGTTTTGAGCGGGAGGTCATGCCGTTGTTGATAACCAAAGTAATGGAAATGAACTCTTCCCAGCTGTACATGCCTATCTATAATATAAGCTGGCAAGGGTCCATCTGTTGGTACTATTATTCCCTGTCTCTGTTGCCAAAAATTTCATTCATGGGCCTGTAATGGGTGGTAACCACTGACCGCCCACAACCTCACCACCCCAGACCATCTTAACCCCCTAGCTATCCCAAGCAACCCATATACCTGGGCCTAACCTGACCAATCCATTGTCCCCCTGGAGATTAGAATTGTTACAGGAGAAACAGATTTGATTTGGGTGTGGGATTATTCACTGATCAATCAGTGGCATGACACTGCACAAGTTTTAGATTTTTGAGAAATTTCCCCTGATGATAACATATGTTTTTTTCTGGCTGCTAAGTCAGAGCTGTGATTCATGGTGCATGAAACAATGTGATGGTTTAATTCGACAGTAAAACATAATTTGCGCAAAGATTGATGCTTTTGATAACAAGTCACAAGTTAAGATGCTGCTATACCAACTGACTCACTAGCTGACAAAGAGATGGGTCCATGGATAGCACCCTGGGCTCAGAGGATAGCATACAGAGTTTAGAATGGGAGGTTCCCGGTTTAACCCCCAGCGTCCCTTCAGATTCAGATGGGTGTGTTAATTAGGATATCAGCATGATGTACTATTCGCTACAAGGCACCCATTGCATGGAGCATCATGGAAAGAAGCCTCAGGCTCAATGACCTTATTCGTGTGAAGGAAATGATCCCATCTAAGCTGTGTAGTAGTGGTGAGAAGGAATACTGCCATTCATGAGTTCAACTGGATTTAAATTCTTGATTAGACTGAAATCACTAATCCTTTTCAGGTGAAAATTCACAGCTGTGTCGGGTCTGAACAGGTCCTAGCCTTTTGCACCGATACGGTGGGATTCCAACCAACTGAGGCAGGGTATATAAAGTTCTGGTTAGACACCACAGGCTTGGTAAACCACACATGACAAAGGTATCCTGGGAAGCGACTGCACTCAACTCAACTCGCACCACTAAGTTCAAATGAAGGAGTTCTGAGTATCAGGACTTCCCTTGGGATTCCGCTTGAGATTTGGCGTTCCGATCACCCCAGCTGCTGCATGACTTTCTGCTGACGCATTGCTGACGACAATATGACAGCAAGCAGCAGGTGATCCGATAAAGGCTGGGTATTTTTTACATAACAAGTCAGGGTTGACCTCCATCAGAGTACATCAGATTTTACAGAGTACAAATGCCTACGTTTGAACCATACAGCCCCACTTGGCCCAATGGAACATTCCCCTCTATGAATATAGAGCCCTACGTACCGGGTCATCCTTCTTGAGGTACTCTATTATCTCGAGGCCTTTGATTGCTTTGTCCCATTTACACCTTTTGCCTTCTGGTTTTGGATCTACGTATTTATAACACTGCTCTGGGCTCGCATCCACCACACCAACTGCCTTGAACCTGTCAGCAAAAGACAACAAATTACAGGAAATAGACACGTATCTGAGACTGTGATCTTGACAGACACAGGAACTGGCTCTGTGGCCATGACTGTGATTGCACTGCAGACACACTCTCAATGTAGCTGTGCCACAGACACTGTACATGTCACAGTGATTGTCCCGGAGACTGTAATGACCAGTGCGACCAATCGGAACTGTGATACATATTGTCACCGACACTAGCTGTATTTGACACAGGCACATAGTCACAGACCAATTATCGCTGATACTGTCGCAATCACAGCTATGGTAGTTGTCATAGACAGAATGGATGTTGCAGTGATGCACAGGAAGTGGAGAGGCCATCATTTTTTACAGCCCTGCCTCCAGGGCAGTTATATCCCTGATAAATCATCACAGTGCTCTGCTAGCAGAGTGTAAAAAAACATTATAGCAATTAGCTGAGCCTGCAGGCCAGATTTCTATAAGCTTTTTGTCTACGCACTAACAACTGTATTCATAACATTCATTCCCGAGACCCGCTAAATAGTCTATAACGAGACAGGAAAATATGGTCATCTGCTGGCCAACCAAAACAATGACTACTATCCAAAAACCAGGCACACAGCCTAGAGGAAAATCGTATACACGCTCCTAAGGAGCGTCATACACACCCTCTCTATAGGCTTGCATACGCCAAATAGGAGAGATGCATACACCCTAAAGGGGAGTCATACGCCCTAATGGAGGGTCGCACACACCCTGTATAAAGAGTCGGTATCTCCTTGTCCCCATGGATATATAGAAGTGTGGCGTTATGATGATCTATGTACATTATCTAGTGTGACGGGTTGGGAAAATATCTCTGCGGTTGGTGACACGGGAGTGATAAATTATCATATGGATGACCTCACTCTCAAGGGTCCGTGACATTCTATTATTTGGGCTGTAAGTTAGCACCCCCAAACCTACTGTAGTAATATTTTTTGTACTTACACATGGCCATCAAATTCACTAGACGGTCTGCTGAAAATGTTCACTCCCCTCTGCAAATAGAAACAAAATTTATGAATGTCATCAGGGAAGGTCAAAAGCAAACGGTTTTTGGAAAATAATTCAAGATGATAATTGGTGAATAACTGGTTCTTGGTTGACTACAGCCATCCACAATGCGTGGTGGATGGGTGTATTGAATGGTGGGGGTAAATAGATGGAGCAGGGGGCCCAACTCCGAGCTGGTATAAGGACGCATGCACTGTCCATAACAAACAGTCGGGGCTCAGACAGAGAACAGACCAACAGAGCAACGAGTCAATGTGAAGTGTGTACTCTGAATTTCATTTACATTCGCAAGCTGCAGTCATTCAATGAACAGCTAGATATTTATGCATAAAACGAGTAGACTGGACGGGCCTAGGCGTTTGTATTTTCAGACTTTCTGCCAAGGTTCTCGAGTTGAACCTACTCAATACCTCCCATAGGTATAATAGGATTAGTATGTATTATAATACTGACTAAAGAAAATGCATCTGGATGGTTTAAGCCAGTGCTGCTATTTGGCAATTGCCAGCTGGATTGTATAGAATCAAACTAATTTGACTAGCTATTAAGAAAATTTGACTCTGTGGTCAAAACATTAATTATTTCCAACTTTGAATGTAGTATTTTGGTAGCCGAGTGCAAAAGTATTGTGGCAAATTCTTTGACAATCTAATAACTAAATAACCGAAACTATGAATTGTATGAGTAAGCATTGGAGGGGGTGGCAGCGGCTAGGCAGACATGCAATAGTTAGTAGCGTTGTTTTCACTCCGATTAGAGAAATCTCTATTCGGAGTAGAGCGATTCCCAGCTTTCTTACCCCTTGGCCTTCCTGTAAGGGAAATCAGTGCTGTTAAATTTAGGTACGCGCTGCCGCACACACACTCCCTTGTGTTATTTAGTTCGCACACCTGATATTCATAAAAATGAATTTCTCAGAAGACTTCATCACTCATAAACACACCATAACAAGAAGCTGGCTGTAGCCAGGGATTCACAACGCCAGTAAATGATGCCTTCTCTCATTGGATAGACAATACAATCTGTCATTGTCATTGCTGAGCTCACGCACCAAATTATAAGTCTTGACCTGTTATCATCACCTAAAGCTTATGTTTATGGCATACCAGTCCTACACCGACATTTAAGGAATGGTTTACCCCATTAAGCTGTCTATCAACATGAGGGTTTGATAGTTACCTTTCTATCTCGGCTCAGTGGTTCAACAAGTGGCTGATGGGGAATAGGTAGAAAGCTAGTACGTTGCCACGCTATAGTTGCCACGCTATAGCTGCCGCGCTGTAGCTGCCGCGCTGTAGCTACCGCGCTGTAGCTACCGCGCTGTAGCTACCGCGCTGTAGCTACCGCACTGTAGCTGCCGCGCTAAAAGCTAAAAGCTACTACAAGACACTTTCCTATTTAGTTAACCAGACTTGTTCCTCTAAGGGTAGGACACAGTTCGGTCTATTGTCAACGAAAACCAAAGAAAAATATTATTGATACAGACTGATAAGTAGTATTAAACTGTAGGTACACGACATATCTTAGTGTCTGTCAACTGAATGGCAGACTGCAGTGATTGCATCACAGCATTTTCCCTGGCACAATGTAACTCATTGATAAATCTAAGATAGAAATCTAATTGTTTCCCGTGTATACTCTCATCAGCTTACAATACCGAGTGTTCATGTTTTGCTACCTCATGACTCATATATGGTTATTTTGGAGACGTAGAGTTTTCCACTAGATAGTATCTAGATATCCTGAAGCCAACCCTATGGATTTTGGATCAGTTTTTGAGCCATACTGCTTGTTGTTGTTTCGATAGTAAAGGGTCTGATCTATTGTGCACTAGTACATTGGTTATATTGTGCGATAAGTATTCAGACCGGCTGTACCGTACAGTAATGACTGCCCACAAGAGCAAAGCCAGAAACAAATTCCTTGTCTATTGTCTAAATGTTTTGTGTTTGCATGAATTGGACATCGATATGCATTGCTGACCATTCAGTGTTCATTCACACGTTCAAAAGCAGTTCAATGCTTGAAAACGCATTCATTTCACCTCTGTGAGCGAATACATTGGAACGATCCAAGTGTAAAACATTACTTATGTTAACGAAACCCTTCCACTATTCACTCGCCTGGTATGAATGAGCGAATTATCTCGAGACAAGTTTACATCATTTACAGTCTAACTAATACTAGTCTTTGTATTAATGCGGTCACATGGCTGGGTAGCTGATACAGGAGTTTTCGGCGCAGTGCCCATCGGGAAACGTTATTTCCTGTGACTTTGTTATCACCCAAGCCCGACCAACTCCTCCGTTTCTGGTACAGAATGATAAGGAAAGTGACTCATGGCCATGTTGACTTTTGTTCTAACACAAAGTAATAAAGCTCACTCAGTTATTTACAGGAGATTATTGGCCACTTGAAATTCGGTATCCTAACACCCACTGACTCACACTAGGTGTACAATATAAGGGGCCTTTAAAAGTCGCCTACAGTGGCGGGGGTTTCCCACAAATCTCAGACAGCCCCCAGCCACATTGAAGGGTCTGCGGTACACTGATTTTATGCCCTCTTACCAAAATAGCTCGCTAGTGGCCGGGATTGGTGCTTGAGATGATGTTGGCTTGAGATGAACGACTCGGTGCACACTTTGTGAGGCCATTATGTGGTACGGGCAAGTTTCCCGTCTAACCAAACAATTACTTGTTTTTGCCACAGAATGCACTGAACCAGGAGAAGCTGCCCTGAATCCTGACCACCAAGCCAGTATAGCTATGACAGCTACGCTATACAGTTCCAACACAAACAGGGACAACACAAAAATATTATGCCATCGTATGCCAATTCATAGTTGATGCTCGAACCCCTTCGGGCTCAAGGTCTGAGTCCAGTGTATGCTTTCTGTTACCATCTCTAACCTTGATCGCTATCGCCATTGCCATGAGTGATACTGAAAACTCTTACACGAAGATGCTAGGCTGCTCTCAACTCGCGCTCATATATAACTCGCTGCACTAGGCTTGTCAGACTCTAATTTGAGCAACCACTTTGTCTAAACTCGAATGGAAGCAGCGCGTGTCTGTGTTATATCCACCCAGTGACTCACACATTACATGTATAGTTTAGATCTGTGGCGCACAGTTTTGTGATTACTTACCCCTTTCTTCACCAGTTTCCATCCATCATCATCCGCTATATAGTCCTTGACTTTTGTGATAAGGTCTTTGGTTTGCTCGTCTGTGTTTATCTTCATTTTGTCCTTTCTCCCTTCGTTGATTGTCCGTCTGAGAGATTTTTCAGTTTGGTCTCTCGTACGTACTCAATCTATTTTAACTCTGTTTTTACTAGCCAATCGTTCGCATGAGACTCCAATGATGCAGTCGAGCTAACTGTTCTGAGCCGTTCAAGCAAAAAATCCGCACTACACTGAGCAATATAATGATCAGAAGAGCTACCGCATGGATATCTGAAGTGGCTTCATACAAACCAGTGCACTATAAGAGAGTTCATTGTGATGTCACTATTACACTCGTGATTGGCCAATAGGATCATGCGCCGATATATAGAAGCCAGTCGCTGCTGGCTGAATCAATGAATAACTCGCCCTGTATTGTTCAGACAGGATATGGTGATAAATACTGAATCATGGGATAAACTTTCCTTTTCAAAAACACTGCAATGATCAACTGTACTGACTAGACTCCCTACCGTTCGCTATTTCTTAATTCCCAGGCATCTTAATTTTGTTGAGATATGGAACCTAAAAAGTTGTTCAGGCATGTTACATATAACTATAAGTACGTACGAGGCTTTCAAGTTTGAATATTGTGTTAGAAACACTAAGTCAAATTTATTTGCATCATGAGCACGTATTTTCCCAAAATATTGCCCTTCCTGTAACTATAACCATGCGATGATGATGATGATGATGATGATGATGATGATGATGATGATGATGATGATGATGATGAAATAAGCAAAGGAACCGCTGAGCTATCACCAGTATTAATTACTCCATGATCTGCTCTCAGCTGATGAAAAAGTTTTTTTTTTAAATTTCAGCATTTCACATTAAAT
>Ga0224501_10005252_pt1 | contig 10222 bp, 10 predicted proteins | sample SF_Oct11_sed_USG_4_FD_169105 | JGI IMG/M metagenome (GOLD analysis project Ga0224501, IMG submission 169105) | Sediment microbial communities from San Francisco Bay, California, United States - SF_Oct11_sed_USGS_8_1 | ecosystem: Environmental > Aquatic > Marine > Sediment | place: USA...
CGAGATAATGATAGATCCCAAGACTGGAACACTGATCCGTGAAGGCGTCGAGTCTACAGTCAACCCATTCGATATGTACGCAATAGAGGAAGTGGTCAGACTGAAGGAGAGATACGGAGGCATCGTTACGGTGATCAGCATGGGACCGCCACAAGCTGAGGCAGCTCTCAGGGAAGCCTTGGCGATAGGATGCGACAAGGCCATATTACTGTCCGATAGGTCCTTCGCCGGGGCTGACACCTTGGCTACAGCTTACACTCTGGCCCGTGGGATCAGAAACATAGGCTCATATGATCTCATAGTATGTGGTCTAAAGACGACAGACGGGGATACTGGACAGGTTGGACCTGGGTTGGCCGAGGAAATGGGCATGCCTCACGTTAGCTACGTCAGAAAGATAGTGGATGTAAAAGAGGACACAATAAACCTGGAGAGGTCTCTGGACGATGTCTACGAGCAAGTTCAAGCTCCCCTTCCCTGTCTGATAACGGTGACCAAGGAGATAAATGAGCCCAGGCTTCCTTCTTTCAAGTTGAAGCTTATGGCCAAAAGGGCACCTATAACTGTCTGGGACTCTTCAAGCCTAGAAGGTGAGATTGAAAGGTTCGGTCTAGAAGGCTCCCCAACAAGAGTTGTAAAGGTCTTTCACCCGGAGCCTCGAGCCAGCGGCGAGGTGGTAACTGGAGATCCGAAGACCCAGGCGGAACGTCTTGTTCAACGGCTTAAGGAGTGGAGGTTCATCTAAAGGTGCGGCACATTGAGTGATATAGAGGTCTTTGAAGAAAAATGCACAGGATGCGGTCTATGCATCCAAGTATGCCCCTTTAACGCGATAACAATAGTTGAAGGTCTAGCCAGAATCTCAGAGGAATGCCAGCTTTGCCAAGCATGTGTCTCGGCCTGTCCTACTGGAGCTATAGAGGTAATAGAAGAGAGAAGGAAGAGAGTTGATCTCTCTCTATATAAGGGAATCCTAGTTTTCGGCGAGCAGAAAGATGGCCGGATCGCGCCTGTCGTCTATGAACTTATCGGCAAAGGCAAAGAGCTCGCTGATAGACTCAGAGAAGATTTGAGTTGCGCAGTGTTAGGTGAAGATATGCTGGGGCAAGCTGAGGATCTGATAAGCTACGGTGTCGACAGAGTCTATGTCTACAACGACGAGTGCTTAGCCGTTTTCAGAGAAGATCCATACACAGATGTCCTGACAGATCTTTTGAGAAGGGTGAAGCCGAGCATCTTCCTGATAGGGGCGACATCGATTGGTCGTTCTCTTGCTCCGAGGATCGCCTCGCGGCTCAAAACCGGGCTAACTGCTGACTGCACAGGCTTAGATATCGATCCAGAGAGCAAGCTGCTACGTCAGACGAGACCAGCCTATGGCGGCAATATTATGGCTACGATACTTTGTTCGAATAACAGGCCTCAGATGTCAACTGTCAGATACAAAGTGATGAAGAGAGCTGAAAAGATCCCGGGATATAGGGGCGAAGTGATCCAGATTGAATTCAACCCAGAGACGCTCACAGACCGAGTTAAGATCAAGGGGTTCATAAAAGAAGAGGTCGGAATGAGCATAACTGAAGCTGAAGTCATCGTCTCAGGAGGAAAGGGTTTGGGCACCCCAGACGGCTTTAAGCTGATCAAGGAGCTAGCAGACCTTATAGGCGGTGCTGTTGGGGCTAGTAGGACTGTAGTCGATGAGGGTTGGATCAGCTACCCCCATCAGGTGGGTCTAAGCGGCAAGACTGTCAGGCCAAGGATTTACATTGCTTGTGGGATATCCGGTTCTGTTCAGCATCTGGCTGGGATGAGTGGGTCGGACATAATTGTCGCGATTAACAAGGATCCGTCTGCTCCGATCTTCAAGGTCGCCGATCTCGGGCTTGTGGGAGACCTTTATGAGATCGTTCCCCAATTGATTACTAAGATAAGGGAGCTCAAAGGATCCAAGACTTGAAAGGATAGACTGAGGTAAATGCAATATGATGACTCCACGAGAGAGAATTAAGGCTGTCATAGATTTCGAGAAACCGGATGTACTCCCTTGGTGCGAGGCGTTCTATGACGAGACTCTGGTTAAATGGTTCAGAGAGGGGTTGCCTGCTGATGAAGTGACTGTTATCGATTGGGAGGTCAGAGAGGGAGGCGTATCTCTACTGAATTGGCCAGTAGTCAAAGGGTTCAATCCCTACTTATATTTCGGATGCTACAGCCGTAGTGGGTTGTCTGTCCCCCTCGATCTTGGGCCGATACCTAGGTTCAAACAAAGGGCACTAGAAGAGACTGAAAGGTACACTGACATCCTAACCCAAACCGGAGCCGTTGCAAGACGATTCAAACAAGCCGAATACGTGTGGTACAACATGCCGATGTTTCTCAGCTTTCCAGTCAAAGACTGCAAGACTTGGGAAGAGTATAAGAAACGGCTGGACCCTCACGATCCAAGAAAGTACCCCAAAGACTGGGAGAAGGACGCCTATGTAGAAGCATTTGAGAAGTCTCAGAAAGGAAGCACCATTCTCTACGTCAGCGGATTCTACGGCTTCGGAGCTCAACTAATGGGAATCCCCACATTCATCTCGACTTTCTACAAAGACCCAGAACTCATCGAGGATATGATAGAACACTGGAAATTCTTCACCATAGAAACAGTCAGAGACGCCGTTGAGACACTAAGGGACAGGATAGACATGGTTTTCTGGTGGGAGGACATGGCAGAGAAACACGGCCCGTGCATATCGCCAAGACTGTACGAGGAGTTTCTCCTATCTCATTACAAGAAGGTTACAGGCTTCTTAGGGAAAAACAAGATAGACCGCATATTGATGGATAGTGATGGAAACATCAATCCTTTGCTCGACTTGATAATCGAGGCGGGGGTAACAGGTCTATGGCCTCTTGAAGTTAACGCGGGAATGGATGCCATAACTGTAAGAACAAAGTATGGAGGCAAGTTATTCCTGATGGGGAATCTGGACAAAAGAGAACTTGCTAAGGGCGGCGAAAGCATGAGAAGAGAAGTCGACTCCAAGGTGCCTACGTTAAAGGAGATGGGCGGATACATACCGGGCGTAGATCATTTAGTGCATGTTGAATTCACTTTCGAAAGATTCAAAGAATACGCAGAGTACCTGAAAGGACAACTTGCTTACTAAGCCGAAATTTACGGCATATATCGCACGCGCATGCGCGGCTGGTCCTTTTCGCCTCTCATTTATCTATCACATCACCATTTTAGTAGAGTGTCGGGTTTGAGGTAAGAGAACAAAGAATGAGAGAGTTGGCGGTGTGGGGAGATGTCTTACAATGAAGTCACCGAAGATATTCTGGCCGGTCTCGGCGAGATAGTTGGAAACGGAAACATCCTAACAGATAAAGAGGATCTTGAGAAGTATGCCTCAGATGAGACGCCTCTCGGTTTGAAGGTTCTGCCTGAAGTTGTGGTCAAGCCCGAATGCACAGAACACGTCTCCAGGGTTCTAGCCTTAGCCAGCCAGAAGAAAGTACCTGTGACACCTAGGGGTCAAGGAACTGGCCTAAGTAACGGAGCGGTACCTCTTCATAGAGGCATTCTCCTGAGCCTTGAGAAGATGAACCGCATCATAGAGATCGATGATGACAACCTCATGGCTGTTGTTGAGGCTGGCGTAGTACTCTCGGATCTAAGGGCTGAGGTTGAGAAGAGAGGGCTCTTCTATCCAGCAGATCCAGGTGAACGAACTTCAGCGATAGGTGGAAACGTCAACACGAACGCAGGAGGTATGAACGGGGTCAAGTATGGTAAGACTAGGGATTACATTCTCGGCTTGGAGGCAGTTCTACCGAACGGAAAGGTTCTTAACTTAGGCGGCAAGGTCGTCAAGAGATCCACAGGATACGACTTGATGCAACTCATAATCGGCTCTGAGGGAACCCTAGCCGTTGTGACCAAAGTCATAATCAGACTGATTAAGCTGCCCAAGTTGTTTATGACGCTCTACATTCCATTCAACAACCTCTTCGACGCAGCCAAATCCGTCTCAGAGATTCTAAGAGAGAGAATGACCCCGACCGCGATGGAGTTCGTAGAGAAAGACGTAATCATTGAAGCCGAGAACCGCACTGGGAAGAGCATGCCGCATCACGACGCGGAGGCATACCTAATCATAAGGATAGATGGAGACAAAGAAGAAGACCTCTACGAGGATGCTGAGGGAATCTCCGAGATCTGCCTCCGAAACGACGCCGTCGATGTCTTGGTCGCCGATACAAAGGAGAGGCAGGACAGAATATGGGACACAAGGAGCATCTTCTACGAGGCTATCGTGAAGAGCAAGATAGCTGATATCGTAGACGCAGCTGTGCCGCCTAGCAAGATACCTGAGTACATAACGCATGTGAGGGATATCTCCGACAGATACGGAGTTAGAATCCTAAGCTATGGTCATGCAGGGGACGGGAACATACATGTTCACCCAATCAGAGATAAACTAAGTGATGAAGAGTGGGACGAGAAACTCCCTACAGTTATGACTGAGCTTTACAAGGAGGCCGCGGCATTAGGGGGCACCATCTCGGGTGAGCATGGGATAGGCTCGGCGAAAAAGAGGTATCTCTCTATCTGCGTCGATGAGCATCAGCTGAGGCTTATGAAGGAGATTAAGAGAGTCTTCGATCCGATCAACATATTGAATCCTGGAAAGATCTTTGATCTCTCGTAGCTTTTCGCGGGCTCTCCTTTCGGTTTCTTGGGCACAGGCATGGCGGAGCCGCCTGTGCTCGTTCCATAACCACTGATTTCCTTATATGCTGTTTAGCTTTCCTCTGCAAGCTCTTTGTGCCATTTCACAGCAGCTTGGGAGTCCATAAGGGTTTTGAGTTCTTCTTGTAGGTTGCTTGGGGTAATGACTATGATCCATCCCTTATCATAGGGGTCTTCATTCAGGATCTCGGGGGAGTCTGCGATCTCCTCGTTCACCTCTTCGATTACGCCGCTCAATGGGGCAACGAGGTCTGATACTGCCTTTACGGATTCGACGGTTCCGTACGGTTCATCCTTTTCAAGCTCGTCTCCTACGCTCGGTAGTTCCGCGTAGACAACCTCGCGTAGCTGCTTCTGAGCGTAATCCGTTATCCCGATCCTCGCCTTTTCTCCTTCAATCTTGACCCATTCGTATTCCTTCGAGTAGTACAGTCCCTTAGGGACCTTGTAGTCTTCGACCTTAGCCATTACATTTCACCTCAACGATGATAATTCACCATCTCGTGTTTTTAAAATTAACCATGCTTACTGGGAGATTCCACCCTTAGAAGCGTCAAGTTTCTCCGTTCTTTCAGCATTGAAGTCGGTTCTGATCGTACCCTCGATCTGGTTTTCCTGGACGCCAAAGGGTGATATATAATCCGTTGATATCCTTGTTTTCCAAAAGTATTTACGTCGCCAGTTGAAGATTTCTTAACCAGCTTGACACTATTCATGGAGGATGAATCACGGTGAATGAATGTCCCAACCTCGAAGTCAACTTGAGAGACTGCCCATGCACATACTCATGTAGCGTTAAGGGAAGATGCTGCGAATGCCTAAGGAACCACCGCGACCATGGGGAACTGCCTGGATGCTACTTCCCGCCTGAAGTTGAAAGAACCTACGACAGATCCATACGCAGGTTCATTGCACTCCACAGGTAACATTGCGCAAGTAGACCTTAACGGCGGCCGAAGCTATTGGCTACATTTCGTAGGACTTTGAAGAACAGAGACTTGTCTGAGAACCGGATGAAGACACTAAGGGAGAGGACTAGCGAAGTAGACACGACCGAAAAGGCCACTGGCTGGTACGGAAAGGTCTCGAAAGCCCGTAGACATGGGGGAAGATTGGAAATCACAAGGCAGACAGACGTGCATTATTGTCAAATGCTAGAGGATAAACTCCCTTGGCTCAGAGAAATACGCAGTTGATACCGGTACGTCCTGAAGCAGCAATCCTTCTGAAGACATCAACTGAGCGGGTCTTGCTCATCTCCGATCTCCACATAGGCTGGGAGGTAGCCCTTGCAAAGGAAGGCTTCCATATCCCATCACAGACGCCTAGGTTCCTGAAGAGGCTGAGACAACTGATAATGACGCAGAAGCCCACTAGGCTTGTAGTCACGGGGGATGTGAAGCACACTATCGCGAGGATAGAGATGGAGGAGTGGCGTGACATCCCAAATTTCTTCGAGCAGCTCAGCCAGATCGTCCCTAAGATTCAGGTGGTACCTGGGAACCACGATGGGAACCTTGAGCCCCTCTTACCAGAGAACATAGACATCCTTCCGTCGACGGGGATAATCTTCGGGGACGCCGGCCTCTTCCATGGCCATGCGCGGCCCCCGCCGGAGATGCTGAGCTGCAGAAATCTGATCATGGGTCACATTCATCCCGTCGTAACGTTCAGGGATCCGACAGGCTTCAGGATCACGAGGCAAGTGTGGGTCAAGTGTGCGTGTAACGCTCCGGAGCTAGCCAGATTTATCCTTAGGCGGAGCGGGATAACGGAGATGAAGGACCCCGCGGAGACCCTAAGAGACAAATTCGATGTCGATCTAAGAGTCTCAAACCTGTTCATAATGCCCTCGTTCAACGACTTTCTCGGGGGCCAAGCAATCAACAGGCGCAACATAGGTCGGGGAAAGAAGTTTAGAGACTTCATCGGACCTGTGTTTAGATCTCGGAGCTCAAACATCGAAGAGGCTGAGGCAAGCCTTCTAGATGGAACCTTTCTCGGTACGGTTGGTCAACTCAGAGCGTTCAGCTGAGCGGCGATTGTTCAATCTTCTGTGATACGTTCTGGAAGGACTAGCCAGCTAACAGTCACAAGAGATTGCACTAAAGACCCTTGATGATGAGGAAGTGTAGAGCTGGATTCCCTCATCATATATATGAGGAATGCTCTGGCTCGGATAGTAGCGAAACTTCTTTCATGCATTGTTAACAAAAACCATTAATAATCAAGCGAGAAAGTTCTTCTAAGAACTACCCATGAATAAACCTCGCGAGATTCAGCTGCTAAAAGGCATCTGCGAAGATGCGAAGCGGAAGGGAAAGATAACAGGCACCCACCTAAGCAGGCTCAACGAGGTCTTTGGCCAGCGTTTCGTGAAGTCCTGGAACGCCGTGAAAGACAGAAGGGTCAAGAGGTACACCCTTAGACCGAGCGGCCGGACTATCTGGATCGTCGTCGGCCGAAAGATGGACTACCTCGTCATGCCAGCGGCCGACTTTTGCTCATGCGACGATTTTTACTACCACGTAATGGATGGAGTGGCGCACTTATGCTATCACTTGATAGCCCAGAAAATAGCCTATTCTCTCGGATGGTACGACCCAGTCAAGGAGAGTGATGACCACTACGATACGCTTATGGCCGAGTGGAAGAAAGTATAGCTTTAATAAACTCGCTAGCAGATATGGAGCGGAGGCAGAGACTAGATGAGTACAGCGGAATACTATGAGATCATAATCAGCGTATTGATAGGTTTGACATTGTTGACTATCTTTCTGCTCTTCCTTTACATGGTCTATGGGAGGGAGGAACAGGAGAGCTCACCCGCTAGAAGCTCTTCTAGACTATATGAGAGGTATCTAGTCCTTAATGAATTGCTGTTTGGCTTCCTAGTAACGGTTGTGTGAGTAGGCGGTCGCATGGCTAGAGAGCGACCTCACAAAGACAGATCTCTTTTATAGGCTGTTTGATATAGTCCGTCCAGTTATGTCCGTCTAGTTGACGGGAAGTAGCATGACTGTTGATTCTATAATCAAGGAGATCCTAGCCTCGCGGGGAGATCTAACACGTGAAGAAGTTCTCAGAATGATAGAAGAGAAGGTGAAGAATGCTGAAGGATTTTTCACGGATGAAACTGCCGCTCGCATAATCAGTTCGGAACTCGGGATCAAGACCGCTCAGAAACAGCTGGCTGAGAGCTTGATCAAAAATCTAGTTTCAGGATTGAATGACGTGACAGTAACAGGTCGTGTAATATCCGTCTCCCCCTCCAGAAGGTTCTCCCGTTCGGATGGAACTGAAGGATTCGTCAAACGCATTCAGATAGCGGATAAGAGCGGGCTGATGAAAGCGGTGCTATGGGATGACAAGGCAAAGGAAGCTGACAGTTTTGACATTAGATCAGGTCAGGTAATTAGGCTTTCCCATGGCTATTTGCGGGAGGGGTTCGATGGAAGAATAGAGCTGAACTTGGGCACGCGGGGGGAGATAGAAATCCTGCCCGAAGAAGAATGCGACCGGTATCCACCACTTGAGAACTTCCTGGGAGGAATTGCAGAGATCACCGATAAGGATGGAGAAGTCAGTATACTTGGCGTTGTTCGGGAAATATCTCCAGAGTCTAGATTTGAGAGAAAGGACGGTTCAGAAGGGAAGATGAAGTCAATAAGGTTAAAAGACTTCACCGGCGAGATAAGAGTCGTCTTCTGGAACAATAAAGCAGACGAGATTGAAAATCTGAAGAGAGGCGATCACCTGAAGATAATGAATGCTGAGGTCAGAAACGGAATCAGAGGCCAACATGAACTGCATGTACAGCGGGACTCCGCGATTGAAAACTTGACCGAGTTACCTCCAGGACTCGATTCACTTCCATCTGCCTTCACAAAAGCTGAAGAGATAACTCCGGGGATGCGCAACATCGACATTCTAGCGAGAGTCAGAGAAATCGGACGGACAGCAAAGCTTCACGAACAGAAGACTGGATCTCTCTTGAAGCTTCTCGTAGAAGATGAGACAGGTTCCATCCCACTGAACCTGTGGGGCGATAAGGCTCTGCTCTGCAATGAGATAAGACATGGGGTCGTATTACTTATCGAAGGAGCCTTCGCCCGGGATAGGTTTGGGAGACCCGTCTTGAACTTAGACGACGGGGGATCGATCACCATCAATCCCAAGATCGAGGAGGCAGCGAAACTACAAAGGCTTCCTGAGACAGTAACTGATATCACAGAGATAAGGGAAGGAAGGTGTATAACCGTGGAAGGGGAGATTCTGACCGAACTTAACATTAGAGAGGTTACAGCCGCAAGAGATGAGGGAGTGAAGGTCGCTTCCTTCGAGCTCAGTGATAGCACCGGGACGACTGAGGTATCGCTGTGGAGGAGTTTGGCAGAGGACGCCGAGAAGCTCTCTACTGGGGATATCATCAAGATAAGAAACGTCTATGTCAGAAGAGACCTGTCTGGCAAGCTGAGCCTCAGCTCGGGGACGTTCACATCTCTACAGAGATTATCCAAAAACGATTAGGACCTGGGAAATGGGCTCTAGCCTTCTCAGGGACTCATTAATGTTCTGGTTTAAGCTTACTCTATTCTACTCCTTTGACTTCGCCAGTGCGATCTCTATCGTTGAGACGTTCGACCTTCTGTTGTCTTCCCTTGTTATCTCCTCTGTACCTATCTCTATGTTCTCTATCTCTACACTCTTCACGAAGGCCCGTCGGAGAAGCTCAACGGTATCAACTGCTCTGCTTATAGCCCTGCCTCTCGCCTTAACCATCACCTTTTCGGCGTTGCTGTTGAAGAAGGTGAGGCATGCAATCACGTAGTTCATCACTGGCTTCCTCCCTATCAGAACTGTGTTCTCAGACCTTTCTTCTTTTCTAGGAGTCTCCTTAGCCACATCTATCCACCCCATACGCGATGTTTATCCACGTTGATCCATGGATTAGTTACCTATACATCGCTTATGTGCATTTATATCTTTTGCGTCCAAGGATTTCGTAAAGACTATATAAAGATGAGTGTGAGCGTCAATAGGACAGCTAAAGATGGGAAGAGAAACATGGCTGTCCTCTTGGTTCTGCTCATGGTCCTCTCAGTTAGAAGACAGATCTCTCGCAGATATTCCTCTCCAATTATCTTGACCCCACGAACCTCCTCCACACACCATGAAGACTCGGCAGCGTCTAGTCTTTCAATAGCATCTAGAGCCGCCGTCTCAATATACCTAATCAGCTTCTCACGGTCTATTGCCTCACCAACCGGATGGTAACCCCTATCGACTTTCACAACGCCGTTCACCACGTGTGTATCTGTTGTGAGGATCTCACCATCATCTAATCCCATCGCTTTCAGTCCTGTAAGGATCTCCTCACGAAGCCCAGAGACCATATTATTTCCATCAATGGTTACGTATCCAACCCTTTGATCGCCGACCTTGACAAGGGTGACGCTTATACCTCCGGGCCCGATCCCA
>Ga0224501_10005253_pt1 | contig 10222 bp, 6 predicted proteins | sample SF_Oct11_sed_USG_4_FD_169105 | JGI IMG/M metagenome (GOLD analysis project Ga0224501, IMG submission 169105) | Sediment microbial communities from San Francisco Bay, California, United States - SF_Oct11_sed_USGS_8_1 | ecosystem: Environmental > Aquatic > Marine > Sediment | place: USA...
CGGAAATCGTAAGGATCCGGTAATTATTTCCGTGAACGAGATCAAAGTCGAAACATCAGCGATTCTCAGTCCTGTGCTTTGGGGCGGGATATCCTTTCTGTTTGTTTGTGCCGGTGCATATGCGTACTGGCGCTTGCCGGCTTTTCCGGTGGTGGCGGTTTTGCTTTTTACCGTCGCCGTCTTCTCGCTGCTGGTTATGGCCTTCACCCTGGGGCGGAAAACTTCCGGAGATCCCGTTCCCGGACTGTTGATGAGAAGCGCCGACAACAACCCGGATGGCCGCCTGATCACCAACGGAGAAGGCAAAATCATCTATGCGAACGACTCTTTTCACAGGCTGTTCGTCTCCGATGGGGGGCAGGTTTCCTCGCTCAACGATCTTGCCGTTCTGCTGAAGGACAGGGGGGATATGGCGGACGCATTTGCCCGTCTGCGCGCCAACGCTGCGGTCGGCATTGCCGGAGAACTTGATTTTCCCATCAGCCTGTCCCGGGGAGCGGCTGCCCGGGAGCCGGTGGGCCGGGATTTGATCGAATGGCGGCGGATCCAGGTCTCTCCTCTCCTCCGGGGCCGCGCTTCGGAACGCCGGCCAGATGAAAGATTTGCGCTTTGGCGTTGCGAAGATATCACGGCGCGCAATGAACTGGACGCCATCCGCCGCCAACAGGAAGAAATGCTGGTCGATTTCATCGACAACCTTCCGGTCGGGTTCTTCTCGGCCGATTCTGAAGGCCGGATTCTTTACGCCAACAAATCCTTGTCCGATTGGCTAAGTCTATCGCCCAGCGAACTTAACCGGAAAGAGATGCGCTTTTCGGATTTCGTGGTGATGTCAGGACCGCAGGCGCCATCCTCTTTCATGGCCGGCCACGAAGAAGATGCCGATCACATGAACGGTGAAGTGACCTTGAAGGGGGCGGATGGAAAAATTTTCAGAGCAAGTCTGATCCAATCGGTTCAACCGGCCCATAATGGCGATGTCTCTTATACCCGCTCGGTGTTGATGCGTGGCCTTGCCTGGCGCCAGGACGGCGACCCGGATGGGACTGATTCGGCGCAGCGGCTCCATTGGTTGTTTAAAGAGGCGCCGGTGGGGATCGTGCTTCTTGACCTCAACGGCGAAGTCACGGACTGCAATCGGGCATTTCTTAAACTGTTGGGGCTGCACCGGGATGCGGTGGTCGGCCGCCCCCTGACCGAGCGCATGACCCTGGAAGACCGCAGCGATGTCTCGGCACAACTTTCCAAGGTTGTCATGGGGATCATGCCAGCGACCCATCTTGAGGTTCGCATGCCCGGCGCCGGCCAGCGCGAACTGGTGGCGTCCCTGTTTGCCAGCCGCATGGAAGACGAAGGCGGCGAAGTTTCCGGCCTCATCCTCCATTTCATCGACGCCACCGAACAAAAACATCTTGAGATCCAGTTCGCGCAGTCCCAGAAAATCCAGGCGGTCGGGCAACTGGCGGGCGGCGTTGCCCATGACTTCAACAACCTGCTGACGGCGATGATCGGTTTTTGCGATCTTCTGTTGGAACGCCACGGGCCGGACAATCCTTCTTTTGCCGACATCATGCAGATCAAGCAGAACGCCAATCGGGCGACCAACCTGGTGCGTCAGTTGCTGGCCTTCTCGCGCAAGCAGACTCTGCAACCGGAAATCCTGGATACTTCCGCCGCGCTGTCCGACCTTTCCAACCTGCTGGGCCGGCTAATCGGCGAAAGCATCGTTCTGAAGATGGAACACGGGCGCAATTTGGGGCTGGTCCGCGTTGATCCGGGCCAGTTCGATCAGGTCATCATCAACCTGGCCGTCAACTCCCGCGACGCCATGCCCGGTGGCGGCACGCTCACCATCCGCACCTCCGATGTCACCGTTGACGAGCCGGTGCAGCGGGGCGCGGAACTGATGCCGGCGGGGGGCTATGTCTTGATTGAGGTATCCGATAGCGGCACCGGCATCGCCAAGGAGGATATCGGGCGTATTTTCGAGCCCTTTTTCACGACCAAGGAAGTCGGCGCCGGCACCGGGCTCGGCCTTTCCACGGTTTACGGTATCGTGCGCCAGACCGGCGGTTTCATTTTCGTCGACAGTGCGTCGGGAAAAGGAACCACCTTCAAAATTTACCTGCCCCATTACGAAACCGTGGATCTGGAAATGAAAAATTCCGGTTGGCCCGATTCCCTCGGCCCCGAACCCGAACTGAACCTGGAGCATTCGTCGCCGGCCCCGCAAGCCGCGCGCGGCATCGCCGCCCGGGACGAACACGCCGAAGGCGACCTCACCGGAACCGGCACGGTTCTGCTGGTCGAGGACGAGGACGCGGTACGTATGTTCGGCGCCCGGGCCCTGCGCAACAAGGGCTACCGGGTGCTTGAGGCCCACAACGGGGAAGGGGCGCTGGATCTGATCAAATCCAACGGCGGCCCCATCGACCTGATCATCAGCGACGTGGTCATGCCCGGTATGGACGGCCATACCCTGGTCCGGCTGGTGCGCCAGGAACGGCCCCGGGTGCGCATCATCCTGATGTCGGGCTACGCCGAAGATGCGCTCTCGGAAGAAATCCACCGCGACCCGACCATCAATTTCCTGCCCAAGCCGTTTACGCTGAAAATCCTGGCGGGCATGGTCAAGGACGTGATGGAGGCGTGAGCCCCCCTGAGCTCCCTGATCCCCCCCCTGATTCCTCTTGGCGCGACTCCGGCGGGAGACTCGGCTCCTCCGTTTCCGTCCGGCCCCACTCCCTAACCCGACAATCAACCTCGGAATTCGCCGGATTCGGTGAGAACATATAGCGAATATAAAGCGAATTTGTATTTATACATCAAATAGTTATAAAAAACTATTGCGCGTGAGAACAAAACAGGTACAGTCGAGTGATTGCAACGTTAGACACCCTGTGAAATAAGAAAGGTCACGTCATGTCTCAAAGCGCTCTCCGACTCGTCGAAAAGGACAACATGGACAAGAACAAGGCCCTGGATGCCGCCGTCAGCCAAATCGAACGCGCCTTCGGCAAGGGCTCCGTCATGCGTCTGGGTCAGCGCGAGACCGTGGCAACCGAGGTCGTCTCTTCGGGGTCGCTCAGCCTGGATATCGCCCTCGGTATCGGCGGGTTGCCCCGGGGCCGGGTGATCGAGGTTTACGGCCCGGAAAGTTCCGGCAAGACGACCCTGGCCCTGCATGCGGTGGCTGAAGCGCAGAAACTGGGCGGCACCTGCGCCTTTATCGACGCCGAACATGCGCTGGATCCGTCCTACGCCAAGAAACTTGGCGTTAACATTGACGATCTTTTGATTTCCCAGCCCGACGGCGGCGAACAGGCCCTTGAAATCACCGACACCCTGGTCCGTTCCGGCGCCGTTGACGTGCTGGTGGTGGACAGTGTCGCGGCCCTGGTGCCCCGCGCCGAACTGGAAGGCGAAATGGGCGACCATCATGTCGGCCTGCAGGCTCGATTGATGAGTCAGGCATTGCGCAAACTGACCGGTTCGGTGTCGCGGTCCAACACCATGGTTATCTTCATCAACCAGATCCGCATGAAGATCGGCGTCATGTTCGGCAGCCCGGAAACCACCACCGGCGGCAACGCGCTTAAGTTCTACTCCTCCATCCGCCTGGAAATTAGGCGCATTGGCGCGATCAAGGACCGTGACGAAATCGTCGGCAACCAGACCCGGGTCAAGGTGGTCAAGAACAAGCTGGCGCCACCGTTCAAGACGGTGGAATTCGATATCATGTACGGCGAAGGATTTTCCAAGACCGGCGAGTTGCTTGATCTTGGCGAAAAGGCGGGAATCATCGAGAAGTCCGGCTCCTGGTATTCCTGCAACTCCGAACGCATCGGTCAGGGCCGGGAAAACGCCAAGACCTTCCTCAAGGAAAACCCGGACAAGGCCGCCGAGATCGAACAGGCTATCCGCGCCAATGCCGGCCTGGTTTCCGCGGCCATGATGACCGGCCCGGAAACGGACGCGGATGACGATGAAGGCAAGGGCGAAGATATTCTCGCCACCCCCACCGGCAAGAAATAAACGCGAACGGGTAACGCCCATAATAACACCCCCGGCTTTAACGGGATGCATCAACCGCGGCCCCCTGGAATCCCCTCCGGGGGGCCACGTTTTTTAGAAACCTTCACTATAACATAGCTATAACGGGGCCTTAGCTGGACAGAAGGGGCCGTGCGCTGTAAAACCCGCAGGAAGTCGGTAATATCGGGGACATGGGGATGGGGAAGCCTTCCGTTCCCGCTTTCGTTTTCTCGTTCTTTCTTTGGGGCCAGGTTACATGCAGACCGTCAACGACATCCGCAAGGCGTTTCTCGATTTCTACGCCGGCCACGGCCATGAAATCGTCAATTCCGGACCCCTGGTGCCACATAACGATCCGACCCTGATGTTCACCAACGCCGGCATGGTGCAGTTCAAGAATGTCTTTACCGGCGTCGAGAAACGGGATTATGTGCGCGCCGCGACTTCGCAGAAATGCGTCCGCGCCGGCGGCAAGCACAACGACCTGGAAAACGTCGGCTACACCGCTCGCCACCACACCTTTTTCGAAATGCTGGGGAATTTTTCCTTCGGCGATTATTTCAAGGATACCGCGATCGAGCTCGCCTGGACCCTGATTACCCGGGATTTCGGCCTGCCCGTGGACAAGCTGCTGGTCACCGTCTATGCCGATGACGACGAAGCTTTCGGTCTGTGGAAAAAAATCGCCGGCCTGCCGGAAAACCGCATCATCCGCATTTCCACGTCGGACAATTTCTGGGCGATGGGGGAAACCGGGCCGTGCGGGCCGTGTTCGGAAATCTTCTACGATCACGGAGAACACATTCCCGGCGGCCCCCCCGGCAGCCCAGACGAAGACGGTGACCGTTTCATCGAAATCTGGAACCTGGTTTTCATGCAGTACGAACAGGTGTCGCCGGATAAACGGATCGACCTGCCGAAACCCTCTATCGATACCGGTATGGGTCTGGAACGGATCGCCGCCGTCCTGCAGGGCACCCACGACAATTACGAAACCGATCTTTTCAAATCCCTGATCCGCGCCTCGGCGGAAGCCACCGGCACCGACCCCGGCGGCGAACACGGGGTCTCGCACCGGGTTATTGCCGATCATCTGCGCGCGACCTCGTTCCTGATTGCCGACGGGGTGCTGCCGTCCAACGAAGGCCGCGGCTATGTGCTGCGCCGGATCATGCGCCGGGCCATGCGCCACGCCCATCTTGCCGGCGCCACCGACCCCCTGATCTATAAGCTGGTGCCGGCGCTGGTGGCGCAGATGGGCCAGGCCTTCCCGGAATTGATCCGCGCCGAAGCCTTGATCGAGGAAACCCTGAAACTGGAAGAAAGCCGTTTCAAGAGGACCCTGGAACGGGGCCTCAAGCTCCTCGACGAAGCCACGTCCGACCTTGCCAAGGGGGATGAGCTGGACGGCGAAACCGCTTTCAAGCTTTACGACACCTATGGGTTTCCCCTGGATATGACTCAGGATGCGCTCAGGTCCCGGGGCATCGGCGTCGATGTGGATGTTTTCAACACCGCCATGGAACGCCAGCGGACTGAGGCCCGCGCCGCCTGGGCCGGGTCCGGCGACGCGGCGACGGAAGACATCTGGTTTGAAATTCGCGAAGAAACCGGCGCCACCGAGTTCCTCGGTTACGGCACCGAAAGCGCCGAAGGCCGCGTCACCGCGCTGATTGTGAGCGGTGCGCGGGTGAACGAGGCCACCACCGGCGACAAGGTCGCGGTCGTCGTCAACCAGACGCCGTTTTACGGCGAATCCGGCGGCCAGATGGGGGACACCGGCCTGATGTTCGGCCCCGACGGGATACGCGTGGTCATTACGGAAACTCAGAAAAAAGTCGGCGACCTTCATGTTCATATTGGCGAGGTCGAACACGGCGTCCTCAAGGTCGGCGACGATGTTTCCTTAAGCGTGGATGGCGGGCGCCGTTCGGCGTTGCGCGCCAATCACTCCGCCACTCACCTGATGCACGAGGCGCTCCGCCGCAAGCTGGGCGATCATGTCACGCAAAAAGGATCGATGGTGGCGCCGGACCGCCTCCGCTTCGACATCAGCCATCCCAAGGCGGTGGGCAAGGAAGAACTGGTCGAAGTCGAGGCTTCGGTCAATGACCAGGTGCGCGGCAATTCCGACGTGGTGACCCGCCTGATGACCCCGGAAGAAGCCATCGCCGAAGGTGCGATGGCGTTGTTCGGTGAAAAATACGGAGATGAAGTTCGGGTTGTGTCGATGGGGAGCGACAAGAACGCCGTTTATTCGACGGAACTCTGCGGCGGCACCCATGTGCGGCGCACCGGCGACATCGGTGTTTTTAAAATCATTTCCGAAAGCGCCGTCGCCGCCGGAGTGCGCCGGATCGAGGCGCTCACCGGCGAAGGCGCGCTGGCGTATCTTGAGGCCCAGGAACAAACCCTGCGGGAAGCCGCCGCGCTTTTGAAAGCGCCGCCGACCGAGGTGCCGGCCCGCATCGCCGCCCTGATCGAAGAGCGCAAGAAACTGGAACGGGAACTGACCGAGACCCGGAAAAAAATGGCGGCCGGCGGGAGCGGTACGGCGCAAACGGAAGTTTCCGACGTCGGCGGCATTAAATTCTCTCCCCGGCTGCTTGAAGACGTGCCGGCCAAGGATCTCAAGGGAATGGCCGACGACCTCAAGTCACAGCTCGGCTCAGGGGTGGTTGCGCTGATCAGCGTCAGTGAAGGCAAGGCCTCCCTGGTGGTCGGCGTCACCGGCGATCTGACCGACCGGATCAGCGCCGTCGATCTGGTGCGTGCGGGCTCGGCCGCCGTCGGCGGCAAGGGCGGCGGCGGACGCCCCGACATGGCCCAGGCGGGCGGCCCGGACGGCACCCGAGCCCAGGCGGCTTTGGAAGCGATCGAGCAGGCCTTGGCGGGCGCCCAGGGTTAAGTAGAATTCCAGCCCCGGGCCGGCACCTCAAAAGGCCACTTCTTGATTCCGTAATCTTGTCCACCTAATTTGTGTTTATGGACTGATTCCGTGCTTTAATCCTGCGGCTTGGTGCCGGGGTGGAAATTTCGGCGGATTCAATCTAGTGGGGGGCTAATTGGGAAACCTTCTCGACCATAAGAATCTCGGCAATATCATGAATTCGGTTACCCATTGGGTGATCGAGAACGTCCTCGTTTACAGCACCCTGTTGCAATTGTGCATCATCATTGCCGCCTTCATCATCGCCCGGATAAGTGCGCCTTTTTTGCAAAAAAGGATCGAGGAGGGGAAAAAGAGCCCCTGGTTCGAAAAATATTTTCCCCGTTTGGCCCATACCATCCTGCCCCTGGCCTTGCCGGTAATCTGGCTGATTCTGCAATGGCTGTCGGTTTTTATCGCCGAAGCGGCGGGCTGGAGCAGCCACCTGATCGAAAGCACGGTCAGCCTTTTGACCGCCTGGGTCATCATCCGCATGGTTACGTCCATCTTCGGCGATCCCGCATGGTCGCGGTTGATTGCCTATTCCGCGTGGACGGTGGCGGCCTTGAATATCGTCGACCTTCTGGATGTGACGATTTCGTTTCTGGATGGTCTCGCGATTCAGATGGGCGATATTCGCATTTCCCTGCTTGGGGTCGGCAAGGCCGCCCTTGCCCTGATTATCATGCTCTGGATGGCGGGCTATATCTCCAATTTGCTCGACCGCCGCATCAGCGCCTTTACGTCCATGACGCCCTCGTCCAGGGTTCTGTTCCGCAAGCTGTTCCGCATCGGTCTGTTTGCTTTCGCCGTGGTTCTGGCGCTCGAAAGCGTCGGCATCGACCTCACCGCATTCGCCGTGTTCAGCGGCGCCGTCGGCCTCGGCATCGGCTTCGGCCTACAAAAGGTATTTTCCAACCTGATCAGCGGCGTCATCCTGCTGCTCGACAAATCCGTCAAGCCCGGCGATGTTATCGCGATCGGCGAAACCTTCGGCTGGATCAATTCCCTCGGCGCCAGATATGTTTCGGTCATTACCCGTGACGGTATCGAGCATCTGATCCCCAACGAGGAATTAATCTCGCAACGGGTGGAAAACTGGTCCTATACCAACCGGCTGATCCGCCTAAGGGTTCCCATCGGTGTAGCCTATACCTCGGATATTCATGAGGCCATCGAAGTCGCTATTCAGTCGACCCATGGGCTTGAACGGGTGCTTGTCGACCCGCCGCCAGTCTGTCATTTGATCGGATTTGGCGATAATGCGGTGAACCTGGAATTAAGAGTCTGGATTCAGGATCCGCAAAAGGGAGTCACCAACGTCAAGAACGAGATCCTGCTCAGAATCTGGGACCTGTACAAGGAACACGGAATTGAATTCCCGTTCCCGCAACGCGACCTCCATCTGAAAAGCGCGGTCCCCCTGACGATTACCCCGTCCGCGGAAACGTAAGGCCGGGGGGCGTTACTTGGCGTCCGACGCCATCTGCATTTTTATGATTCGGTCGGGATCTGTGACCGCGCCGTTGCGGGATTTGTCCCCGCGCTTGATTCTTCCCACATGCTCCATGCCGTCGATAACCTTGCCCCAGACCGTGTACTGGCCGTCCAGCCACTGGGATTTGGCAAAGACGATAAAAAACTGCGAATCAGCGCTGTTCGGGCTGGAGGAGCGGGCCATGGATAGGGTGCCGCGCACATGGGGCTCATTGGAAAATTCGGCCGGCAGCTTGACGCCGGAGCCGCCGGTGCCATCCCCCTTGGGGTCGCCGGTCTGAGCCATGAAGCCGCCGATAACCCGGTGAAAGGGAAGGCCATCGTAAAATCCCTTGCGTACCAGTTCCTTTATGCGTGCGACGTGACGGGGCGCCAGGTCGGGGCGCATTTCAATGGTGACTCGACCGTCTTTTAAATCGAGATAGAGCGTATTCTCGAGGCCCGCGGCCTTGACGGGAGCGGCCAGCAGGATGGTTAAAAAGGAAATGGCCAGCAGGGGCGCGGCGCGGCGAAAAAGAAATCTCATGGAGAGTAATCCTGACATAAATGTTAACCTGTAGTTTATCCACGGGCATGAACGGCCATCGGCCGATAGGATATTACTTAACAGATAACGAGGAATCAATCGAACAGGGCGTCGATTTCAGACTGGGAAATGGCCGTGTCTTCGTTCTGAGGGCCATGCAGGAGTTTTTCGTCCTCGGATTTTTCCACTTTTTCAACCTCGACCTTTTCCAGTTCGGTTTTCCCCCACACATCGATCAGGGCGTTGACCCGGTCTTCCACATAGGTGACGGATTTAACCACTTTGGAAACACGTTGTCCGGTGATGTCCTGAAACGAGCAGGCTTCAATAACCGCCCGATCGTTTTCTTCGATTTCATTAAGCAAAGCGGACTGTTCCTCGCTGGCGCCTTCTTTCAGCTTGGCAATGATGCTGTCGTTTTTTTCCATGCAACCCATGATAACGTCGGTTGCGTGTTCGGTTGCCTTAACGATGGCATCCAGCTGATCGCCCATGCTCTCGAATTTATGGTCTTCGTCGGCCGGTCGACTGATGGCGGCGATTTCCCTGCGGACTCTTTGAATATATTGAAAGAGTCCGACAAGCTCTTTCCTTAGAGCTTCGTTTTCCGCTGCCTCGATTGGTGTCATGGATGTGATCCGATATAAAGCTTCATGCACTGCCTCGCCGTCCATTCCGAACAGGGTGGATCCAGCAATGTGTTTGAACTAAAGTGCACTGATTTTATTAATATATTCTTTTCAAGGCCAGATGCCGGGTCTGCTGCAGGCCAAACGTGACATAAGGTTGTATGAAGCCTTAATGCGCAATACCCCAGTAATAAGAAGCCTTACTTGTCGGAATTTCCGTCGTCTTCGCGCAAAAGATTCTTGATTGCCAATGCATAAAGCTTCTGTTTGTCCTCGTCCTTGAGGTCATCGAGAATTTTGGCCTTGGCATTTCTCGCCGCCATGGCATGGCGGATCAGTTCCTTGCGTTCCGGGGTCATGACCCTATCGACATTGACCTCAAGTTCCCGAACCTTTTGGTCGCGCTGGGATAATTTTTTTTGCGCGCGCCGCTGTTCCAGCTTTTGCCGGGCTTCCTTTTCAAGGAAAATTGACAGGAACGCATCGGAGATGAATTTAAACATGCTAAAAATCAAGCCAAAGTCAGGTTAAAATCAAAAAACCAATGGGCCATACACATCCCCGGAAGGCCCGATCCTACGGTTCAGGCACATGAAAGTACAATAT
>Ga0224501_10005254_pt1 | contig 10221 bp, 6 predicted proteins | sample SF_Oct11_sed_USG_4_FD_169105 | JGI IMG/M metagenome (GOLD analysis project Ga0224501, IMG submission 169105) | Sediment microbial communities from San Francisco Bay, California, United States - SF_Oct11_sed_USGS_8_1 | ecosystem: Environmental > Aquatic > Marine > Sediment | place: USA...
ATGAAGCCCAGAAAGCGAAGGAGATGTTCAACGGTTACACCTTTAAGGAGAGAAAGCTGGTAGTGGACGATGCCCGCCCGCAGCGGGAGAGAGGAGATAGAGACTTCGGCGGCGGCAGAAGGGGAGGAAAAGATAGGGGCTATTCCAGATATTAACAGGTGAGAGGGTTTCCCCCTCCAGGAAGGAGGTCTCTCATCCTCTCAGTGTAGAAGTTCGATAAGAGCCGTTCGCCCTCATGTTAAGCCCTCCTTTCAGAGCCTTTCAGTTTCACGCTTTCCCATAGGATGCCATAGAGAAAAAAATCCATATCGCAAGCCCAGGGGAGAAGTTTAAGCAGGAGAGCCTTCTCAACCTGCAGAAGGTTTTCTGCCTGCCGGCTATTCTCATCTCTGTGAAAAAAACAAAAGCCGATGAGGTTCTTTTCCTCTACCATTTTGTGAGAGGCATAATAAGATGAAATCCCTCTCTGGAATGTAGGGCTCTACTGCTCTAATAAAATTCTTGTTGAAAATCTTTCTCTGTGTGTCTTAAAATAAACTGTCTTTTAAAAAGTTCCCTGCAGCAGGGGGATAGTAAGGCATTATCATATTACTACTTTTTGCTCGGGCTACAGAAAAGCGTAAGTCAAACAAAAGCTTCATTACCATCTCTTCAAAGGAGGGAGATATGAGATGCACAAATCTTACGGAAAGGCTCATTGCAGGGGGAATCCCTTTGCGGGGAGCCAGGGCGACAGGGTTCTCCAGGCTGGCTCTTGCTATTTTATTAAGTCTTCTTCTCACTCTTCTTCTTCCCCATGGTCTTTATGCGCAGAGCTATACCCTGGAGGATATATTAAGCACACCCTTCCCTTCCAGCCTGATTGCCTCGCCGAAGGTCGACCGGGTGGCATGGGTTTTTGACAACTGTGGGATGAGGAACATCTGGGTAGCTGAGGGACCGGACTACAAAGCCCGCCAGCTGACTGACTATGACCAGGATGACGGGCAAGAGATTGGTGAGTTGAGTTTCAGTCCCGACGGCTCGGTCATCGTCTATGTGAGAGGAGGGAATACTAATCGTCAGGGCGAATATCCCAATCCCACCAGCGACCCCAGAGGGACTGAACAGGCGGTATATGCTATCAAGGTATCCGGGGGGAAGCCCTGGCGCCTTGGAAGAGGGAATCATCCGGTTGTATCACCAGCAGGGGACCAGGTGGTCTTTACCTACCGGGGACAGCTCTTTATAGCACCCTTAGATGGCTCCGGGAAGGCGAAGCCCCTGTTCGAAGGGCGGGGTGGCAATGGCTCGCAGTGTTGGTCGCCGGACGGCTCCAGGCTCGCCTTCATAAGCCAGCGGGATGACCACAGCTTTATCGGCATCTATGACCTTAAGGCGGAGACCATCACCTGGCTGATGCCCGATGTGGAGCGGGATGACAACCCCGTCTGGTCTCCTGACGGGAGAAGCATAGCCTGCATCCGCTTTCCGGGACGAACAGCGGATGACTCGTATGGTCGGGAACTCGGCCTCCCCTTCGCCATCTGGGTAGTCGATGTGGAGACCGGTAAGGGGAGAGAAGTGTGGAAATGCTCCAATGCCAGCGGGGGATTTGCGCAGTATTACCCCGAACATCCTCTTATGTGGGCAGCCGAAGACCGACTTCTCTTCTACTCGGAGCATGAGGGCTGGATGCATATCTATTCGGTATTGGTGAAGGGAGGGGAGGCGCTCTGCCTCACGCCCGGGGAGTGTGAAGCAGAGCATGCCGCTCTGTCTGCTGACCGCCGAACCCTTATTTTCAACTCCAACTGCGGAGATATTGATCGGCGGCATCTCTGGACAGTCCCGGTAACCGGAGGGGAAGCCAAACCGCTGACCACCGGAAAGGGGAACGAATGGAGCCCGGTAGCTCCTGCCACCGGGAAAAGCATTGTGCTTTTCTGTTCCACCGCCAGCCAGCCGGCTGCTCCGGCGGTGATTCCCATCAACGGTGGAAACCCGCGGCTTATCGCCCCTCAGGCTATTCCCCAGCAGTTCCCATCAAAAGACCTGGTCGAGCCGCAGCAGGTAATCTTCTCAGCCGGAGATGGCCTGGAGATACATGGTCAGCTCTTTCTGCCGCGGGATGCCAAAGCGGGGGATAAGCGACCGGCGGTCATCTTCATGCACGGTGGTCCCATCCGGCAGATGCTCCTTGGCTGGCACTACCTTTACTATTATCACAATTCTTACGCTATGAACCAGTACTTGGTCAGCAGAGGTTATGTTGTTCTGTCGGTGAACTTCCGCTCCGGTATCGGCTATGGGCGCGCTTTCCGCACCGCTCCCCATCAGGGTCCTCGTGGGGCTTCTGAGTATAAGGACATCGTCGCCGGTGCTCAATATCTGCGGGGTCGACCCGAGGTTGACCCTCGCAAGATCGGGCTGTGGGGCGGCTCATATGGGGGATACCTCACTGCCCTGGGACTGGCCAGAGACTCCGAGCTGTTCGCTGCCGGGGTGGACCTCCACGGGGTGCACGACTGGTCCATGCGAGGACGCCGCCGCGAGGGAGGTGGCTGGGGACTCTATGGAGAGGAGCTGTTGCGCCTGTCCTATGACTCTTCTCCCGTAGCAGATGTCAGCTTCTGGAGTTCGCCGGTGCTGTTCATCCACGGCGACGATGACCGGAATGTAGATTTCATCCAGACCACCGACCTGGTGCAGCGGCTGCGAGCCCTGGGAAATGCCCATGTGGAAACTCTGGTATTTCCCGATGAAGTCCACGACTTTCTCGTTCATGGCCACTGGCTAAAAGCTTACCATGCGGCAGCCGATTTCTTCGACAAGTTCCTGAAGGGCAAGGCTCACTGACACCGACCTTGCATCGGACTCCTTATGGCGAAGTTGAGAGCAGGAGAAAGATGAAGGGATAAATAATGACCAGTGAGAAAAAACTTGAACCGATGCCCGATTTCCATTTCAAGTGCATGACCTGGCTGTATAAGCTTGCAGACCCCATCTGGAATCCGCGAAGGCATCTAAAGAAAATTCCGTTAAAAGAGGGAATGGTAGTGGTAGATTATGGATGCGGACCGGGCAGGTATACCATACCTGCGGCGAGGTTAGTCGGAACACAGGGCAAGGTCTTTGCGGTGGACATCCATCCGCTGGCTATTAAGGTGGTGAAAGAGAAAGCGGCTCGTGAGTCCTTAACCAATATAGAGGCCATCCTGTTAGATTCCTATAACACCGGGATTAAAGGTTCAAGTGTTGACCTCATTCTCCTTATTGACGCGCTTCACATGATTAAAGACCCCCATGCCCTGTTTCGGGAGATGCATCGACTGCTCAAAAAGAATGGCATTATCTTTATGGATGCTGAACACATGAAAGTGTCGAGAGCAATGGAGATTGTCGAAAGTACCGGACTTTTCACCATAGTTGAACTTCGGGGTAAGGACATGCTGATTGCTCCCAAAACTAAGCAGTAAGTCAGCAACCTCAACAATAGCGGATAAAAGGGAAGTCAAGAATTTTCCCCAGTGTGCTTAAAGGCGAGCTTCTTATCCAGAATAAGCTATACATAATCGGATTAAGCTGGGGCTATAAAATATGAACTCTGGGGAAGGTAAACTCAACTATGGATATTACCTCTTGACGTATATCCATTTGATTATAATCTCCATAATTGTCATTGGTATTTTGATTTCCCTATTATTCTGGAAGGTAATAGCAAACATCATTATGGGTTTCGGGATATATACATTCCTAAACTACTGGATAGTGATTCTGTACCTCATAAAGCAACGAGAACCCTATAATTTATCATCCGAGATAATGAAAAGTGTCATAAAGTCGGGGAAGGTAGTCATTCGCCCAGCAAGGCCTCAGGATGCACCAGTAGGAGCTCGGCTGATGTTTTATGCTGGTGTAAATTATATGCGTGCTTTTTTCGGCAGTACAGAGAGAAAAGCTATTAAAGTCCTTAAGCGGATGTTTTCCTTGCCAGGGCATATGACAAGTTATACATATGCTTTTGTTGCCGAGAATGAGGGTGATATTGTGGCATTATTTTCCGGGCTTGATAGGAGAAGCTGGCGAGCTTCTAATCGTGCCTCTTGGATGTACGGACCTATATGGTGGATAGCCGCTCCACCTTGGCAAATTCCTAAAATGATTTCTGCATATTATGCATTTGATAAAGTGGTACCACCTGTTTTAGATGAGGAATATTATATTGTGCATCTTGCAGTATTACCTGAGAAGCGTGGGCAGGGAATTGGTAAGCAAATAATGAATTTCGCTGAAAGTCTGGCAAAATCAAAGGGATTGAAAAGAATGTTATTGGATGTAGAAATTGAGAATGAAGCAGCATGTCGGTTTTATAAACGCTTGGGTTTCATAGAAGCAAAGTTTGTAACTGACAAAAACTATTGTAAACGCTTTGGAATTCAGGGAAGCATTAGAATGGTGAAGCCAATTACACGCCAGTAAAATAATACATATGTCAAAGAGAGGTTGATGAGGGATAAAATAAATTTGATTGGGTATAACATGGGCTTTGTAGTTTCCAGGTGGCATAGAATAAAGTCCCCTTATTCATTATATTTTTATTAGGAAAAATGCTGAAGACGGATTGAAAATATAAAATAGGAAATAAGCCAATTTATGATAAGGGATAAAATGAAAAAGCTACCAGAAGTGAATATGAGTTTCAATAAACTGTATAGGATGCTCGCCGGGCTGATCAAATCGAAGCTAATCTCAACAGGCATAGAGCTTAAGATCTTCAATCAGTTGTCCGAGCCAAAATCGGCAGAGGCAGTGGCGAGGACAATCGGCACCCACCCGGGGAATACTAAGTTATTCTTAGATGCTCTGGCGGCGATCGATTTGGTGATGAAAAAGAACAGCCTGTATCATAATGCACCCATTACGCAGGCATTTCTGGTTGAAGGCAGCCCGACATTCCTGGGACCAATGTTAACCTTAACCTGTCAGATGGGTTATGTTGCCATGGAAAACTTGCCTGGACTGGTCAGGGAAGGGCCCCACCAACTTTCGCCAGAAGCAGACATGGATACCGAGGAGACATGGGCGCAGTTTGGGGCTGCTATGGCTAATTACCAGAGAGCCGGTCTGGCTCAGCAGGCGGTGCAGATTGTCTCAGAGCTACCGGAATTCCCATTGTTTAAAAAGATGCTTGACTTGGGCGGAGGTCCAGGAGTCGTCGGAATCGCCATCGTAGCCGCGCATCCGAGCATGAAAGGTGTAATCTTCGATAAGCCAGCAGTAGTTAAGGTAGCCGAGAACTTCATCAGGGAGTATGAGATGGAGGACCGAATAGAGGTTTTAGGTGGTGATTATAACCATGAACCCATCGGCGATGGATACGATCTGATCTGGGCAAGTGCGGCACTGTACTCTGCCAGAAATAACATAGACTCGCTTATGAAGAAGATTTACGATGTCCTGAATCCAGGTGGCGTATTTGTTGCCTTCCATGAGGGCCTCACCAACGAGAGGACAAAACCCGACATCCACGTGCTCTTCTCATTCTCTATGGCGCTGATGGGCCAGGACGCATGCTTTGATCAGGGCTTCATTGCCGATTCCATGCTTAGCGTGGGATTCAAGTCTGTCCGTAGTCGCACGCTGGATACCTCCATAGGCCCGATGGACCTCGATATCGGTAGAAAAGCTTAAATGCGGGAAGGAACGTTTACATCATGTCCCTTTGTCCGCACTATAGCCCTATAGAGCGTATTTGGCTTCGGCGCTTCGCAAACAGGCGAGACGTTATGTAAAAGGCGCCATAATTTCGTAAGGATTTGATGGGATGAAAGTTACCCTTGCACAACTGGATCCAATTGTAGGAGATATTGAAGGGAATCTGAGGAGGATAGGGGATATCCTATCCCAATTCAATAAAGGTTCTGATCTAATTGTTTTTCCAGAGCTTTTTCTTGTGGGATATCCGCCCAGAGATCTTTTGGAGAAGCCAAGGTTTATTGAAAAAGCTCAAATGGCCGTTCAGGAGCTGATCAACATTTCAACCAAGTATTCACAAACAGGGGTACTCTTAGGTGTCCCTATGCCGACTGGAAAAAATACAGGAAAGGAACTTTACAATTCTGCCTTATTAATTCATCAAGGAAAGATATTAATTGAACAATCCAAATCTCTACTACCTACCTATGATGTCTTCGATGAGACGAGATACTTCGACCCAGCGCCTGAGATTCGGGTAATACCATTCAAGCATCAGCTGCTGGGAATCTCAATCTGTGAAGATGCGTGGAACGAGCCGGAGTTATGGCCGAGGAGATTTTATCCTTTTGACCCCATAGAAGTATTGGCAAAAAAGGGGGCTACAATCTTTATAAACATCTCGGCGTCCCCCTTTTACATGGGAAAAGAAGAAATTCGATACCGTCTCATCCAAAGCCATGCTAAAAGACACGGAATCCCGTTTGCATATGTCAACCAAGTAGGTGGCAACGATGAGCTTATATTCGATGGTAGGAGCATATGTATTGACCGAGAGGGGGAACCTATTGAAATTTTCCCATCGTTTAAGGAACATGTGAAAACTGTTGACATGAGTGCCTTAGGAAAACCAGGCCTCTATGTTCCACAGGATAAAATTGAATCCATTTACGAGGCGCTAATTTTGGGCATTGGCGATTACATGAGAAAGTGTGGTTTTTCTAAAGCTGTCATTGGTCTATCGGGTGGGATCGATTCCGCGGTCACCTGTTGCTTAGCCAAGGAGGCTATAGGTAGCGAAAATGTTTTGGGCGTATCTATGCCCTCTCCTTACTCTTCGAAAGAAAGTACAGAATATGCAAGGAGACTTGCAGAAAACCTTGGTATTCAATTTAAGGTGATAACAATTTCTCCAACATATTACTCCTATATTCAATCTTTAAGAGAGCATTTGCAAGTGGGAGAGGATGTAGATATTACCCTGCAGAACATCCAGGCGAGAATACGGGGCAATATTCTAATGGCACTTTCTAACAAGTTTGGTTATCTGGTGCTTTCTACTGGAAATAAGAGCGAACTTGCGGTCGGCTATTGTACCTTGTATGGAGATATGACTGGAGGTCTTGCCGTTATTTCTGATGTGCCAAAAACAATGATTTATGAATTGGTTCGCTACATTAATAGGAAATCAGAGGTAATCCCAAAAGAGATCATTGAAAGATCACCATCAGCAGAGCTAAAGCCCAACCAACTGGACCAAGACACCCTCCCTCCTTATAACATTCTTGATCGGATACTTTACTATTACATAGAAGAGGGTTACTCCATGAAGGAGATCCTTGAGCTAAATTTTGACCCTGAAATGGTAAAATGGGTAATCCGAAGCGTTAACAGAAATGAGTACAAAAGGAGACAATCACCCCCTGGGCTGAAGGTAACCACGAAGGCTTTCGGGGTAGGAAGAAGGATGCCTATTGCGGCAAGATACGATAGTTAGGATGGCTCACTTTGTCACTCCAGCTGCTTCACACTTTGCAAAGCCCGGCAAAGTTCGATAGTGAAGTTGGGTAAAAGGGGCAAGAGAACAGTAGCCAGAGAAAAAGGGAGGAGTTATGCGCTGGTTTGAACTTTTAGGATGGGGGTTTGAGCTTATCATAGCTCTGGGTTCCGTCCTCTTTATCGCTGCCAGCCTCAAAGAGCGGGCACTCAGGGCTGGTTTATTGGGCTTGGCTGTTCTGGGGGCTGTAAACGGAGTTTTTATTTTTTTATTGCTCTACTTGGAGGAGGGGAGAGCAGGGGGTATTATAATCTTGGATGCGATTTTAATCCTGTTAGCCATCTCCTTGCTCATGCCAATAGGGAAGAAGCTCCCCTTACAGGTGGTGGCAAAAATAACCCGGATCGATGAGCGTGACATCCCCTTTTCTCGCATCAGGTATGAGGTAGGGAGTCCCATTTATGAGCAGTATTATACCCTTCATCCCGAGGTGAAGGGAATCTACGACAGAATACGCCAGCTCCCCGGTCTGGCTGCTCCGGGGACCCCGACCCACTCTCCTCTCGGCGCACCTTTGTCTCACGCCCAGTTTGATTTCCTGGAAGAGCTTGCCAATCTGGTGAATGCTCCCTCTCAGATACAACAAGTTGAGACTGACCCTCTGAGAATGTCGGCAGCGCTAAAGGAAACCATAAAATACATGGGGGCTAAGCTGATAGGTGTCGCAGAGCTTAATCAGGATTATGTTTATACCCACATCGGTCGCCGCCCGGGGAAATATGGTCAAAAGGTCGAGTTGACCCATAAATATGCTATAATCTTCGCTGTGGAAATGGATTATAAAATGATAAGGGTGGCTCCCGCTCTGCCTGTAATTATCGAGACCGGCAGGCAATATATAGAGGCTGCCAGGATCGCCCTGGTCATAGCCTGTTACATCCGGCGATTGGGTTACCCGGCGAGGGCTCATATTGACGCCAATTACCAGGCCATGCTTCCTCCGGTGGCGGTGGATGCCGGATTGGGGGAAATTGGCAGAAACAACATCTTAATAACCAGGCCCTACGGTGCCCGGGTGAGATTGGGAATGGTAACCACCGACCTGCCCTTGCTGCCCGACAAGCCTATTCTGTTCGGAGTGCAGGATTTCTGCCACAGGTGTCGCAAATGCGCAGATAATTGTCCCTCAAAGGCGATATCTACGAATAAGAAGAAGATTATCCGGGGGATTGAGAAGTGGGAATTTGACCCCGAAAAATGCTTTGCCTACTGGAACTCGGTAGGGACCGATTGTGCCCTCTGCATCAATACCTGCCCCTTCAGCAAACCCGACAATCTGCTTCACCGGGCGATAAGATATGCCGTAGACAGGTCGGCAGTCGCCCGCCAGCTATCGTTGTGGATGGACGACCTCTTCTATGGGCGGACACCCCGCAGCGAAGCCTATCCAAAATTTATAAACCTTTTAAGAAAGGAGGATTACGATGAGGGGTTATAAAATTACCTTTACCATCCTTATAGCTCTAATTGCATCCTTGTTCTCGGCAGGCATAGTTTCCGCTCAGAAGATACCCTCTCCGGAGGAGTTCTTCGGCTTTAAGATGGGGACCGATTACAAGCTGGCGAGATGGGATAAGATTGTGGAGTATTTCAACCTGCTGGGCAAGAACTCTCCCAAAATCACGGTGCAGGAGTTAGGGAAGTCGACCGAGGGCAATCCCTTCCTGCTGGCCATCATCTCCTCCGCCGAAAACATGAAGAACCTCGACAAATACAAATCCATCTGCCGCAAGTTAGCCGACCCCCGCGGTCTGTCCCCCAGGGAGGTGGACCAGTTGGTTCGCGAGGGTAAGACCGTAGTAGCCATGACCATGAGCCTCCATGCTAACGAGGTAGGTGGCACCCAGCTCTCTTCCGAGTTAGCCTACGAGCTGATAACCTCGCCCTCTCCCGAGGTCAAAACCATTCTTGACAATGTTATCTTCCTCCTTTTTCCAAGCTTTAATCCCGACGGGCAGATTATGGTGGTCGACTGGTATAACAAGCACCTGGGAACCGAATACGAAGGCTCATACCTCCCCTGGCTCTACCATAAGTATACCGGGCACGACAACAATCGCGATGCCTATATGCTGACCCAGGCGGAATCACGCCACGTCTCCCGGGTCATGTATCAGGAGTGGTTCCCCCACTTTTTTGTTGACAATCACCACATGGGGAGCTCCGGTGCCCGCTACTACATCCCACCCTACCACGACCCGCTGCATCCTAATGTTGACCCCCTGCTATGGCGGGAGCATATGCTGGTGGGCTCGCATATGGCGTTAAGGCTCGAGGAGGAAGGGAAGAAGGGCATTGAGACCGGCGCCCCCTACACCGCCTGGTGGATGGCTTCCTTCCATATGATAACCAACTACCATAACATCACCGGTATGCTCACCGAGTCTGCCAGTGCTCAAATAGCTTCCCCCATATATATCCACCCCGACCAGCTCCGGCCGGGGAGCCGCGGCAGACCAGAATATAAGCCTCAGCTCAGCTTTCCCAGCCCCTGGGAGGGGGGATGGTGGCGCCTGCGTGATATCGTGGAGCAGCAGAAGATTTCCTCTATGGCTCTGTTGGATGTGGCTGCCCGCTTCCGCGATATGTTCCTGAGGAACGCTTACCACAAGGCGATGCGCAATGTCAATCGGGGAAAAAGCGAGCCGCCCTATGCCTACATCATACCAGCCAATCAGCCAGACCCACTAACGGCGGTCAAGCTTGTT
>Ga0224501_10005255_pt1 | contig 10221 bp, 7 predicted proteins | sample SF_Oct11_sed_USG_4_FD_169105 | JGI IMG/M metagenome (GOLD analysis project Ga0224501, IMG submission 169105) | Sediment microbial communities from San Francisco Bay, California, United States - SF_Oct11_sed_USGS_8_1 | ecosystem: Environmental > Aquatic > Marine > Sediment | place: USA...
TAGCTTAAATAAAATGTTTCGATCAACATAGAACAATGTACCAGCTCATATAGGTTCACATTGTGACTCTCTTCAGCTGTTAATATTTGTAAAGTTCAGTAGCGGTGCAACATGATTCTGTTTTGTTGCAGCCACTCAAGAGAATGGTTGACAGAATAAGAAAGTTTCAGATTCTAAACAATCAGATCTTCTCCATCTTGAACAAATATCTGAAGGCGTCTGATGCAGAGAGTATGCCTGTGGAGCATGTCAGGTGCTTCCCGGCACCCGTATATCATCCTGGTGCAAGCACCTGTTGAATATCCTCAGCGCAAACATCTGTGTAGTAGTCTACAGCATAAAGTGCCTGCCAAGAACCTGGTGGGGAATGCCTCTTACTACCTGAGGGACGTTTAATAGTTGTGACCCTATGGGCCTAATAAATAGAGCTTAGCTGTCGTACGTTACTGACCAACAGTACACACTCATATTTTGAAATTTAAGCAGTTGCCAGTAGAAAAGAACAAATTATGATGTGATTAACAGCGTTCTTATGTTTCTACAAGCCGTTCTTATACCCTTATTTCAATGATAAGATTTTGTTTATAGCCTGTTTTGACTTCACCGAGTCGATTGCTTAGAAACTGGACCGATTCTTAGTTTAACCACCCAGTAAACAACAGTTTCATTAGCTTTTCTATTATTAATTATATTGTCTGTGAGTTGAACAGAACACGCTAATACAGACGCATTTAAATATCTTTACGAATTATTTAAATGAGTTCATTGATTTATAATTAGACTCGTCCAGCAGCTAGGCTAAGACAGGGTTAGCAGTGAAACTATCATGTCAGCACTACTCTTTGTTGTGACCAGTAATTAAACGAAAGCCTGTAACACAGCCTTTTAGGAGTTTGGTTCGTAGCATGGTCATGATTGGTTCCATTCTGAGTATGAGCTCGTAGTGCTCCATTTTAAGCCACGACTGTTAAAAAACACAGTAAAATGTATCTCACCTTCCGGCTTCTTCATAACAGTGACGATGTCATAGGGGAAAATGTTAGGACAGGCCGAGTAATAGTAAGGCATCCGTAAGTAGATACGGTAACCTCTGAGTGACAGCGATGTACATTGGGTAGAAACCTCTGTCTGCCTCAATATGGTTGTAATAACTTCTAAACTGCCTTTACGTGGACGAGTGGCGGTCATGCAGGGCACTTCATGTTATTGTCGGCTCATCGCAGATCCTCTCCTGCCTTCCTCATCACATTCTGAGAGGCTTCACACCGCTGTATTTTCTAGGATACAGCACAATTATTATAATAATATTCAACATAAATGTTTTAAAAGAACCCAAACAATGTACACCGATGACTCAATCGACCACAACTGCATAAAAACGTATTCATTGGGAAATAAAGGAGCCTAAAATGCAATCTTTGCAACATTCCGAATTGTGTGTTCGCCAAACATTCAATTCCACTGACAAACTCCCCCCCCCTGTATCCTTAAGATGGAACAAGAACTTTAATGAATCAATTTATTACAATATCACATGCATTTTAAAGTCTGTGGCGACTTTTTGTTGCAGAACGGATTACCAAACTTCCATGAAGCTCCCCATAGTAATGGACTCTCTTTCCCCTGTATTGTAGTTGTTCACGTATGTATTCCGCTGTGCACCCAGTCAGCTTACCATGCAACACAGGCTGAATAGTGAAAACGAAATTGAGGCTAGCTTTGGCATTTCTTAACAGATTATCAAGTGAAGTCATGCCAGCTAAGACCGTTCTACGATTTTTTTCCTTACTTTTCTTGTTTGTATTTACTGGTAAGTCAATAGATCTGTTTTTTAAAGACATTTTAGGCATGTCTGTGTCGGGACATCATAATGCTCGGTGATCACTCTTTAAGCTCGCCACAGTCAGTGCTTGAGGTTATTGATTACCAACTGGGCGGCGTTTTTGGCCTTGGGTCAAAGGACTGAAGTTCGATTCCTGGTTTGGGCTAGGTTAGACCATTAGATTAAATTTATTTCACGTAGAAGACGTCATTAAGGCAAAAACTTTGTTTTCAAAATAATCCAAAATAGGCGAAACTTTGTCGGTTCTGAATTATATATATAAGCCATACATTTAGTCTTCTGTAAAATATCTTAAAATTCTTACTTACCAACAAAGACTAAACTACAGTCAGTTGTCCCTCTGGCACTACTAGGACAACTCATTATTCTGGAATGAATGACTTCAATCCATGCTGTGACAGATTAAAAAAAAGATGATGGTTTGTAGCTGGGAATTACTGTGAGAAGACATGGGCGGTGTATGATTTCGGGGACTCCGACGACTCTAATGATGAATGCTACCTTCACTACAACTCCTTAAAGACCTGGAGTGAGGCGGTGGTCCACTGCCAGGATCTGGCATCAAGTAAACTAGCCAGCTCAAAGACACAGGATCAACAATCATTTCTGCTAGAAGTGAGCAATAGTAAGTTATAAAATTTAGACTGAGAGTAGTCGTAAGTGTTGAGAGTGGCTAGTCGCGTATCAAGTAGCTGTGTGGTTACAAACAGGGACCGGAGCTAGCGTTTCATCTGCTCAATAACTCGAATATATGATTTAAACCCTTTATCTCCACCATTTTCTGGAGGGGTTTGCCATTAACAGTTGTAGAGCTTGTTACTCGTGTAAAGTGAGCAAGGGAGAAATTACAAAAGCATTTTAATGAAGTGAATAATTTTGGAAATATCAGACATTTACGAGTGAGCGATATGCACCTGTAAAATAGTTGTTTCCCCTTTTGATATTTAGTGGCTACTTGATACGTTGTTGCGATAGATCGAGTGATATTTTTACGGTATAGCGAGCTTCTCTCACAGCCTAAATAATTCCTACCACCATATCGCTGCTGGCTGGGGTATTGATATACAATGGGATGTGTGTTAATTTGTATAAAAGGTTTATGGCGCAACCAAAAAGATGATTTATCGTCCTCCTTTTGAAAACATGAGTTAAAAATTTAATTTAAAACATTTTCAACTCTTAAAGAATACCACTGACCAGTGACTGTACTGGCACCTACTGTTAACAGTTGCATTATTTTATCTGTTAAAGATAGAAGTGGCTGGATCGGTTTGTGGAAAGCCAGAGAAGATGGGATGACAGCTATGTGAGTTTCATCTTCACTACATAGTCTACTAGCATGCTGGACTGACAAGTGATTCACACAGAGTGGCGACAATCTTGTTGCATTTTGACTTTTCTTGGAGAGCGTTTCGAGATTTCTCTATTTTACTCTAATAACCAAGTGATCAAGTTTCCAAGTAGTTTTATAAAAAAAAGAACTCGTACCACCAAGCTACGGCTGTGATCCTCACCACTTACCAGCCCCTGTGATAGGCCTTCAAACTAAGCGTTTTAAATGAAGGCTGGATGCTGAGTTGAAATTCCATACTAAATGCTTTGGGGTGGGATTTGAATGCCTCGTAACTAAAATAATGTAACCTTGAAGGCTTACTATTGGTTAAAAGATACATACATATATACATGTTCACGGAGAGCACCACAAAGCATCGAGCTTGGATCCAGAATGAACCATGGTGTGCCCCGTAGAAAAAGTTACTGTATGATTGAACTTTCTTTTATTCAGTATCGTGATTCAAATCTATAGAGCGTGACCTGACAAGAAGTGATGCCCAAATTGAAAATTAAAATATAGGGACTACTGATTCTAAGCCCAATGGTTCTCCCACCCAGTCACTGATTCACCTCTAATAGAGTGATCACTGTCTGTTAGCTTAACTCTATGTATTTCCCACAGGTGGATCGCCGATGGGGAGCTCCTTAACACGGCAGTATTTTCACCTTTCTCTACCGGTGCTAACCCTAGCTCACTGCCAGCCTTCTGTCAGATTCAGCTCAGACCCGATAATCTGTGGTATGAACTGTCCTGTACTAACACTCATCTCGATGGTTTTTGGTGTGTTAAAAGTCCACCATGCATTGATGCGGGTGAGTATATTTTTATTGTTCTACGCTGAGCACTACGCCATACAAGTTCACAGATCTGCCTCAACCCACCCTGCCCAGTGTCACCCAACCTTGCCTCGCCCTGCCTTGTCTCATCCTACCCCTCCTCTCTCCGCCCTACCTAACCCCACCCAGCCTTGCTTCGCCCCAAGACAAGATCAGTACAATTTAGGATCATATTCACTATTATTTTCTGATGTAGAGCTTGTAAACTACATTCTCTCATACTCATGCACCATGATGCTGCAGTTTTGCTTATTTTCAGATAACTGATATTAAACGATGTGGGTTGCGCTTTGCCTCAGCGAGTTGTAGGAGTCAGTATCCTATAATGAAAAATGATGAAACACGCAACCCGCAACACCGGGCTGCAGTTCTCTACTACCTCGAGGTCTCTAGTTGGCCATCATCGAAAGCGTGGCCTCATTGGTTTGATTCTTTAGAGAATTCTATCTAAATACTACAAAGTATACTCAGTTAAATAAACCATTTAGGGCGTGTTTTAAAATAAGCTGTCATTGTATCTAGATTTATTCTCTAATTCGAATTCGCAGCACCCTTGAAATAACTCACTATATCTCATTACCCAGAAATCAAGCCAGGTAAGATTGGGTGTGTCATGTTAACGGGCAGATTGGTGGTGTCACAATGCATGATATTTCTCCTGTCTCTATCCATATACCTGGTATAGGTCTAATGCTGAGGGAAGATAGCTCCGTTGGGTATTGGGTGACGGTATATAGATTATGTGGATGGTAGATTGTAATAGGGTTTTGTGATTGTTTATGGGATAGCTACGTTTCAGACACAAGCGAATTATGCGATTTATCAACTACAACAATGAGTGAATCAACGACAACCACAGTAACAACAACAACTGAGACACCAACAACAACAGCAGCGCAAACCACAGGTAAATCCTCCACAACTACTACACCAGGACAAACTACAACAACAACACAAACTACATCGTCTACTCAACTCATCTCGACAAATCCACTTACTTCAACTGCTGAACCCATGACGACAACAACAACAGATCTCTTGACACAGTCTACCACTGGCATGTATCATACTAAATCAACCAGATTCTTTACGCAGACACAGACACCAACTTTCCATGTGACATCCAATCCACTCTCGACCTTACCTACTCAGCCTTTGACCAGTAATCGCATGCAAACTACCTCTACTGTTCATGGTGTGGCCACAACTAGCTATACCACACAGACGAGTTCTAAGCTGCATGCCTTACCATCAATCCCTGTGCAGTCTTTCCTCGGTGTGAAAACCCAACCAAGAGTCGGTGTTACGACAAGAACACCTCCGGTGTTTGGCGTGTCAACAACCCACCTGTCAGAAGTGACATCAACCTCTGTGAGTGTGTCAACTGAACCTAGTCCTAACGTCAACAGTTCAGGTGGGTGAATGCTTGATAGCTCAGTGGTCCTTTCATTTTAAAGAAAATCTCTTGACTGAAATCGTTAAGTTAAGACATGTTCAGATGGAATCATAGTCGGGAGGCAGGCCATCAGAAGCGGATTGCGTGTCTTCTGAATTAAAAGTTATATCCCTATTAGAGATGGCTTTACTCGAGGGTTTACTGTGTGGTTGTTGATAGGAATTGTCTTTAGAATAATTAGTTTAAACTGGGCCTAGGCGACCTAACTTGCCGGCTTCGCCTCCCCCTAGGTAGTGAGATATAGCGTCAGACTTGGATAGAGTAATTAAAATTCTTTTCCTGTACATAGAAAAAGGATGCGTATTACTCTGTGCAAGTGACTGAAATCAGATTACCGAAGTCAAACCTCAGCAGAAAAAGAGTGTTTATAGCGTAAAATTTGTTAGAAAAGATTGCTGTCTTGTTAAAGTTTCTGTTAGATTCTCAGAAGAGCCCATTCTAGTTTTTTAACAGAGTACTTTGAGTGCATGAGGACTTTTAGTTGCTACCACTCAGGCAATTTTCCCCCAATGCATGCCAGATTCGATGTCAGTTTTGGTAGAATCTGTAGGAGGTTGCTTGTGCAGACTTTTGACTCCGTCTGATTCATGTGGGTGCTAAGCTAGAGCCGTAGAGGGCTCTATACTGACGTTCGGCCTTTACAATTAAACTCTTTTGCTCCTGTAATCACTTGTTGAGTGAAACATTATGACTTACCCTTGCTCCTTCCACAATTGAATTATCATGATATGGCAGAAAGTTAGACTGGGTTCAAACGGCCAGAAGGAAATGGAAGATTATGATATAATGCAAACCCATGGCTCCATCATTTGTGCAAACGTCATTTTATCTTTTAATTATCACCCCTACTGACTTCCGTGTTTATATAGATACCATTCATTTTACTACCTCTATGGATGAGAGTCTACATTCACCATCAAATCGAATCAGTGAAGCATTTAGGAGGTTGAGTTTGCTTAATATAAAATTGACCACTTTATTTATGTAGACAAAACAACACAAAAGTAAGTAAGCCGAGTGATTTGTCACCAACCTTACTATACCCTTTCCCCTGCAACAGAGTCCTGTCATAATGAGGTTATGTCCCCCTGTTAATCCATTATATACGTCTATGTCTTATGATGATTTCACCGACCTCATGATCACCAATCTAATCACAGCTGAGATTGAGTCAAGCGCTTGGACGGGTTTTCCCCAAATGTACAACTCGAACAGATTTTCCCATATTGTGTGTGTACTACAGTACTCAATCTCAGGTGTGACTGAATGAGTCTCGTGACTGTGGCAACAAGACTCAGTTTAGGGACCTACCCATCAGTAGGTAGCACTTTGTTACAGACAGGCCGGATTCGGACGCCAGGAGGGACTGGGAGACAAGACTAACTACGGCCTTTATATTGGACTTCCCTTAGGTAAGGACTGAAGCTCACTAACCCTCCTGGTGTATATAGATGTTTGGATTGTTGAGTTGAAGGCAAAGCCAGCTGCAGGTGAAATGCAGACTGGTCTATTATTAGCCACGCGTAGTGCAGAAATATTGTGATATTAGGTGTTCGTAGGCCAAGTACATGCGTAAGACGTTTGCAAAAATAACACCAGATTTATAAGGAAATTCTGCATTTGTTGGGACTGAAGGGACCAGGTTGACTATGATCTCTATGTGTATGCTCACCAATTTGTTTTCATTTTTATTATGTAAACTACATGGGCCAAGAGGTGGTGAACCGTTGGATGCCAGTGATTTTAAAATATCGTAACCTGTAAGCCCTGACCATAGGACGAGAATAAGAAAACCAAATTTGCACCTAGGAAGTACTAAACAACAAAAACTTTGATTTATATTACACCAGTATAAATTGCAGCTTTACTGTGCTTGGCTGGTCTAATCACTACTGTAATACTGATTATAAAGAAGAATAAGATAATTCAGGAAGTAAAGCCAGTGGACAACAGAGACACCGCATACAGGTCAGGGAATCCACCTTCATTCCTTCACATAATATATACAGGCCAGGAAACCCGCCCTTATTCATTCTCATAACATACACAGGTCAGGGAATCCACCTTCATTCCTTCACATAATATATACAGGCCAGGAAACCCGCCCTTATTCATTCCCATAACATACGCAGGTCAGGGAATCCACCTTCATTCCTTCACATAATATATACAGGCCAGGAAACCTGCCCTTATTCATTCCCATAACATATGCAGGTCAGGAAATCCACCGTCACATTCGCTCACAGTTTATCTTTTCATTTTAGTTATTTATTCACAGCCCGGGTGAGAAAGTTATGTATTCTAGCCACTCAGCCACGGTTGCTTCAGTTTGAGACTATGCTAATAGTTCACACACATATAAAGGAATATCCCTCAATTTTTAAAAATGCAATTATTTTAATCTTTTCTGCTTTCCAGAACTGTAGAGACAGAGGTAGGAAGCGAGTGATATCCAATATATTTCCTGGTTGCTTACATGATCATACCTTCTTCTATTGCACTTGACTTTTACAACATTTTTCATTGCCTTTTATCTTGCACTACGTCAACATGCTACCTGTATACATTCCAACTTCTTACTTCTACAGCGGGCGCTTACTAAACATGCTACCTGTATACATTCTTACTTCTTACTTCTACAGCGGGCGCTTACTAAACATGCTACCTTTATACATTCTTACTTCTTACTTCTACAGCGGGCGCTTACTAATTATGCTACCTGTATACATTCTTACTTCTTACTTCTACAGCGGGCGCTTACTAAACATGCTACCTGCATACATTCTTACTTCTTACTTCTACAGCGGGCGCTTACCAAACTTGCTACCTGTATACATTCTTACTTCTTACTTCTACAGCAGGCGCTTACTAAACATTTTTTGAAGCAGCTATATAAGCTACATTTTAGAGGTCTTTGACCAAGTAAATATTGCACTTGTGCATTGGATTAGCAGATAAAAAGGACTCTATGATAATTTAGATTTGCGAACCTCTAATAATCTGAATGGAAAACTCGAGTTTGTCACTGAATAATTGTTATTACAATAGCCCCATGCGTTGACCCATCTGAACTAATTCCCAGCTTTTTTGTCCCAGCTGTAGAGTTTCTTTTGCATTCCGGCGAGCAGCTAACTCCAACATGAATCGTCAGTCAGCATAGCCAGGTTACCTGTCTTTACGGTGTGTGGCGGGTTTACCCTGTTAAGCTAGACTGCTTATTTGAAGCGAAAATCTGTTGAATTATTTTTGTAGGCCAACGACAGTGATGAGCACCGAGTCTAAAGATACCGGGGTGGTGATGGATAGTAACCATCATAGCTGGGCTGACTTCCTGGACGGCAGATCATGTGCATCAACCCCGGAGGAGGCCCGACCCGTACCTCCTCCTAGACGTCTCGCCCCGCTGACTCATAGACCAATCCCCTTACCCTAAATAACATTACACACTTTGCGGCGGCTCATTACTATAAAATTACTTTGTGTTAAGAATTCTTAATCACGCGACATAAACTACGACTAAATCCTTTTATTATTATCTATTGATTGTTTTGAAATACAGAGCCTAGCCTGTTAAAAAGAAAACCGCTGTTGGCCCGGCTGACTGAACTTCAGGGGCCGAAACTAACAATAATTTTTTCATCACATCGGATTCGTCTCCACAGGTATACTTCGGCTTGGAAGTTTAAGTCGCCTGGGTTAAGGGGTCCGTAGGTTCTTTCACTCTGCTATGAAGCCCCTTGTCTTGTCAGTGTAAAAACCTCAAACTGCATGATATCAGAGTTTCAGTGTTCTGTGTGATGGAGCTCATCTTGTGTGCAGCGTGGACTGCCTATCTGTGCGAGTATTAATATTACTCCAGAATTGACTCATTATTAGAACTTCGACTTTGGCTATGGGCTCATGACCACTAGTTATGAGCACAGGTGGACTTTGAAATATTTATCTTGCTGAAAAACTAATTGTTTCTTCGACTTTATTTATTTTCCTAGAGAGAAAAGTGTGTATGTAAGGGAAAGAGTGCCTATTGCTATACTGATCTCCTCTGCAGTAGGTACGTCTGTGGCCGATTTTCATCATAGAAAATTTCATCACTCTATGCTGGGATCATTGTGAAGAAGGTTGTTCTCAGTACAGTTTTTTAGCAACCATTAGCAAGAATCCAAGTAAACAACGAACCATACACAAACTCATAGAGAGTGCATACTGAATGCTTCATGTTTTGGCACCACCTGTTATTTCACACCTTTACTCTCTATTCAAATTCTGACTTTAAATACAGAAGGGTTTGTGTTATCGATGTGAAACCTTTATCTCTCTCTGATATCACTTCACTCTGGTTGTATAGGATTCTTGGTCCTGATGAGTTTGGTTATTATCTCAGCACTTTGGATACTGAAGAGAAAACAAAACAAAAACAGGAAACTGTAAGTACCAAATTATACAAAGCCTCCCTCTCTGAACAATTTAATTTAAAGAAAGCTTTACATTAAATAAGCAAACATTTCTCATTAAAAATCAAATCAGATGGAATGTCTGTCTATGTGATCAAATGGATCTCCATGCTGTTTGCTTTTACTCCACATTCTTCCGTTCTGTGCTACCGGCTTGCTGTGTGCTGCTTGCTGCTTGCTGTGTTTCTCACTTTTTAACTTTGTTCTCTTTAATTGAAATGCACTAAAACTGATGCTGCTGAAATGGAGATCTTCTCATCTTTGAGTTTCAGTGATATAACAAATTGAATTATTTGTTA
>Ga0224501_10005256_pt1 | contig 10221 bp, 3 predicted proteins | sample SF_Oct11_sed_USG_4_FD_169105 | JGI IMG/M metagenome (GOLD analysis project Ga0224501, IMG submission 169105) | Sediment microbial communities from San Francisco Bay, California, United States - SF_Oct11_sed_USGS_8_1 | ecosystem: Environmental > Aquatic > Marine > Sediment | place: USA...
ATTGGAACTATTTATGGGACAGCAAACATCTGAAACATTCCAAGACACTCCAGTGTACTCTATTGATTTCTTCGTAGATAACGGGATGACTCAGTGGTAGAGCGCAGGGCTTGCAACCTTGAGAGCCTAGATTTGAATCCCAGTGATGACAGGCTCCCGTTGTGAGTATGAGCTCCTCACATTAATCCTAGCTAGCTCCTATCACTCCAGCAAGCCTTAAATTTGGGAGGTCTAAAAAATAAGATGGCCAAGCGCCCGGGTTGAACAATAATAACAATAATGATAAATTTCAGTTGACAAAATATCTACTTCAAGTCTGTCGCAAAGGGGAGCGCGATTTACCTCAACCAAGATTGTTAATAACACCTGCGGACACCTGCGGACACCTGTGGACACCTGCGGACACCCGTGGCTGCAGGTTGATATATAATGTATTGCCATATCTGAACTTTTCACACTGTGTTTATGGACACACTGATAAGCCTATTTTTTAGGGTTTATCCTGCTGGGATAGACACACCGTTGACCTTTCCGCGAAGATATTGTCATATCCTGAAATTGGTTGTGATATGTCAAAACTGGAGAACGGAGTGCTGCCCACTTTCATTGGTGGAATCAATGTATATATTAGTCATGTCCACTGCTGGAAATCTGGGTGAAGGTATCCTAGAGTATCTAAGGGCCAGAGAATGCTGGGTGATCTGCATCCCCCACCACAGCACCTCCTCGATGAGCCTTTAATGCCCCATTTTTACACTTTAGAACACTTTCCCCCATTTTTGTCACCAAGCAATTTGCAGTCACATGACTGTTTAGCTAACAAATCACCCAGCATGTTGCCAAGCTATGTACGGCGACTCGATGCGTCATGGCCCTTACTGACTATCAAACGTCTAATAGTCCCCCCTCAAATCTTAAACTCAACCATTGATTATGTCATTTTCTATGTATCTCAATGTAAATCTGCTTGCACAATACTGCAAACGCAATGCCGGACTTCTATCTAATTCTGTGGCGAATTCACTTGCATACCATCAACTAAAGCCTAATATTAAACCTGACACATTGTTGGCATTGGGGTTAGTAGCGTATTATACTGGCTATCGCTTCATTTCTACTTTCTGGGCAAAGTGTCAGCGACAACGGTCTGAGCTGGCGACTGCCTTGTGACCTTCTGCTTTTTGGACGTCTGTTTGTTTTTTGTTTCGGCAAGGCTTGATTGATCCTTTACTGGTAAAAGAATCTATTAGAATGCCCATGTCTAGCTACGGCTTCTACAGAGTTGAACAGATTTGCATGATGTCCATGAAAATTTATCAGTGCATGAGGAAATTAACGGTATCCTGGAGAAACATTGGTTGATAAGATAAGATAACCAAGCCTATGACTTGTTTCAAAGATGGTCCACAGCATACCCAATATCAAAGGTTACCTTAAGGGTGGTCCACAGCATACCCAATAGCGAAGGTTACTCTATGAGTGATCCATGGTGTGCCCCATGGAGAAGGTTACTCCATGGGTAATCCATAGTATGGTGCATAGAGAAGGTAATCAAGGATGTGCCCTCTAAATAGGGTTCCTCTTTGGGTGGCTCATGATGTACTACATAGAGAAGGTTACTATGAGTGGTCCATAGTTTTGCAAAATCCTCATTTGATTTGATTAAAATGAAAGCTGTGCTACTCTTGGAGACACACCTGTACCTTGGGTAGTTAAGTACTGTGTCACATTATCCTTAGTAGTTTTAGGTCCAATATGAATCTTGCATTGAACAAAAGGGATCATAGTGAGTACGTAGTTTACATGTAGATTCACAGTTTTATCTTCAGCCATCGTCTGTCCATGGGTGAACTTCGGCCTTCCTCCACGCTGTCCACGGGTTGTGTGGTGTGATTGAGGGGAGATTGAGCCATTTTCTGCCACGCTGGCTCAGGACGGGTTGGCAGAGTGCGATCAGCCAGGGATTTAATCCCTTGAAATACTCCGCCGTGGCTGGGAATCGAACCCGGGCCACGGGGAGGACAGACAATGAGCTATCCCACTGAGCTATCATGACTGACTGATTCACAGTAGCATGGTAAAATTTAAGTTTAAAGATAGCGAAAAGGTAAAGGAGATTCGTTCTATGAAGTTAAATGAATGAATGTGTGTGGGGGCTTCTGTTGATATTTTTATTTCTGTGGCCCCAAGAGACATTTCAATATACTCACATAGGCCATGCGGTGCGTCACACTTGTGCATTTATGCATTAAAACTCAATTTAATTTGGAAACATTGCGATTTCTGGATCACGTGAATGCGTACACACTGATGATATATTGGGTGCGTATGACAAATTCTATTTATGTGATGTTTTATGTTGTGAATAATTAGTCCACCTTAGATCAACAAGTGACTTGTCAATGAACATGCTGGATGTCACAGTAACTACTCCAGGATAGGCTGATTAAAAGCAATTGTAGATTAGTTTGAATATAGCATTGTATTTTATATAATATTGAACTGTTATAATGCATGGCCAAGCCAAGCGTTGGTATAAAATAGTAAAGCGTACATGCATAGATATAAGGCGGCGATTGAGATATATGCGTACGGTATAGCTTTTGGCAGGCTGTTACTACATGCATATACTAATGCAAACAAATCCTGTATAGAGTGTTCTGTCATTGATAATTAGTAATAAACTAAAGCGGCATACTATAAATAAGAAAAAAATTCCTGAGTTCGAAGGCAGGTAGGGAGTGTAAGAAAATAAGCCTCTAGGTGTAGATGACCTTCAATTGTGGCAATGAAGGTCACTCACTAACAGGTCTTTGGTTTTAATTTCAGTATATAGATATCCCTTACACAGCCTGATTGAGATGCATGCACAATAAGTAAAGATTATTGGATAAACCAATGACATGAAGTAAGATGTTGTATATCACTTCCTTTCTGTCGTGGGATAAACATTATTACTAAAGATCCGTCTGGTAACACCCCAAGAAAGACTTATTATAGTGATCTCTCCAAATCGACTATAGAGCAATGAAGGAGTCTTCTCAAGGGTAGAATCACAGAGTAATAGTCAGCCATTGATGACTGCTGTGGTGAGGGCTAAAATGGAAACACTAAGTTACTATACGCTGTCTCAGCTAAGGGAGAGTATTGCTCGAAGCAGTATAAAGAACGGTCGCGAATAGAATGTATAACTCTGACATTGAGTATTGATTCGTTGTGACATGCACAGCTTGCCACCAGAGTGAAAACATTACATGTAACAAGTGACTTCCAACTGACTTGATGCATGTAAGTTTGCATAGTATATAGCGTTAATTGAGCTCTTTGTTTAAATCATACAGCGGTTGGGCTACATCATAAAATACACAAAAACCTATGCATGTGTACGTACCGTTGGTGTGCCGCTGCAACTCATGGGAGGGCAGGATGGAGCACTGCTGTGTAGAGCACACCACATAGTGTTCAGCTTTGCTCTTAGAGTGTTAGGCATGCATTTCTGGGCATCTCTCTGCATATAGCTTGCAGTGTACAAACTGATGGCCTGACCAACCGTGCACCAATATTTTTCAATGTTAGCACTGAGTCGATCGGTATGATCCTGAAATGAAAATGAAATTCTATTCCTAATGCAAAACTATAGACGCACTGCATGATCCACGAGCGTCTTAAATGATACTTAAGGCACATTTCGCTGAAATCTGTTAACGTTATATATGGAGGAGTTTTGTGGTATTAAGCTGCGAGGATTATTACCCATGTGTTATCAATTTAATCTTCACCGTGTTCTACTTTCAAAAGGAAGGTTCAACTTCTTAGTCTGATTAGAACTACTACATACTGAACTTTGGTCTCTTTTAAAAGCTACATCATTACACTGTTTGCACAACTTTCTTAGTTTAAGTAGAACTATACCACATAAGAAATTTCAGTCTTTTCTGTAAGGTTGCATCTGGTACACTTGTTCATCTTCAGCTCACCATTGTAGTAAGAGATATGGTATTCTATAGGGAGGTAAAGTTCTACCCGCCTAAGCCAAAAAACCACCTACCATTACAGATGGGAAGTGAGCACAGGTCTCCTGGCCAGCTTCAATCTGATTCGCTGCACCAAAGTATACATGCTCCTACGAAAAAACAGTGAACGCATATAGGGTAATCAAAACTACACTTACAGTTTTGCAATACATGCACAGTGCACATATACAGTTGGTACATGTGCTTGTTTGTCCGAAGGAAGATAGTGTGCACACGTACCCATGCTCGACGAACATCAGAAAGACAGTTCTTCCCATCAGCCAGAACGGCAAGCAGCATGCTCGCTGACACTGGCCGAGCCGAAACCATTATAGCTTGGTTCATAAGAACAACGGTCACAAAGACAAGAAATCCTGCAAAATAATGGATTCTAGTCTAAAGAATAAGCTTTTAATACATAAGTTAGTTTCTGAAACTTTAATTTGCAACTAAGCCCGAGATAAGACTACATACACACTGCCGCTGAGCCTCCAATGTTTGTTATAATATTAAGAGGATTCCAATCACGGCTTATCTTACCTTTTTTTGCAAGAAACTATAGTTCTATTCATTCAGGATATAACCACTAATGCATGTATCAGAGCACAGTAAGCTATTCAGACAAATATGATTGCGGTTGAGAGAGTGGTTACCCATTAGCCATCCCTAGGGTTTGAGTCAACATGGGATATTCCAAGACCAATTCCCCTCTTAGCTTACCTCGATAAGTATCCATGATAATGGTAAAGTTAAAATTTTATGATTCCAGATCTTGCTCTTGCGAGGTGCAGTCGGTGTGTGATGGTTTCCATGATAGATTGCGCTCCTTATAAAGACGCAAACTTCCATGATGGTTATAATAGGCAAGTCAACACATGAGTACTAATATAGATACATCGAATCGCGCAGAGTTCAATTCCAGGAACTTTGAGCTAGTGCGTTGTCATGGTGACCTTCGGCCCTCATGATGGCCTAACTATTGAGAAAACGTCATCGCACAAAAGTACAGAGAATTGTAGAGTAAGGCACGGTGAATGTATTATAATTTCTGGTGATTCGTTTCTCATGGGAAGCTCGTCCTGAAGTTTTAATGACACGGTATAGGTGAGATGAACTCTCTTGGGCTGAGGGTAAACCGGGTCTAATTTCAAATCAGCGGGAAACGGGACAGATCCTTTGGCGTCATCGGATGCTCCGACGGTCAATCCCCGGGTGAAATTTGATAATGTCCTGTGAAGTAAAGCTATTAGCAAAACCTTACATGGTAACCTATTAATTGTCGGTCGAAGACTATGTACATCCGTATTTTATTCACTCAAACCTGTTACATTTCGTTTTATCGTAATGTTAATTGGACCCTTGAATCATTTTCATACCACACCAAACAGACCTCTGAGAAAGTTCACCAACAAAGAGCTTAATGAATGTGGCCTCCTATATCAAGAGTCAGATTCCAGCAAGGATGATGGTGATACAGCATTGAATGTTGATATGGACACTCAGCACGCAATCTACTCAAAACACAGCTTCTAAAATCTTCTGATGAAATATGTGAGTTTCAGTATGGTTTTTACTTGCATGCATGATTTATTTTCCACACCCCTCACTATATGTGAACTTTTGCTGATTAGATTTATATAAGTTGCCAATGAACCTGCTTTTGTGTAAAGGAGTGCTAAAGTGCGTGTCATAGAATGATATAAAAAATAATGGGGAGACATTCACTGATGTAAAAACAATAGCATGACAGAGCTCAGGGAAAATGTTCTGGGTTGGCCAAGAGAAGGATGATGCATTCATATTTTTCTCGTTTTCTTGAAGGTATGTGTTGCTTTTTTGCATTACCTGCAAAGGTTTCATTGCATCATTGCACCATTGGATGATGTGGATGATGCATGTATATTATTGAACTGACCATTTTTCCCCCTGACCGCATGTACGTAAATACATAGATTTTTCGAGGATTCCCAGAAAACGAACCTGAGAACCCTAAAGTGAACATGACTTACTGCAAGTGTTTTATGTAAATCTATGGATATTAGCGCGAGTTATGCTTGCGATACATATTCAAATGAGCTCACAATGTCGTTATGGACATTTGACTCAGAAAATTATTTCAGTTTCTTATTGCAGGCTAAAATTATCTTAAAATTGTATGCTGAGGATCGTAAGGTCAGGGGGGAGAAAATAAGACCCCAACAAACTCATGTGATATTTTGATATTTGCACAATTTTCATATTAGCGATACATATTCGACTTCCTTTAACAAGCCTCTCTTTCCAAACTGTTAGAGTGGAAGTGGTATAAATAATGGAGGTCCCAGCCAGTCGATGAGGATCAAGATCATTCCACGGTTGTCAAAGACCCATCTCTCCCTCATCTTTCAAAGTAGCCAAATATTTGGCGAGTGCATGCAAACAACTGCAGGTCTGTCAGCTCGTGCTTCCCACTGTATCAGCGAGTGCACCGCGCACGATCAGTTTTTACTATGCCAACCAACCCGGCAGCAACTTCATTAGTTGTGGTCTTTGCCGCACCGTAACTAACAGTGGAAAAAATTCGAATGAGAATATCTTGAATGTTTGACTCGGTAAAGCTTTTCAGTTCCTTACCACAAGCTAAAAATTAAAAACCGCAGTTCCACTTCACTGATAATCATTGTGTTAGGTGGAAGTAAATTGGGTCTCATCCGTCAAATTCATCTGACACGTTCTGGTAGTGACAATGTACGCGTACAGCACGAGAAAATCGCGTTGAGGATATTGTAAGATAATAATTGAAATAACTGTGAGCTGATTGTTTTTCGTGTATATGATGTCATCATTGTTGTGGTAAAGCTGTCATTCTGACTTACTAAGGAGCTTGATTTTGTTTTGACCTTGGACCATAGTGGTGCTCCATGCTAAGTCTAAACTGGTGAAAGACCAAAACCTCCCAGCTTCACCATAACGGTGATAACATCTTACAAAGAAAGGGTATATTATTAATGGCCACTAATAGTATGAATATTTTATTGAATCTTGTAGTGTGATTCTGGCTGCGGAAGACGTGATTAGCACACCAGTTCAAATTGTTTGATACACATTAGTATATGTTTCTAGATATAACCTCCAGCAGAGCAGTATGTTTCACCTCTGACCTCTTCATAGACTTTATAGCGAATCTGTTGGTTTAGATATTGTGAGTTTACCAGTGATTCTTAATCCTAGTGTTTAATAGCCTCTAGCCACCCAGTTATACCGCTATCTTAATCACAATCTAATGATGAGTTATACTGTTTGGTTTTACCTCCCACTTCTTGCCTTGATTCCCCATCTCCCTGTGTATTAAATTTCCCTTTCCCGTTGCCTGTTGTTTTCTTTTAATATTTAGACGTCTTACATTTATTTAAATCAATTTAACCTACAGCAGTTCTATGCTCCTGTGATTGGTACAAGGGCTGAGAGATTTCCCAATAATGATCCAGTACATGGCAAAGACCCTGTAGTTCAACTACAAACAGTGACTCATATTTGCAAACTATTTTACATTGCTTGTAAGACGCTGCATCATTGCGATTTTCTTTGTATCAGCAATCTTTCAGGTCTTTAAGAAAACTATCCATATTGCGAGCGAAAAAAGTCAGATTACTTTTGTGTTACTGACAATAAGTTGTGGGAGCCATCCAACTGCTAGTCACTGATTCTTGGTGTTGTTATCGAGTCTATTTCAACTTGTTGATTCATAAACAATGCTTATTTTACTTTTTAATAAGAAACAACACTGCTGTCAAGTCATATTTTCTCAGGGGCCATTGGATCAGGTTCGTAAAAAGGCAGCTGATCTGTTTATTGCGGACACTAATGAAGCACAAGATTACCAGTATGAATGATGTACATTTACTGATTTAGATTATCGTATAAAAACATATTTTTGTTTACACACAGGCTGATTCTGTTATATTTAGTTATATTTGGTATTTGTAGGTCTTTGTTTACAGCACACTATTATTCAATTCATTTAGCTATATCTGGTGCATGTACAATTACTACGAATTTTGTATACATGCAGTGATCGATGTTGCTAAACTAAATTGATGCATATCTCGATGTATTATTAGAAGGCCATCAATTATATGCCGTAATTGTCAACATAAGTTCAGAATAGGTTGGCCATATATCTCTGTCATTATATGGCTAGTTTCCATGGAAATCGGGTACAGTTCAGTCACTCGGCTCATTAATACAAAAACTGTTGCTGGTCAAGCAGGTATTAAAACTCAAGTCGAAGCAATTTGAGTGGATGAGGTAAGTTTGAACTATAATTCAATAACTTGTAGATTTCTTAATTGGCATGGCACATAGTGTGACTCTTGGTATGTAAATGAGTGCAAAAATAAACAAGATTTGCACAACAGAAATAGGAATGCTCAGTTATCAGTATGTGCGTAGTTTATCTTATCGATTGCAAGTGCTATCCACGAAGGAGACCTGTTTGATTTTCCATGCTGAGAGGTTTAACCAGTTGTGCGTTGATGGTGTGATATAACGATTTGCACCTCATACATCGTATCTTGAGAATGATGCAGTCTTCTTAGGAAACACTTTGGCCATGGTGTCGTGTAATGTTACTGAGGTGGTTTGCCTAGTCCTTTCTCGAGTTCCAAAGATAGAGCGATATCTCAGTGGTAGAACGCTCAGCTTGCAACCGTGAGAAATTGGGTTTCAACTCTTGGTCACGGAGCGCTCTCGTTGTGAATACGAGCTCCTCACGTACATTCCGGCTCGTATTGATTCAGGAGGTCTGTTAAATAGGATGGTCGAGTGCCTGAGTATAACAATAAAATAAAAGATGATAAGGGGATTAACCAATTTAAGTCATGCTTTTCGCATCACCCATCATGAACTTGGCTGATCTTTTATAGTAGAATGAAGAAAAACATCTTTAAGCAGTTGTGGCAAAATCTTGATCCTTTATTCACTGATTGAATCTTCACTGCGATCATCTGAAGCCATGATAGCGGTTGGAAAATGAAGACTCTGAGAGTTGCTAGCATGGCTGCATGTCACCATGGTAAAATAATGGAGGTCCCAACCAGTGGATCAGGTCTGGCTTGTTAAAGATCCACTTCTCCCTCCGCAGGTGACATGTTAATAGCACTTAGGGTGACTGACCGACAACCCTCTTGGACATTGACCTGCAATCGTCTTGATTCCTGCCTTGCTATTGGACATTGACCTGCAATCGTCTTGATTCCTGCCTTGCTATTGGGTCTAAGCTATCTGCGGTAGTTAGTGAGGTTGATGTTTGTCCAGGTCCCTCTCAATTTAAACCAAACCACGCACAGTTCAGGCTCCCTTGTCAAGTATCTGGCCCTCTTTGAGTCTGAAGGAGGAACATTCATTATTAATAAAGACTTGTACCAAGGGAAATCCCCTTTAGTAGTGGTTAATAAAAGCGCAATCCTTGGATCATTAGTTAGTAGTCATTTTACTGACTGATTTATCCTGGCTCCTGTATGCGACTATACCATGGTTTTTACCCACAGATATCCTTCCCCCCATTATGCCTCTAAGCAATTCAGGATTTCAACTACTAAATTGCAAAAACACGCGACTGCAAACTGGTACAGTGATCACTCACTTCAAGGGAAAAAATATACCCTACTCCGTCTTTCCACCCAAAAGATGTGATTTTATTCTCGCTCATAAAATAATGGGTTTTATTTGGGTGCATGAATGCATCGATGTGGCCGAACAGAATGTAACCTTAAAACAAGTCTAAGATGGGTGAAGCCATAATACATGTACTTTGAATTTTATTTTTCTGCTGTTAAAAATAGGTCGTCTCATTTGACACATGTATGTGATGCAGACCATTGATTGATCGAAGGCTAAAGGCAGCTAAACCCGGAAGGGGGGCCATTAACACTGTCAAGTTCCATTTTTTAAGTTTGTAGTATAGGTATGTTTTGTGCATTTCAATTCAACCTGCTGCTAATTTCCCATAAGCTTAAGATTTAATTAACGATATCTCGCACACATACTCCTACAAAACTTCCGGAGCAACAGCATATGTTTAACACCGCATCTGCGCTGACTGTTCATAGAGTATAATCATGGGCTAGAGTCAGGACTTCAGCTCTTGTCATACGTCCCATGAGACATTGGGATATCCTTAAACTTCATATTACAATGCTAACAAATTCTATACGTCACATAACTCAAT
>Ga0224501_10005257_pt1 | contig 10221 bp, 7 predicted proteins | sample SF_Oct11_sed_USG_4_FD_169105 | JGI IMG/M metagenome (GOLD analysis project Ga0224501, IMG submission 169105) | Sediment microbial communities from San Francisco Bay, California, United States - SF_Oct11_sed_USGS_8_1 | ecosystem: Environmental > Aquatic > Marine > Sediment | place: USA...
ATTCCCTCTGTTACATTCCCATTAGCACTGAGAAACTGCTTCCTCCTCAATTTCACCTGCAAGAAATGTTTAAGCAACATTCAGTTGTTTCTTCGTTCATAAGATGCCATATCCACATGCAGAATTGATCTTTTACTTATGAATGCCAGTCACATCCAAATAGATCAGATGGCATTTAGCCAATGGCTTTATTCAGGTTGATTCATGGTTTGTCTCATAGAATTGGTACTCTATGGATATGCCTGCTTCACTCAATGCTGCAATCCAACAAGTTATGGGGAAAGCACAAAGAGCTGCGCAAACTCGGAATTAAACCCAGGTCATCTGGTTGAAAACAGAATGCGCTACTCATTAAGCGACCGTATCTCTGACCTCGTCTAAAGCTTCGCTCTTTTCAACGAGATATCGATTCACTAGAAACTTCTCCACATCTCGATCAGAGCCGCCGTGTTCTGTTACGGTAGACTTTACAGAAACCCCAATAAAGAGAAGGATAGAACTTCCATAGAGGATGATTACAGCTACACAGAACACCAGAGCACCTACAATGGGAAGTGCTCATATAACGTATCTACATGTGCAAGCTGGCAATGTCATAAACCTGGATTTTTTTGTATGGTGTCTTCACCATTATGGTAAAGCTGCCGGGGTAGACAATTGTTTTTCACCAGTTAAGGTTTAGCACGGAGCACCGCGAGTGGATCTGTATTAACGCTCCACCTCATTGTGAAGGTTGTTTTTGTCTTGAGCTAAGATTAAATAGAGGAGCTCATAACCATAATGGGAGCCAGCGATGACCATGGATTCGAACCCAGGTTCTCACAGTTCGAGCCCAGTGGTCTAGAACTGAGCTATCCTGCTATCATATAATTGTGAGGATGTTGTACTAGAACCAAAACAACTTACCGTCAGAATTGTAGTCGTCATTTATTCCAGACGTATTGTTTCCTGTCTGAGTAGTGAATACGCCACTTGCTGTCAGATTTTCCACCTCCATATGATGATAAGGCACTCAGTGAGTGCATGTGAGTCGCCACAAGTGTTTGCATGTGCCTTTCTTTACTTTTCTATCATCTATCGGCGTGTAGTTCAGAGACTCGAAAGACCTTCACACTGTAATGTTATTCAGTGTGTGTCAGTACAATCAAACAACAATTTTTCCCTATGGAATATGGAATAAATATTCACGACTGACTAATACCCTACAGATGCGGCGCGGCCTCCAGCTATCTGGTGTCTCAGGGATACAACTGGGACCCAACTGTAAAAAATTCACTCACTATTACTGCTTGTAGGCTGAGGTCAACTTTTAAGGTTGTATGAGTACCCTATTTGATCTAAGGGCAAACATGTATAGCGACTAGCCTAGATAACCAAGCGCATACCCAGTGTTTGGATTTGTAGTAATGGACTTTCTGGTGTGATAAATCTCTGTTGCTGCCGGGCCTCGGTAGCATTGTTAGGCCATTTGGTGTTGAGATTGCTAACTTTGGGTTCAAATCTTCACCAAGCCACAGCCACCTCGCATAATACTATAGCTCTTACAGCTCCGACAAGCATCAATGACTTAGAAAGCTTACTCGCTAAATAAGATGGTCAAGTGCCTACCTAGAACAAACAGTTGGTCTAAAATGATTTTTTACTGGCCCTGACAAAAGACTCTGTAGTGTCTAAGAATTCGATACCAGTGATTTGCCTTCTTTGGATGATCTCTTCACCATTACGAGGAAGCTGTCAGGTTTGATTGAAGAGTTCGAATTTATGTGAGCAGCTCATACGCACAACAGAAGCCCACCTTGACCGAGGTTCGAATCCAGTTTTTGTGAAATTGTGGCCAGAGTGCTCTCTCACTGAGCTATCCCACTATCCCATAATGCTCTCTCACTGAGCTATCCCACTATCCCATAATGCTCTCTCACCGAGCTATCCCACTATCCCATAATGCTCTCTCACTGAGCTATCCCACTATCCCATAATGCTCTCTCACTGAGCTATCCCACTATCCCATAATGCTCTCTCACTGAGCTATTCCACTATCCCATAATGCTCTCTCACTGAGCTATCCCACTATCCCATAATGCTCTCTCACTGAGCTATCCCACTATCCCATAATGCTCTCTCACTGAGCTATCCCACTATCCCATAATGCTCTCTCACTGAGCTATCCCACTATCCCATAACGCTCTCTCACTGAGCTATCCCACTATCCCTATTCAGTACAATAATTCTGATAAAAGACAAAAGTGCATGGTGATCAATATGCATATAATAATATACAAGTCAAAATTTGGCACACGGCATCTAAGTGCCTGCAAACCTGTGTGTAAGCCTAGTGGTCCCAGCGCTTCCAATTTTGTATATATCAAAGGTACCTCTCGGTTATCACAAGTGCTTATAATGAATACATGACGCCCTCAGGAGACCGCCACTAAGTCTTGACATACCTTATTTGTCACGCACCATAATCGCAAGGGCATGCCCACAATTAACCCTCATAGGTGTAGATTTCATTTTAACCAACTAAAGCTTAGTATTGTAAGCTGGATTACATGCGATCAAAGAAATAGCTTAAGGATTGGTTATATCAAACTATGAAGTAAGCTGGAAAAGAATACGACTTTTCATTAGTTGTTGCATGTAAATTTGTGCTTTGCACTTGTTTCAGAACTTATTTACATCATCTCTATACAAATGGATATCAGTATAGCTCAATTAATGGCTAGAGAGCTCGGGTCAGGGTCAACAGATCCTGGGTTGAAGTATTAGTCATGCTGAGTGCTACTATGAGAAGAGGTCTTCATATAATTCCAATAGTTCCTAACGCTTCAACAAGTGCCAAGTGCTCGAACAGAAAAATTGGGAACGACTGACCCATGGCAGATTGTCTATTAACATCAGACGTTCTTCCTGCCACCACTAATGACCTTTCCATAGCTCGAACTCATAACTTGCTGCAAGTCTTGATTTGATTCTAATTACCAATAGCCAAAGAGGAACCGTGAGTCTAAATGCCCGAGTTTACAGCAACCCCCCAACCTCCCAACCCCCCAACCCCCCAACCCCCCAACCCCCCAACCCCCAACCCCCCAGAATCTGAAGAAACTTTCCTTACATTTGAAGATCTCTTTGACTGAATTTTCCAGGTTAAGGTGGGGTAGAATTCAGTGGAATCCCATGTTCGGTGTCACAGAGGGCTGGTTTCTCTATTAAGTAACTTGTTGAGATAATATCGTATTTAAGGCCCTTCTAGGCGATTCATACTCCATTGAAACATTATACAATTGACTGATGAAAGCAACTGTAGCTTAGTGGTTATAGTACATACAGTGAGTGTGAGTTGAGTTGTGGACAGAAAGGGTATCCAACACAAATTTTTTCCTGCACTCTTCTGGATTCTCTTCCTCTCTGTATTACCAAGGAGTAAGAGCCATGATCCACACAGGCAGGGTGCTTCAGAGTATAACCAAAAATAGATTTTTTCAGGTCACCATAGTTCGTCTTGGTTGGTTGACATTTTTCCTGGCGACCGCTTGTTAGGTCCATCGTTTGAAATCGGAAGCAGTTTTTCACAAAGGGGTGCCACTCTGCTCTCAACCACGGTTTCAACGGTGGGCCTAGCCTTGAGTCTTCTCAGACTGTGTACAAGGCAGCACGTGTGATCAGCCACGGAACAATCTCTTGAAACACTCCGTCCTGGCCAGGAATTGAACCCCGGCCACAGGGAGGACAGACCGTGCAATTCATTCATCTTCCCACTAAGCTATCGTAGCTGAATAGAAAAAAGATTAGTTATGTTTAATCCCATGCAGAAAAGTCAATGGTGGTGTCTGAAGGCGATAGCCATCTTTGAGTTGAAAGATATACCAACAAATTATGGTTAAAAGACAAATTGTTAATATGATATTAATGCACATACCTAAACTTCCGCTCGCGTTCCATTCTTGTTGTAAGATTTGTCCTCCCTTTGTTTGCTTTGCGTTACGCGTACAGCTGTCTGCAATGCAATAATTCTTTATCAAATAATTTGAATTCTATACACCAACGCAATAAAACATGAACTTGGAGATTACAAATATGGAGCATCCTCCATAATCAAATCAATAAAACTTTCCTTTGCTGGCTATTATGGCGGCAGCCGCCTCGGGAGTTATGCGGCCCCGAACGATAAAACGACCGGAAAAGAAATGGAGATGTATTTTTGCATCTAGAGAAATGGACATGGCATCTGGGGATAATCTGCAGGGGGACTCAGCGAAACTTCATGACTGGGGTAAGTGGAATGAAGTCAATGATGCCACAGGTGTAGCGGGAAAGCTCAGTAGTAGAGAGCTGTATGGGCTCACAACCATGAGAACCTGAGTTCAAGCCCCGGTCATGCGTGTTTTCACCGACTGCCCCTTCTTCGCCCTAACCGATGGTGTAAACACCATGCCCACAGATGATAACAATGACAACCTGACAAACTGGCTAGACTTTTGGAACTACACATAATTGGAGTGACTTGATGGAGGACTGATCCAACGAAGGAACGGATTAATCCTCTTGTGGAGCTCTATACTTCATGCCAAGACATGATTGATGAAAAAACAAATATCTAACCCGACAGCTTCGCCATAACAGTGATTTTGTCATACGAGATAAAAACTTTTTGTAATTTGTTATTATAGAAAGAAGAATATTTCACGATCCTGATCTGTGGCCAGTTAGAGATGGGTTTGGGGACGTTACCAGGAGGACGAGAGATTTTGAAAGCCGCGAGGCTAGAAGTCGATACCTTGCTCAGAGAGAACAGGAGATACGTGACGGAGACCTGGAAGACAACGTGATTAATGAAGAAATGGAAGAAAATCTCCAAGTAAGTTAGACCCTGAGAATGCTTCAAAGCCGAGGTGATTCAGGGGGATGGAGTCCCAAAGTAGGAAGCTGGGTGATCAGGATTCTCGCACCACAGCAACCCCGTGAGCTTTCGATGCCCCATTTTCAAATCATCATCAAGAATCTACATCGACTATATAATTATAGTTATAGTTGGAATATAAACGTGGGAAAGGTGTAAAGAGTAATATAGAGTAGAAACAAAAGCAATAGTTCCAAGGACATTGTCTAGCAGCTAAATCATTCAGTTCTTACCAATAATACACATTTGAAGGTCCGAAGAACAATCGAAGTTGCGGATAACCGTCTTTGCGGTAGCATTATCATATTTCTTGGTCTCCTGAACGCAGCTACAGAAGCTCACACACAGAAATTCTATTCTCAAACAGACCAACAGCAGGTAATTTCCTTTTCTTCTCGCTTATGGCAAAGCTGCCAGGTTAGATACTTGTTTTTCACCAGCTACGGGTCAGCACGGAGCAACACATGCGGGTCAGTATCATCACTCCAGGTTGAGGCTCAATCAGCTTACACATCACCCGCCGAAACTTAGCCACTTTTATTGAGAAGGGAGATCTTTCTTTAACAACCATGGAATGATCTTGATCCTAATTATCCACTGGTTGGGACCTCCATTATTTTTTACCATGGTGTTTCGAAGCTACACTAGCAATTTGGAGTAGTGGCTTGCTAAAGGCCCATACCAGAAAAACACTCCACCGGCAGCAAGGCTCGAACCTGCAATCCTTAGAATGCAGATCCAAGCTTTTTGCTAACGATTGAGCTATCCTGGTCCCCTAGCAGGTAACCCAGGTGAAGGAAAAATCATGCCTAGAAATGAAATGGAATCATATGACACCAACCATGGCTATTATCCAATCTTGTTAAGGTTGTCCCCTAGCCAAAGGCGGTATATGGGGAAGTGGCCGATAACAAACCAACTTGTACCAGCAACGGTGTAACTGAGGCGGGGTGCCACTCCTCTTCCTCACCGTCATCACCTTCCGTTTAGTTCTGAAGAGAACTAGGTTCCTATTTTCTGCTGGGTGAACCGAGAGTTTTTGACAAATCCTGTACACCTATTTCCCAGGACCTCCAGCGCCATGTGGCGAGTGCTTTAACCAGCCACAGTGCCTTCTTTTTATTGGTGAACCATAAAAGCTGACAATCAACGAACATGCACTTGGGCGTCGCCAAGATGAGCCGAACCTGTATAGTCTCTTGTAGTCTCAAAGCAAGTAATGAACTAGCTCATCTGCGTGTAGAGGGAAAAAAATTAAGCCCCAGTGAGTGAGACTTGATTTTTGAGCTTAGAGCTCACACCCAGCCCCCACCGTGACCAAGGTTGAAATCAAGGCTTAATCGATTGCGGGCTCAGCACACCTTCACTGTGCAACCATGCTTGTGATTTGATCAATTCTTAGGAAATGATCATGACTACAAATTCATCTCTCAATAACGTCTCATGTATTCACGCAGTTGCCAGTCAGCTATATACTCGCTGGAGTATACACCTGCCTGCTGGTGATGTTTGTGCCATCAGTAATCAAAAGGATGGCAGCTGTAGCTCATTTCCATAGACGGTATCGACGAAATAACTCCGGTGAGTGCTTCCAAACGCAAAGTTCATCTCATATACCCTTCATGCATCCCACGATACTGTAGCTGATACTGAAGCTCTTATAAGGATTCTCAGGTCATTAGTACGATTCGCACCCATCCAATTCTTATACCCAAGTCACCTGGATTTTCTGTCCGGTGGTACCATAAAGTAATCCTCTAACTCTATGGACGATAACATTATGGGTGGTACAGAATTGTTTCCTTTGCCCATATCTCCCTGCCGCATGCCAAAGAGTTATAGGTCATCTGACTATACTGCAGATTTGACAGTGGGACTGAGAGAATCATTTTTACCACTAGCCAACTGGAGTTGCAAGTCCCCACAACTCTGTGCCTGTCTAAACTGGAATGAAGGAAAACGGTTGACTGCTGGGCAGCGGTATTACAAAACTACCAAAAGTAACCCGATATTTTTTCAGCTATTTTTACGTCTATTCTTTTGCAGATGATGAGAATGAAAGACTGGTCGACAAAGCTTTTACCTGGCTTGCAGACCTGCTGATTAAACATGGTCCAGATCCAAGTAACCTAATATTATATACTCATACATGCGACTGATAAAATACAGGTTTATTGTATCAAAAATTGAGTCACCTCTCAATGATGGGAGGGGATAACTCTATGATTTTAAAGAGAAAATATAGAGCAGCTGTATTGATATTTTACAGATAAAGTGGACACACCAGTGCTTGATAAGATTTGTGATCTACTCCTCAACCGTTCAGGTATCATGCTTTTTTCTCATTATAGTGAAGCTGCTGGGTTGGGTTACTTGTTTTTCACCGGTTATAGCTTAGTATGGGGCACCACGAGCAGGTCAGTATCGATGCTCCACCGTATAGTGAGACTTGTGTTTGTTTTGAGCTATGAATAATGTGAGGTGCTAATACTCACAACTGGAGCCATGCCCAGAATTCAAACTCAGATTGCCAGGCTTGTGAGCCAAGCGCTCTACCACTGAGATATCCTGCTATCCCAGGTATTATGGCGATTACATGGATTACTCCACGAGTTAATCGATTTTGTAATATCCAGTTGGTCGACCGAGTTTTCCACCTAGCGATAAGCTAATTGATTACTTATCGAATGAATCAATCAGGTGATAGGGTGATCAAGAACTCAGAAGAGATAAAAAATTTTGTCCCCGGTCAATAGCCTTGTGGGCGAAGTGGTACACTGTTAGAGAGCCAACTTGAACTGGCAATGATGTAATTGATGTGGGGTGCCACTCCTCTCCCACATCGCCTTCACCTTCTCCGGCTCAAAGAAAGCTGGGTATTCATTTCCTGCTGAGTGAATGAACAGAAACCAGTTAAAAAAATCCTGTGCACCAGCTATCTTGAAACGGGGACCTTCAGCGCCAGTGGTGAATGCTCTGAACGCTTCGCTACAACACTTAATAATAAATGATGAACCATTCACAAATAAATACCTACAGTGTCAAATCGTTTGTAGATGAAAGAATCATGTATCCAATTGAGAAAGCCCTGGCAGTCATAGCTTTATTACCAAAGCTATTATTCATCGAGTTTGCAGCATATTTTGGGGACGCTGCTGACATTATTGCTGATGGTGCTTTTGCATTATTACATTATGTAATAACACCGGATTCAAGAGCTGATGCCCCTACAACAGCTAATGCTGAAATACCAATGCGCAACAACCGTAAGTTCTAAGCACACGCCTTTTCGTCATTGTGCATATCAAATTTTCTTGCTGTATACGTGTGTCAAATATGGGCATGGTTTTAGTATGATTCTACCCTTCCAGAGGCCAAAACGATGACGGGCCATGAGAAGGCTACCTTTGGCAGTATACACCTCATCATTTTCAAACACAAAAAAACACAAGAGTACAATAACTTAGCTGATAGGATCGGAGAAGTCAGCCACCCGGGTTAAAATATCCCTACAGCCTAGCTAAGGCAATGCCCAAGGACACTAATTGCTTATCTGAGTCCAAAAGCTGGCTGGTGCTTGCTATACGTAAATCTGCCTTGCTCGCACTAAGAAATCTACTCCGATGATATTTCGCCTCTGACTAGGCACACAGTATAACTAGACACAAGCACTCTAGTTATGAATGCCATGAGGTAAAACAAGATACCTATTTGAAGGCCGGAACACAAGCAGGGAAAGTGTAATTTGTTAAAACGTTGTTTGATTAAAGTGCAAACTTTGATGTGGGGAGACTGCTACACATTAGATATAGTCAATGTGAGATTCAACACATCGAATTACGGTATATAGCTTGCTAGCTAGGAGCTTATTATATAGCTATATAGAGCCCTGTGACAAAACAAAAGGCGGGGTAAAGTGTGAAAATGGGGGATGAAAATCTCACTTAGGAGCTGGTGGAAGGACGTCGATCACTCATCGTCCTCCTACCTAAATATACTTTAGGATCCCTTCCCCTTGCATCCCTTACATCGCTAAGGAACAAGCAGTAGAATACATATGAGCTTTTTGCCCCCCAGACTCGTATTCCCACGCCTACCTCAGACTGTAAGCATGCACTGCTTACAAGCGTCCATGATGATGACATATGGTTGAATTTAGAACGGGTGATGATGGAAGACATACAGAGAGAAATAGACGAACTTCAGCAAGGTGGTGATGATTTGATAGAGCACCTGGTTGCTAGTCAGATGGAGTGGTTGGCTAATCTCCGTAGGATCCAAGACGCGGACAACAACCGCCACAGGCCGGGTGAGCGACACCCAGCCAATCCTGAAGAGGATGATGACGTCATTTCGTTGCCAGAGGTGTTGGAAGAGGTGTATAGAGAGCTCCGTGATGGTGACATGGTGGCAGAGGAGGCTTCTATTCGCAGGATCGGTGATGAGGATAATAATATTCAGGACACTAGTCCAGTTAGTCAGGAGGACCAACCTGCTGGGAGTTTTCACACTTTCGGTCCCAGGGATTTGTACCCCATTAGGGAAGAAATTGAAGAGGAGTTGATCGATAACCTTCTGCATGAGGGGGCGAATAATTTACAATGGGAAGTGAATGGCTCCAACAATAGTCGCAGAAACCAGATTTATGATATTGATACCCTTTCGGAGTTGGTGGAAAGTCTTGATACGGCGTCAGCGGCGACAATCTTAAATGAGATATTGCAAGATCAGCAGCGGCAGATTGAGTCACTAAACCGCCGCCTGCAGGTTCAAGCGGACAACATATAATTATGTATTACTCCAACCCATCGATCTAAAATTACATGGCATCACACCCAGGCTGAGCAGGTTTGACAGACCGGCGACACAAAGTGACACGCGTCATTGTAAAGATTTTTCCCAACCAGTAGCATTTGATTCAACAAAGATAAAGTAATAAGAGGAATGCCGAATGTAATCTTGTACATTTATTATGGTACACGCAATTGAAATATGATAACAGATGTGTGATTGGTTAATGTAATAAAATAGCTATGCACCAAGACATGGAACCAAAACATTGCTGGACCCATGATTTTCAGCTGATTACCTGCTGTTGAGCAGTGGATGGCTACGACTGTATCCATGCTCAGAACAGGTGTGTGCAGCAGCTCAATCACATACAAGCTATTGATTGGTAAATTTTGGTTGTCTTCTCTCAGTGAAAGCCTTCACTCCTTCAGCTTGATCCACCTAAAGAAGACAGGCTGGGGTTGAGTGGAAGTGTAATCACAGTGATAGTCCTTACTTTAAATGGGCAAGATGACCTTATAGGATTCTTTGTT
>Ga0224501_10005258_pt1 | contig 10220 bp, 8 predicted proteins | sample SF_Oct11_sed_USG_4_FD_169105 | JGI IMG/M metagenome (GOLD analysis project Ga0224501, IMG submission 169105) | Sediment microbial communities from San Francisco Bay, California, United States - SF_Oct11_sed_USGS_8_1 | ecosystem: Environmental > Aquatic > Marine > Sediment | place: USA...
CGTTCGCGCCGCCAGCCGGCGATGTCAGGGCGAACGACGTCGTGCTCGGCGAGGCGCACGTCGACCTCGAGTAGGATCCACCAGCCTCCTGGGCCATCGCTGTCGTGGTCGAATGGGCCGCCGATCGAATGCGCGATGGCGCCAGCGACGCGCGCGTGACGCGGCAAGACAGATGGCGCCGTCACGACCTGTCCTGCGATCAACTCCGCGCGCACGTCGTCAGGGAGGGCGAGCAGATCCTCGTAGGTGGCCATCCGCGGTGCGGCTTCGGACATGTGGGCACTCTAGCACGGGCTGTGCAAGCGGAAGCCGGATGCACCCCCGGGGCCGGCAGGTAGGACCTCCGCCCGGCATGGTGGCCAAGGATCATTCGTTCGGTGCCGGCCCTCCGCGTTTAGCGACGGGCTCGGGTGCAGGAATTCGTTTGCTTGCCGTGAGGGGGGTGGCGGCCGCCACCCCGCCGCCGGCGGCCGCCGCTCCGAGGGCGGGTTCACGGCTCGTAAGTGTTTGAAATTGCTCAAATCCAATTTGGGCACGGAGCTTGCGTTGTGCAGTGACGCCGTGACTGCGCCACGCATCATCGTTTCGGGAGCGACCACCGCGCTGACCCGGAGAACGACGTTCAGGAAGGCTTTCTTGGCGCCGTGGCATCAGGCCGTGGGCGAGTGCTGGCTGTACTCGCTGGCCGATGCGCAGCGCCGGACGCAGGTGGCGATCCACCATGCGGTCCGATGCGTCAACCATCACCACCTGAACGTGACCCCGAGCAGCAACAACCTGCCCAAGTTCATCAAGCTGCTGCACGAGGACATCAGCTGCTCGGTCAACACGCTGATGGCGCGCGAGCGCTACGACCAGCCCCACGAACTCTTCGATGACCGCCCGACACACATGCTGCAGCTCCGGGATGGCGAGGCCCAGGCGCTGCACCTGATGTACGAGTTCGTCAACTGTGTGGCGGCGGGCCTAATCGACCGGCCGGAGCAGATGCCGGGCTACATCTTCAACTTCGACCTGTGGCTGAGCGGGTATATCGACGTGCCCAAGCCCAAGGTCTATTTCGGCGATTGTCGGCCGGATGTGATCCGCATGGAGGTAACGCCGCCGCCACTCCTGTACCGGGCTTTCGGGGGCGACATCGAGCGGCTCGTCTATCACATGAACCGCATGGCGCGGGAAGCGGTGCAAAAGATCGTCACGGCGCGCAAGCGTCCGGCGCTGGGTCCGGAGGCGGTGATGGCTCTGCATCCGTGGTCTGAGCCCAGGACCTTGCGCGAAACCGGTGGCAAGCGCGTGCCCACGTTTCGCATCGGCATGGGCGGTGCGGTGGGGCGCGAGGTGAGGGCGCAGGCGGCCGAGGAAGTGCATCAATTCCGGAGCGAGCACGAGGACGCGCGACTTGCACGCAAAAGCGGCGACTTCGCGCGCGAGTTTCCGTATGGAACCTACAACATGCGGGTGCATCACAACGCGCCCATCGCCAAGGAGCACCCGGGGGCGTTTCTGACCAAATCAGGCCCCACGTTGGACGACGTGAAGGCCGAGCTGCAAGAGCGGCGAGAGCGCAGGAAGCAGGCTGAGAGCGAGTGGGCGGAGGCATTTGAGGCGGAGACGGCGGGGGCTGCGGGGGCTGAGGAGACTGAGCAGGAGCCGTGCGAGCCGACAGCGGTGGGCACCGAAGTTGTGGATTGTGGGGCTTCACCTGCGGTCGAGGGGGCGGGTGCCGCCGAGACGGATGAAGGGGGCTGGATCGAGGCGACCGTCGTATCGCCGCGGGAACAGATGCTCGAGCGCTCGCGGGCGTTGATGACGTTCGTGGAGGAAGCCTTCGAGGAGGAGGCCGAGGTCATCTGCGAGTACGCGCAGTTCGTGCCGGCCGACAGCAGCGACCCGGAGGAGAGCGACGCCAAGGTCGAGGCGCTGGCTCCGGGCTCCGCGGAGGCACCCGAAAAGCCCGCCCGAGGGGCGCCGGCCGTGCGCCATCGCTTCGACCGAACCGTCGGAGATGAAGAAGCCGCCAAATCTCGGCGGCTGGTGATCCTGCGCGACAAGCGCAAAGGCCGCCCGCCAGGCGGCCCGACCCGGAGCGGCTCCGACCCCCCTGACTGAGTTCATAGCCCCACGGGGGCATGCGTCGCGAGATCCGGCTCTCGCGGCGCATTGGTGCGTCTGCAGCACGGGGAATCTGGCAAAATTGGGCCGTTGGGGGCGGAGTCCTGCGCCGCGGAGGAAGAATTCCGCCGAATGAAGGCTCAGGCCAGGGGGGCATCGCAAAATCGCAAACTAAGAGTTGTCCGAGATTCGGATTTTTTTCCCGCGCATCGGAGGGATCGCTCGCTATGCAGCTTCGGAATCTTCCAGGGCACGTACTATTGGTTCTGCGATAACGATCGCGAGTACGCTGATGCTCGCCAGAGATGCCAGGCTCGCGGTATGGACCTCGCAATCGTGGAGGATGCAGCGGAGGACGACTACATCACCTCGAACATCACCGAGCATTCCTACATCGGCGCAACGGATGCTGATGTAGAAGGGGATTTCGCGTGGAGCGCCTACGGTCAGAGGTTTTGGACAGGTGGGTTAGGCGGGACCGTCATAGGAAACGCCTACACAAATTGGGAACCAGGAGAGCCGAACGAATCATCTTCCGAACTGGACTGCGTAGTAAAGGATCCGCCTATCGACAACGGCCGATGGGAGACGAAGAAGTGCCATGGGCTGTTCGCTGGGGAAGCATATGTTTGCGAGCATGTCGATCTGTGCCCTAATGATCCCAACAAGTCGGAGCCAGGATACTGTGGTTGTGGCATTGCAGACGCCGACGCGGATGGTGATGGACTGCCGGATTGCGTCGACGGCTGTCCTCTAGACTCCTCCCGGTTCACAGGTCCGTGCGCGCCCGCTGCTGGATGCACACTGCAAGAGCACGGCGGAAACAATTACTGGCACTGCGAAGATCCTCGGGATTGGGTGACCGCCCAGTCCATCTGTCTGGATGCGGGCTTCGGTCTGGCCGAGATCAATGATGTCGCTGAGGACAGCTTCCTTGATGCCATGGCCGGTAGCGGGTCTGGGACAGCCTGGGTAGGCGGAACCGACGCGACTGTTACGGACGAATGGAGATGGGCGACGACGCGTACACTGTTTTGGCAAGGCGACGCGTCAGGAAGCTCTACAACCTACGCCAACTGGGCGGCGTCGGAACCAACAACAGGACTCGATTGCCTGGCGCTCTACGGCGTAGGCTCTTGGCGATCTGCGGAGTGCGACTCCGTGAAGCCCTATATCTGCGAGGAGTTGCCGAGTGCACTCTCGGTGGGCCCATCGCGGCCACCCACCAGTTACCCCGTGGGCGACCCCTACGATCTACTTAGGGCGCACATTCCGACCATGTTCGGTTTTGGGACTGCAGCGGTCACCGCGAATCGTGCGTCTCGCGCCGTGCTCCAGGCCAATGAAGGCACGGTCGTATCAGCCCTACTCGCCACGTACGACTCCGCTGCCGCTAGCCAATACGGCTGGCGCCGGCTGCAGGTCGACATCCTTGCGTCGCTTTCTAGCGACCTTGCGTTGGACGGCCTCGTCCGAATCGCTACGAGTCCGGCACCCAATATCGCGATCTTCCAGGAGGGAGCGATAACTGGGTCCCGGCACGAACATCTGATTCGTGGCTCAGCTGCAATTGGAGTGGTTGCTTTGGCCAAGAACGGGAATGCCGCGGCGGACGATGCGCTGCTAGAACTTGCTGACCGGGGTGTCCCGATCGTCAAGCTCTTTGCAACCGGTGGCCGGCTCTCGTTGGGCAACCGGTCGACCCGAGCTGCGGAGCTTCGAGCCATGTTGCCGCCAGAGTGGCACTACCTAACACTAAGGCGCGCCAATCTGACCGCGATCGCGCAACCGCAGCCCCCAGACGCGGGCACCGAGCCAGGCGAGGTGCTGGCAGCGCCTGATGGCGGCGTACCCGATGGGGGCTCGGGGGGGCCCGACTAGTCCGAGGACGAGACCAGTGTACGACAGCGACACTAGCAAGGCAGAACTATGTTGGCACAACTGAAACTGGTAGCGATCGTTCTTCTCTCGACGTCCCTGATGTTCGTGATCGTAGCCGCACCACGCGCCTTGGCCGAGCCGCCGGAATGTACGTTTAGCCCGATGGATCTGTCGTCGGACGAGACTGACTGGGAGGCGGAGGTCTTCGAAATCCTTCAGTGCGGCCAACCATTGGGCGAGCACAACATTCCGATATGGACGGTTGACTACGGGACCCTGGGAAACGAGTGGGACGAGGGATGGGGAGCCGACGACATCTGTAACCCGGACCTGCCACTCGCTCGCATGCTGAACACAGCAAGCCTCTTGTCTTTCGCATCGTCCACGCCCAACCTAAACACTCGCGACTTCGAAGGTGACTTCCTACAATGGGCGGGCAACTTCACGATGCTGAAAACACATGAAACGTATCCCCGCTGTTTCCACGGGGACAACGCCGAATCTGGCGCGCTCGCTTCGTTTAGGCAAAGCAATAATACGATGAGACTCTATCTCGATTTTTTCTATGATGCCTCCGTCGTAGAGCGTGCGAGTCTTCTGGTGCACGAGGCACGCCACCGTGACAAATCCCACGACAGCGATGGCACGTGCAGGGCCGCGGGAATTCTGGCGGCGCTGGAAGAACTTGATTGTGAAAACTGCAGCGGCTCTGAGTGTACAGAGTGCGACTGGCTCGGATTCAACGCCAGCTGCGACTCGAGCTGGGAATTCAAAGGCGCCAATTTCTACGAGATCGTATGGTATTGGTGGTTCTATGCTGACGCTGACCGCTGGACCGATGACATGCGGCTTCGAGCCAAGTTGCATTCTGGGCTTCCCCTCGTTTTCAATTTCGACGAGCGACCGACCGAGGTAGTGGATGGAGAAGAGCGGGTGATCGATGTATGCTGTCCTGTCGGCTTTTCTTGCAACGATCTAGACACGGTTTTCTCTTGCGACTAGCTAGGCAACAGAGGTGCCTCCTTGTGGGCGCGGCAGGACTGTCGCTACTGGGCTTGCCACATTCTACAGTGGCGTGCTCGAACGGCCCCGATGCGGATGCGCCGGCGACCTCAGACTCCGGGGCCCCAGGTGCCAAGCCTGGACTGTCCGGCTCGCTTAGGTCGCTGCCGGACGATTCTGACACGGGACCCTGCGAAGGGGAAACCTGGAAGTCTCCGAGTGACGACCGAGCAATCGGCAGCTGTGGTCCCATCGTAGATGGACTTATTGTCTGCGTCTGCGGAGACCAGACCTATCTTGATGTTCCCGCTGATCGCTGCGATCAGGCGCTTCTTGAGTACTGTGGCGTCGACATTGAAGATCCAGGCAACTGCGGCTCCTCGCTACGGGGCCGATGCTGGCCGACTGATCACGATGACACTTATCAGTGTCGCTGTCAGAACAGTGACGAAATCGTCGAGCGGTTCGCGACCAACTGCGACGACGCGCTGAGCTCCTCCTGTATGGAAGACTGCGAAGGTCCGCAGGGGGCGTGTGCTATGACGAGTGCGGACACTTTTGACTGTGAATGCACGCGAGAGCCTGGGGCGGGAGCTCCCATTCCTTTACCCGCGGATGGGGGGAGCCCTTCTGATGGTGGACAGATGTTGATGGACCCCCCACCGCCAAGTTTCGATTCTTGTGAAGAAGCGCTCATCGTGCAATGCGGGAGTCCCTAGCCCGGCAGCGTGCCGGCAGTAGGCGGGATGTCGTGATCCCCAACGTTCTGCCGCGAAAGTCCGCAAGGCTACGGGGGTGCCGAGCGCGCTGGGGGCCCGGTGGATTTGAGGATATCGGAGACGATGTGGGCAGGAAAGAGGAGTGTTTCGTCGGGTGCTGGGAGTGTCTCGAGGTAGGGCTGTGCGGCGCGTAGGACGGCGTCGATGCCATCTCGGTCGAGAGCACTGAGGCGCTGCAGAGACCAGTCTTGAATCACGCCTCGAGTGATATCGGCTGCGTGGTCGCCGTGGACCTGGACAAGCCGTTGCAGCGCATCTTCGAGCCAGGCAAGCCCAAACCCTTTGCCTTCGCAAAACAGCAAGCGGCGAGCTGGTCGCCATTGAGCCGCGATGGCATCGAGCGCATCGTGCAACCAGCGTTGCGGGTGGCTGTGCCAGTGCTGCATCTGCTGCTGGTACTGGGCATGAGTCTGCTCAATCTTGCGGTAGGCTTCGCCTTCGGCTTGTCGCTGCGCGTGGCGGCGACGGAATTCCTCGGCGACTTTGCAAGCGATGGCGGCGAAGTAGCTCTTGCGGTCTCGGATGTCGTCGCGATGGACTTGGCTGCAGAAGCGCCGCTCGCTTTCCTGCAAGACCGGGAGGCCAAAGCCGCGCAGGTTGCGGATGAAGGCCTGAGGCGAGCCAGGCAGGTCGTAGGCGCCGTGAATCCTGGTCAGCAGCAGGCGCACCGAGCGATCGTCGGCACGCGCGCTGTCGCGTTGCTCGGCTGCCGCACGTGCCAGAGCTTGTTCGTCGAGCCCACCGCGTTGCTCATCGGCGCGGTGGGCTGCGCGTGCACCGGCCTGGTAGGCGCGAAGCAGCAGGGTCATCAGCACGGTGACGGTCGCGCGAGCCAGGTCGAGGTCGGACCGTAGGAACCATTAGGCACCCCCAGTTTCAGCCATATCGGCACCGGATGCCACGCTGCCTACACCGCTGAGGCCCCAAACCCCACGATTCCGCCGCCCTACAGCACGGCGGCACATGGAGCGGCTCTTCTTGCGCGCCTGGCGCCGCTGGTCGTCGCTGACCGACGTGCTCAGCGACACCATCCCCGGCATGCGCGTGGTCCAGGCCTTCGACCAGGGCGGCCGCGAGGTGCAGCGTTTCGGCGAGCGCAATCGCGGCGCCTGCAACGAGTTCAATCGCATCCACGCATCCTGGACGACCTTCTGGCCGCTTCTGATGTTCGTGGTGCAGGGCTCGGTGGTGGCGATCTGGGTCTGCGCCCTGCCGGGACTGCTCGGGAACGACAGCGTGCTGGGACCGCCGCTGTCGGCCGGGACCTTCGTCTCGTTTTTGCTCTACACCACCATGTTCACGGCGCCGGTCGAGATCGTGGGTCAGATGTCGCGAATCATGAATCGCGCGACCTCCTCGGCCCATCGGGTCTTCGAGGTGCTCGACAGTCGTCCGCAGATTACGGAAGTCGACGACCCCGTGCGTCTGACGCCCGTGCGGGGACGCATCGAGTTTCGCGACGTGAGCTTCGGCTACGACGGCGTGCGCCAGGTGCTGCGCGGCGTGAGCTTCGTCGTGGAGCCGGGTGAGATGATCGGCCTGGTCGGCCCCTCCGGTGGCGGCAAGAGCACCATCGTCAACCTGATCTCCCGCTTCTACGACGTGCAGAGCGGCAGCATCACGGTCGACGGCGTCGATTTGCGTAAGCTCGAGCTGGGCCACTACCGGCGCCAGGTCGGCATGGTGCTGCAGGATCCCTACCTCTTCCACGGCAGCATCCTCGACAACATCCGTTACGGCATGGAGGATGCCAGCCTGGACGAGGTCGTCGCGGCCGCGCGTGTGGCCAATGCCCATGACTTCATCTGCGAGTTGACTCACGGTTATGCCACGGTGGTCGGCGAGCGCGGGCATACCCTCTCGGGCGGTGAACGTCAGCGCATCTCCATCGCCCGTGCCGTGCTCGAAAACCCGCGCATTTTGATCCTCGACGAGGCCACCAGCGCCGTCGACACCGAGACCGAATACGAGGTCCAACAGGCCATGGATCGTCTGGTGGAAGGTCGCACGGTCTTCGCCATTGCCCACCGCCTGTCGACGGTACGGCGCGCCACGCGCCTGTTGGTCATCGAAGACGGTCGCATCACCGAGAGCGGTCCCCATCGCGACTTGGTCATGCGCGAGGGCGGAACCTACCGGCGCCTCCACGAACTCCAACACTCCCTGCACGAAGCGAACTGAACCATGCTGCTGCGCGAAACCATCGAATCGAGACCGCGAACCACGAGCGCCCGGCCGCGGCCGGCGCGCTCGCTGGAGCGACGCCCCGACGGTCGGCTGTGGCTGATCGAGGACGGTCAGGAGCGTGCCGTGCGTCCCGTGCGCTGTTTCCCCTGGAGCGCTCCCGATCACCACGTCTCCCTGCGCGACGACGAATGCAGGGAGCTGGCCTACATCGCAGACCCATCCGACCTCGACTCCGGCAGCCGCCGGGCGCTCGAGCTCGCGTTGGAAGACGCCGGCCTCATCCTGCGCGTCACGGCCATCGAGGCCGTCGAAGAGGACTACGAGATCCGCTGCTGGAGTGTCACGACCCGCAGCGGACCGCGCAGCTTCCAGACCCGCCTGGAGACCTGGCCGCGCCCGGTGCCGGGCGGTGGCTTGGTGCTCGAGGATGTGGCCGGTGACCTCTTTTGGATCCCCGAGCCGAAGGAGCTCGACGCGCGCAGTCGCAAGCTGCTGTGGGCCTACGTGGACTGACCTCGAAGCCATCGCGACCGGGCGCAGCCGTGTGTGCTCGGTCGCGATGTTCGCAGGCGCGGCGGAACTCTGCACGCACCCCGTTGTCCATAGCTACGAGGTGTCCACGATGAATGCTCGATTGTGCGCCATGCTGTGGCTGGCGTCGGTGGGGGCTTGTGCGCTCGAGTCGGATGACAGCGCGCCCATGCAAGCCGCGGCCGACGGAGATGAACGACAGGATTCGGAGCTGGGAGTCCGGGTGGCGCAGGATGGTCGTGCGGCGCGCGCGCCGTTTTCACTGACAGCTTCCGACGGAACCGGCCTCGCGCTGCGCGCGTTGCAGGCGAAGGTCGTGCTCGAGCCGCCCCTGGCCTTCACCCAGCTGGAGCTGGCCTTCGACAATCCCGAGGACCGCAGGCTGGAAGGGCGTTTCGAGATTGCGTTGCCGAAGGAGGCCAGCATCTCTCGCCTGGCATTGCAGATCGGCGAGCACTACCAGGAGGGTGAGGTCGTCGAGCGTCAACGGGCGCATGTGGCCTACGAGGAAGCGCTGCATGAACGACGGGATCCGGCTCTGTTGGAGCGCGACGCGGGCAATCAGTACCGGCTGCGCATCTTTCCCATCGAGGCCCGTGAGACCAAGCGCCTGATCGTTTCCTATTCGCAAACCCTCGGCGGAAACGAGGAGCACTACCGGCTGCACCTTTCGGGCTTGCCGAGCATCGATCGCGTGGAGCTGGAAGTGCGGGAGGGGCAGGGCGGAGAGCACCCTTCGCAACGTTTTGTGCGTGAACGCTGGCAGCCGAGCGGTGATCTCCTGGTGCCTTTGGTTCGCGAGGCCGATGACCAGACCGTAGGAACCATTAGCCATCCCCAGTTTCAGCCATATCGGCACCGCATGCCACGCTGCCTACACCGCTGAGGCCCCAAACCCCCACGATTCCGCTGCCCTACAGCACGGCGGGGCCCATTAGGCAAAATCAGAAACGTCCTAATCTCAGGACTTTTCCGCCCCCGGCACGCACCCCCGCACCCAGGCCCCGCTCCCGCAGCACCCAGCTCACCGCACGCCTGTTCACTCACCGCGTCGGCCCAGCCCCCTCAAGCCGACTCGAAGTCGAGCCACTCGTTTCCCGGCGGCGGCCGTGCCGGTGCGATCGGCAGCGGTTCGGTCGGCAGCTTCAGGCTCTTGAGGATGCGCCGGATCGCTTCTGGCTTGAACACGGCGGCCAACAGCCGCCTGGGCCCCTTGCAGCTCGGACAGACCAGCACATCGGTCTTGAATGCTCGGCGCATCAAGTCCGCATAGCTGTAGCCCCCCTGCGCCCGCTCACCGCCGCCTTCCGGCACAGGCGGCTCCGGGCCGAGATCCTCCTCGGCGTCGCCGCGCTCCGCAACCGGCCCCGCCTGCGCCCGGTAGGCGACGACACGCGCCCGCAGCGCCGAGCGCGGTGCCAGCACGCCGCGATAGACCAGTAGATTTTTGTGCGGCCGAGGAATTAACGCCGCCAGCCGCTCGATGAACGCAAGTGGCTCGTATTCGACGCTGGTGGTTCCGTCATAATACGGCCGCTTCAGTTGCAGCGAGACCTTCCCCTCTGCGGTCAGCGCCAGCCTGTCCTGCGCGATCGCCGGTCGCGCGCAGTAGCGCAGCAGCTGCTCGCGACCCTGGCGGTCGCTGCCGGCGACCACCTCGCCTGCATGCAGGTCAAAGCCGCCATGCTGGGCGTGGCGAGGACGGTCCGGCGAGATCCACGGCGCCTG
>Ga0224501_10005259_pt1 | contig 10219 bp, 7 predicted proteins | sample SF_Oct11_sed_USG_4_FD_169105 | JGI IMG/M metagenome (GOLD analysis project Ga0224501, IMG submission 169105) | Sediment microbial communities from San Francisco Bay, California, United States - SF_Oct11_sed_USGS_8_1 | ecosystem: Environmental > Aquatic > Marine > Sediment | place: USA...
GACACAAAAAACCGTCCTACATAGCCCCCTGTGAGGTTTGCCACAAACACAGTATTCACATCCAAGAATGCGGCACCGGTAGCATTGCCCGAAGGAAACAAATAGTAAGAAGGAGCCCCAGGACCACGTGCATCGAACACAGCAACGCTGGCGGCGTTTCCGAGCGGTACAGCGATAAAGTTATCGAATACATCGAACCCTACCGGCGTCACTGCACTACTGCTACCGAGTTCCACGATACGAGTGGAGTCCGGACTTCCCAACTGAAACATCCGTACCGTCTTGCCGAGTGAATTCAGCATTATTCCAATTTCTGGATTGTCCGGCGTCCCATCGAGAAACGTCAATTCGACCGGATCGGTCGTTCCTTTGCATCCGACCGCCAAACCGATGACTACTGTACATAACCACAAATAATTGTTCTTCACTTATTTCTCCTTGGTATATTCCTGCTTTGCAGGGTTACCGATCCTGGGACCGTGGTTCGAAGTGAACACCTATCTGCAATCCACGCCCCGGCATCGGATAGTCCGGGAACATGGCTAGGCTTGCATCCAAAACGTTTACTACTTTGGCCATCACAGAGCCCGCCACGGCTCCAGCAACAAATCTTTTTTCCGCCCAAGCATCCACCCACCAATAAGGTTTCAGCGAATTGGCATCCGATCCGATCACCGTGGACCTTGTTCCGACAAAAGATGACTTGATCGTCACCGGAACCCCGAACGCGTGGGACATCATCCGAAGATGCGCGGTCCATTTCGGACGGAACGGTACCTGCCCCTCCAAGACGCCGCCTGAAAAACGTACTGAAGTAATCTCAAACCCTGCATCTATGAGGCGGTCACCGGCGGGAGAGTTCGCAGCCAGCGAAATTTCTCCGGTTTTTCGTGAAACGTCGACATTCGACGGGCGCCATACGAACAGGTGATTCGGAAACCACAATATCATGCCGTCCACCCGAGAAGACGAGACACCTGCGGACGTGTGAAGGTTCCATCCGAGAATATCTATATCCGAGCGCACGGAAAGAGTCAGTTCTCCTCTAACGCGTTCGGGTTTGAGGTCCGGGTTCGGTTGAGCCAGCACTCCCTCTTGGAAGAACTGATCCGCAAAAGTGGGAGGAGAGAAGCCATTGGCAATCGAAGTGCTGATCGAGACCTCACCGCCGTCCAAAGATAATTGCACCCGGGGGGACAACACCGCACCCGCAACCTGCGAGTGTCGGTCGGCCCTGAGGCTAGGAGCAAACCGGAATGTCCAACTGTCCGAAGCCCGCACTGTGGCGGACACCGATGTCCAAACGCCGAAACTGTTTTGGTAGTCCGGTGCGTCCGGCGCCAGCATAGTCGATCGGATCCGGCGCCGGTCGAGTTCTGCCCCTACCAGAATTGTTGCACCAACCGCCTGGAGGGAGTTGGATGAAGAAAGAGACCAGCCGTTTACCTCGGTCCTCTCATCGTAAGATATTCCAAGCGGCGGATTGGAATCTTGGAAGTGAACAAAACTTTGGTTTAGGTTCGCTGCGATGGAAATATCCAATACGGGCGACCGAAGGCCGAATCTTGCACCGGCGGCGTTCCGGTCTTCCGATTGTCTTGCAAAGACCGATGGCTGCACAATCGAGCCGGGCATTCCTCTCGCAACAGCATCTGAGGAAACGTTCCCTCCCAAGCTTACTCCCCTCGCGTCCAGCCTTGCGTTCGCTGCGAATGACTTGCGTACGAAATCAGCGTTTCTTCTCACATCAAATCCGCCGCCGCGCACATCCGTTTGAAGAAATGCAAAGGTGCCTTCGTAGGTTTGCCAATCTCCTTTAACCGCTGCGGAAAGATTAGATCCAGGTGCGAGGGCGAAATTGCGGCTCCCATCGACGGACATGTTGCGATGGCCCCATGATCCGAGCGCAGACCGTACCCGGGCCGTGTTGGCTGAACTGCCGGTTCGTATCACTATCGCTCCACCGAGCGCTCCAGCTCCAAAACGATCCCCGCGCGCCTCGCGATAAACTTCAATCTTTTCTACACCTCGGATGCTCATCGCCGCCACATCCGCAACTCCCGTAATCGGCGAATTCATGACTACTCCGTCGAGCACCACCAATACTTGGTTCGGGTTGGAGCCGCGAATCGACACGTGCGCAGGGCCGCCCGAGCCGCCCGCACCTCCTCTTCTCAAGACTTGAACACCCGGGACGTCCTCCAATAGTTCTCCCAGGTCGGTCGCATTCGAGTTGTCTATCGATACTGCGTCGATTTCAAAGACCGATGGGTCCGAGCCACGGAACCCCGTAATCGTAATGTCGTCCAGTACTATGTCTTGCCGCCTTAATTTGACGGAAACGTCTCCGGTCAAGCCGTGCTGCAGCGTGACCCAAACCGTGTTCATCTCGTATCCCACTGCTTTGACCGTAAGAGGGTTGGGACCGAGAGGCAAACCGCTCAACAGAAACCGCCCCGACCCATCGGTTAGGGTCGTGGCAGCGGTTCCGTCTATGGCGACCTGTGCCCCATAGATGGGGTTACCCGACATTTCATCGACGACTGTGCCGACTATTTCACTTGTGGATTGTCCCGATAGAGAATTCGTCGCCAACGTCACCGACGTTGCCGCGACCAAACCTATTCGGCCAAAAATACCCTTAAAAAACAAATCCCCGTCCTCTTGAGTGACGGGGAGAGAACGGGTCGCTCCACGAAAAACGCGCCGCAAAGGCTATTTTCGTGTCGCCCCAGTCCCTCCCGCGAGGGTCCTTAGGCAAATCCGATGCGGAACGTCTCCTGACTTGAGGCAGCGTCGCTCGCCTTCCCGGAGAAAAACTCCAGTGGCATTTGAGCGTGCCATGTTGAGTATCTGAATACTCGCGCCTCTTACAGTGGCGGGGCCGTGCCGGACTTTCACCGGTCTTCCGTTTGGCCCGCATCGTGTGTACGAATAACATTAACACTTACTACTCAGGCTTCGCAATACTACAAGACGGATTCTACACGAAATTGCTACGACTTTTTTCTTTGTTCTATATCAGACACGGACAACGGCACCACCTGCGGTGAATTTTTGTTTGGGCCTGCTTCGTCACGGAGAACGACCGCAACCGGCCATTGGAATGTCTTCTCCACTGTTTTCTGCGAAAGCACTTGGGTAGGAGAGCCCTCGCCAACGATTTTCCCTTCATTTAATAGAAGCATATGTGAAGCGTAACGTGCGGCCAAGTTGAGGTTGTGCGTAACCACTATTACCGTGATGTCCGACCCTTCGGCAAGCGACAACAGCAACTCGAATGTTTCCATCTCGTGATGTAGGTCGAGGGAGGCAGTAGGTTCATCCAAGACCAATGTTTGTGGTTCCTGCGCCAAGGCTCTCGCGATGCGGGCCCTTTGCATTTCACCGCCGGATATCTCTTCGATCGACCGGCTGGACATCCCTTCCATACCGCATTGCGTCAGGGCGCGTTCAATCGCCTCTTCGTCTTTCACCCCGGTTCTTCCGAGCAGTCCAATATGCGGATACCGTCCCATCGAAACGAGTTCCTGCACTGTAAGCGGAAACGGCACATGTTCCACCTGAGGGACGACGCCGATCCGTCTCGCCAACTCCCGCCTGCCCCAACTTTTTAGATCCCTCCCCTCATAGTGAACGCTTCCATCATCCGGTTCCAGCGATCCGAGCATAGTTTTCAAGATGGTGGACTTACCGGATCCGTTGGGACCCAAGATCGTGTAAAAAGAACCGCGACCTATTTCGAAAGACACATCATCCACGGCGGGCGGGGCAGCCTTCCCGTATGCGTACCTGACGCCGCGAACGCTGAAGACCGGCGCGTTGCTCATCTTGCCTGCTTTATCAGAAGCACGAGAAACACCGGGACCCCAATTAGTGCGGTTACGACGCCAACGGGTAGTTCCGTCGGTTGGACGACGATTCTCGCCAACGTATCTGCTACTATCATGAATATCGCACCTACTACGGCGGCTGCGGGAAGTAACGTGCGATGGTCACTTCCGAGGACGAGTCTCGTGGCGTGCGGCACGATAAGTCCTACGAATCCAATGGCCCCACTCATAGCTACCGATACCGCGACTATCAGACTCGCCACGAAATACGACACGAGTTTCAAAACTTGAATGTTCACACCGAGATAAAAAGCCGTTTGTTCACCTGCGGCCAACAGGTTGAGCGGCCTAGCCAACAACATGAGCACCACACCGATGGGCAAGAGATAGACGGCAAAGAAGGCGACATCTTTCCCGGTAGCCCCGGAGAAACTTCCCATCATCCAAAACATGGCTGCTCTGAATGTTTCGGCGTCCGTAAAATTCACCAGGAGCAGGATAATGGAATTAAAAAAGGCTCCAATTACGACGCCGGTAAGCAAGAGCACGCGTGTATCGAGTCCACGTCCCACTCTTGTGGCGATGGCGATGACCGTCACTATGGACAGGATCGCCCCTGCGAACGCAAAGCCCGACAACACAATACCGCTCACCGCCACTCCCCAAAAAATCAGCGCCGTAACCGCACCTGCCGCAGCACCGCCGGCCACACCCAGGATGTAGGGTTCGGCGAGGGGATTTCTCAGCAGTGCTTGAAACACCACTCCGCTCAGCGCCAAACCACATCCCACCAAGCCTGCAAAAGCCACTCTGGGAAGGCGAAGATCCAAGACGATCGTTCGGGAAATCTCCTCCCCATTGCCGAAGAAGATATCAACGACCTCTCCCAAGGAAATTCCTGCCGCCCCTACGCTAACAGCCAGCGCCGACACGGCTACCAGAGCGACCACCATTCCCAAAAGCACGAACGGTTTTCCTGAACGGATCATGGGTCGACCACACCGGTACGCTCTTGGTAAAGCGCACGAAAGAGAATCTTCGCAGCCTCGCCAACGTTCGGTCCAGGTCTTCCGAACAACTCACTGTCCACGAGAGCGACTCTTCCCTGCCTCACTGCGGGCACTTCACTCCAACCGGGGAGAGTTCGAATGTCTTCTATCGTTTTACCGGAGGTCCTGGAAGTAGGCCATACAACAATGTCCGGATTTCGAGCAACGATAGATTCCAGGCTTACGCTAGGCCAAAGTTGTTCGAGATCGGAAAAAACGTTTTCCGCTCCGGTCAAATCGATGAGTTCGTCAATAAAAGTTCCGCTCCCAGCCACCATCGGTGGATCGGGCCACACGACGTAGGCAACTCGTACTACAGGAAACCCTAGAGCTTGTGCGGCAATTTCGGAGAAGATTCCATCTATATGGGAGCGAACTGAATCAGCTGTATGTTCGAGACCAAACCACAAGCCAATGCTGTCGAGGGATGCACGAAGGTGGGCGACCGATTCGATCGGCAGGACTCGAACCTCTATGCCCAGGCGTTCAATCTGTTCTCCGAGTACGGGCTGATCTCTGGTGCGTGCCATGAGCACCAGATCGGGTGCAATTTCGGCTAGTGTCTCCAAGTTCGGATCCAGCCCGCCACCTACCGAACGGATGTCGGACAACGCCCGAGCAGTATCGAAGTCGGTTCTACCCACGAGCAACGAAGTGCCGCCGGAGGCCACTAGGAGGTCGGTTACCGAAGGAACCAGAGATACAACGGCAAGTCCATCCGCCCCGTCACGGGCAGGCGCCTCGCCCTCATTCGACCTGCATCCAAGCGCCGAAATGACAAACGACACAAAAAACACTGATAGGCGGCTAATCAGCCGAGGGGTTTTGCCCGCGGCGCATCCATCCAAGCTGCGGACCGGAAAACCAGGAATCGAACCAAAAAACATCATGACCTTTCACCCGAAGGACGATGCCGATAGAAGGAAACGGGCCAGGTCTCCTGGCTTCAGGCCGTCCGCTCGCCTTCCCGGATCCAACTGATCCAGTGGCTGATTAAGCGACCGTCGGGGCAAACCCCTTGCCTGTTACAGTGGCGGGACCGCGCCGGATTTTCACCGGCTTCCGGGATGTCCCGTTTCCGAACACACGATTTGTGGTTGCATTCTAATGTTGGAGTTGCGGAATGACAATCTGAATTTTGGTCGGCAGATTCCTATTTCGGGACTATTTCCGAGAGATTTCCAGCCCCGAATCAAGCAGAACCGACATATCATTGGAAGTTAAATAACCCTCATTTCGATTTCACTGCTAATTTATCGTCCGACATACTTTTCCGGTATTTCTTGTATTCCACCTCACACGGGAAATCGTCGCGTTCATTACATTGGTCACCGTCACGCCGGACCTAAAAACGGCATGACTTTTGCCTTAAGAATGCTTGTATCAAGGCAATGTCAAAACGTTTTGCACCGTTTCAAATATGTAGATGACCGTTTGGAATTGATAACACAACCTATTTAATAAAAAGAATGGTGACGCTATGCTGAAACGTACTTTTTTGACCTCGCTGAGCCTGGCCCTGCTGGCCGCTCCGGCGATTGAAGCGCAAGAGGCAACGCTCGGTACCGACCGCCCCGACTTCGTAGAAGCTGCGGCTACAGTCGGCAAGAACCGTTTTCAGATCGAAACCAGTATTGCCGGCGACAGGACGTCAGCGGGCGGTTTCACGACTACGAATATCGTTACGCCCACGCTGTTCCGATACGGGTTTGCAGACCAGTGGGAATTAAGGGTCGAAACAGCCGGGTACGGTTTGATGTCCTTTACAGGAACCGGAGTCGACATTAGTGGATCAGGATTCAACGATGTTGACGTTGGCGTCAAATTTAATAGTTCCGCCGGGGGCGACGGAGCGCCCGCAATCGGCTGGTTGGTACATTTTACGCTCCCGATCGGTAGCGCCGACTTCAAGGGTAACGACGTAGTGCCGTCTTTCCGCGCCGTAGCCGAGTGGGAACTTCCGAGCGACATGGCGTTTGGCATCATGCCGGGAATTTTTTATGGAGACGGCGGTTACGTGGGCGGCATTTTCGGAGCCGTTCTTGGCAAGGGCCTCACCGACGACCTGCGTGCATTCGTGGAAGTTGCGGTCGAGCAATTCGCCTCAACTGACTTTGACGGGAACATAGCCGCTTTCGACGTCGGCGGCGCCTACCTACTTGGCCCGTTGGCGCAAATCGACTTGGCCGTTTCGTTAGGCCTTACGGAAAACACGCCCGATTTGGCTTGGACCGTAGGTTTCTCCAAGCTTTGGTAAACAATCTACATCGAGAGCTAATTGCCGCTTGTGTAAACCGGCTAATTATTTAATCGCACCAATTTGGGGAGCCGTTTGGGCCTCTCAAAATCCAGAAAGAGAAGACGAAAGATGTTTAAGAATTTGAAGATCGGCACACGTTTAGTTATCGCCTTTATGGGAATGGCTATAATCGTAGCCGTGACCGGTGTTGTAGGAATCCTTGCCACACGCGGTGTGGGAGAATTCGGCCTACATGTGGGCGCTCGGCTTTCCCCTCAGACGGACGCGGCAATGGAGATCAAGCTGGCCGCCACCGAGGCTCACCTCTTGTTCGAGGAGATCGTCTCCGGGGATGAGACGGAAACTATAGACGATGTTTATGAACTACTGGACGAGAGTCTCTGGTATGCCCGGGTTCTCTATCAAGGCGGTCAAAACGCGGAAGGAACGTTCTATGCAAGCGAAGAAGAGCGCATAGCAACGATGGCTAGGGGCGTGGAGGCAGCGATCGAAGATTTTATCGAAGCTGCTGAATTTCGATATAACGAATACCGCACCGGAACCAGCGCTACCGGCGCCGGTACGGAATCGGACTCCCGGTTCGATGCGGCGTTCGAGGAATTTATTCAGCTTGCGGACGATGTAGAGGAGTTGATCCACGAAGACATGGAAACCGGCCTGGACGAACTCCAGGCGCTTACCGCCAGGTCACGAACCAACATGATAACGGCCATCATAGCTGGTTTGGTGGCCGCAATCCTTTTGGCTCTATTCGTAACCCGTACGGTCACGGTACCGCTAGCTCACGCGGTTGACGTTACCGCCAGAATTGCAGACGGCGACCTTACTGCCGATGTACAGGTTACATCAAACGACGAAACCGGCCGGGTCCTCGCTTCCATCAAGACGATGACGGACCGTCTAAGCCGAATTATCAGCGAGGTAAGGGAAGGTACACAGAGTCTAACCGCCGCGTCCGGCCAGGTTTCGTCTGCCGCGGGGAGTTTGTCTCAGGGCACTAGCGAGCAGGCTGCTTCCGTTGAAGAGACTACGGCCAGCCTGGAAGAGATGAATGCCTCGATCGCATCCAACGCAGACAACAGCCGCCAGACCGAACAGATCGCTTCTGAAAACTCCACCAGAGCTCAAGAGAGCGGCCGGGCCGTTACGGAGACGGTCGATGCGATGAAGTCTATTGCCCAAAAAGTTACGATTGTAGAGGAAATCGCTTACCAAACGAACCTCTTAGCGCTGAACGCAGCGATCGAAGCTGCACGCGCCGGTGAACACGGCAAAGGTTTTGCCGTCGTAGCAACGGAAGTCAGAAAGTTGGCGGAGCGAAGCCAGACCGCCGCGAAAGAAATCGGAGAGCTGGCAACCAACAGCGTGAAAGTGGCTGAGCATACCGGTGCGTTGTTGTCGGATCTGTTGCCGCAAATTCAAAAGACCGCCGGGTTAGTTCAGGAAGTAGCGGCGGCATCCAACGAGCAGGCTTCCGGCGTAGAGCAGATCAACAATGCATTGAGTCAGATGGACCAGGTAACTCAGCGAAACGCCTCGGCTGCAGAAGAGATGGCCAGCACGAGTGAAGAGTTGGCAGCTCAGGCTCAGTCTTTGGAAGATCTGATGGGCTTCTTCAAGGTAGCTGACCGGAGTGGCTTCGGTCGCGCTCTAGGCCAACCCGGTGCGGGTAGTCGCGCGATGGTACCGCATCAGGCTGCGTCGGCACCTGCAGCGCCGAAGAAGACTGCCAGAACCGGGGAAGCTCCTGCGGCGAGCGACCACGACTTCCAGCAGTTTTAGGAGACTATCATGGCGAAGAATAAAGACGGAGGAACGGCCATAGAGGCCGAGGCGCTCCAATGTTTGACATTTTTCATGGACGAAGAAGAGTACGCACTCGAACTCCTTCGCGTGAAAGAGATCATGGAGTACCGTGAGCCTACGGTTGTACCGATGACCCCCGCTTCCGTGCGGGGTGTCATCAACGTTAGGGGCAGTGTGGTACCTATCGTGGACTTGGCCATTAAATTCGGCTTGGCCGATTTAACGATCAGCAAACGCACCTGCATTATCATAGTCGAGGTGCATTTGGACGGCGAAGATACGTCGATGGGGCTGGTTGTGGACGCGGTAAACGAAGTGCGTGATTTCAAGGCCGATGAGATCGAGGACCCGCCTAGCTTCGGCACCAAAGTTAGGGTGGACTATCTAAAAGGCATGGGTCGTACGACGGACAAATTTGCACTCATGTTGGATATCGACAAGGTCCTTTCGGATATGGAACTCGAAGCGATCAAGACAGTGGCGGACGATTCAGAAGCTGAATAGGCTTCCCTGTCGGAGTTACTTCGTGGGACAGCCCCCGCCCGTTAAAACGGGCGGGGGTTTTCGTTTGAATGCGTGTATCAGCGCTGTTATCGTCTTGCGACCCACACTCACGAACACCCCGACCCCCGCTTGAGCAGCTCCCTCCCTGCCCCTCCAACACTCAGAAGCCCGTACAACGGCTTGGCACGCTACGCAGAAATTCGGCAACAGGTTATTTCAATCGGATATTTCCACACCGTCGGTTTCTGAATTCTATTCGAACCAAAGCATTCCAAATCGTTTGCGCATATACACCAGTGTTGTCACGCTGAATTTGGGATGTCCATATCGCATGTGAATCGTCAAAAAATGAATCATCCATGAAGACGGAATGAGTATTCCACAATTTTAGACACATCACGCCTTGTTTGATGAAATGCAAATGGGTGAGGCACGATGATTGCGCTTTGTCAGTTATGACAACAATCAAGTGTCGAGGGCATTTTGCCCTTTCACATGGAGCAAGAAGATGAAATGGACAGTCGGAAGGAAACTAGCAGCCCTCGGCCTGTTGGGCGTGGCAGCAGCTATAACGGCCGGGTTGGCAGGACTGAGGGGACTCAGACAGGTCGGTGATGGACTATCAGAAACCAATATTGTGGTTGAAACCCTCCATCATTTGGGTGACATCGACATGATGCACGAAGGCATCAAAGGACAGGTTTATGTCGGAATGGTCGCAGCTGAGAGGGGAAACTCCGGTGAAAGATTAGAGCGAGAGATATTGG
>Ga0224501_10005260_pt1 | contig 10218 bp, 10 predicted proteins | sample SF_Oct11_sed_USG_4_FD_169105 | JGI IMG/M metagenome (GOLD analysis project Ga0224501, IMG submission 169105) | Sediment microbial communities from San Francisco Bay, California, United States - SF_Oct11_sed_USGS_8_1 | ecosystem: Environmental > Aquatic > Marine > Sediment | place: USA...
GCATATCATTGGTCGAACCAAAGCTCACCATCCCACCCAGTCCTTTAGCAGTACGATAAACCCAGGCACGTGTAGCACGGTTAAAAGGCATTTCTTCGCGGTCATGAGAGAAAAAGTACTGGCGGAAATATTCACCCAGTCGTTCCATTCGATAACGGAGTCGTCCTATGACAGGGTAATTACGTCTTACCGCATGGCTTGTTTGCAAAACATCAGTGATATACATCCAGACAATAGAGATTAGTGCCAGGACGGAGAGTCCGCCAAGGATAAGAATAAACCAGTTTGCTATGACTGCTTCCATGAGAGATTAAGGTTTTCAGCTCCTGTGTTAAAACCTTAATCGACCAATTGAGATTTTTATTTAGTGATGGGTGACTTTCATGTCTTTGGCTAAAGCTGCCAGACAATCCTGTGCCTCTAATGATGCACAATCTACAGGGGGAAAGTGCTCAACACGAGCATGGGCACGTAACAAAACACCACGAACCACATGGCCAATACCTTTCACACCACTGACGTGCAAGGGATACACCGGTGCACCAGAGAGTTGTGCCAGTTTATGCACACCCCGTTTTAATCTTGGCGGTGGTTCATGACCATGATGAATTCCACCCTGGGGAAACAGCGCTACCACTTTTCCTTCTGCTAGCGCACGCAGTGCCGCACGAAAGGCCTTGTCGGTTCGACCACCACGTTCAACAGGAATACAACCTGCCAGTTTAAACAACCAGGTCAGACCAAAACGATGATATTGATCAGAGGCGATCATAAAATGGATAGGCCGTCGACTGGCGGCAAGTATAAGAAAAGGATCAAGGCCAGAAATGTGATTACTCACCACAATCGCACCACCCTGTTCGGGCAAAGCCAAAGTGTCACACTCCAGACGGTGATAATAGTGACAGAACAGTCGCAGCCAGCCATCGATAGTATTAGAAAAGACACTACCCCAGTCTGTCCGGTTGGCCCATTGACCAATAAACACAAACAGACTTAAGCAGACTACTACCGCGATGATGACCGTCGCATTAATATCCATTTATCCGTCGAATACAATCCTAATGTAAAGTTGAATGGGCAAAATAAATAATAACAATCCCGGCAGTAATTAATACAATCTGTTGCACCGTTTCTTTAAATTGGGTGCGTTTATGCAAGCCAGGAATAAGATCCGCTACGGCAATATAGATAAAACTCGAGGCCGCAATTGCCAGAATATAAGGCACCGCAAAACTCATCTCGGACAGACCCACATAGGCCAGTAGCGCACCAATGACCGTGGTCAAACTCACTAGTACGTTTAACCATAACGCGCGACTACGGCTATAACCACTTTTGAGTAAGACTGCGAAGTCACCCACTTCCTGAGGAATTTCATGCGCCGCAACCGCAAGACTAGTGACAATGCCAAGATGGATATCAGTAAGAAATGCAGCCGCGATCAGTACACCATCGACCAGATTATGGATTGCATCACCGACTAATATCAGTGTGCCGGCGGCATTATGATCATGTGCTGCTTCGGGGCCATGTGCTTCACAATGGGTAGTATGGCAATGACGCCACAGCACCATTTTCTCAAGTATAAAAAAGGATAACATGCCGATTAACACAGTCAGACCGAGCTTATGCACCTCAAGCTTATGTTCACCGCTTAAAGCATGTGGAAGCAAGGCAAGAAATGCTGCGCCCAGTAATGCGCCAATCGCAAAACTAACCATGTGCGGTAATAATCGTTCACGAAACGATTCCGGTACTGTTAAAAACAACGATGCCGCCATCACACTGAGGACACCGCCTAACAGGCTGAATACAACTATCCAGATGAGTAAATCCATAAATCAGTTTCTTCTTGTTATCTCAAAGCGTCAGGGGCGCTCATAATACCTGAATTTTGCAGACTACCAAGACTTTATATAGAGGGCTTATTGCGCTGTCAGCCAGATCAAACTGGCCATACGCCCAGTGATGCCATCCCGGCGATAGGAAAAATATTCTTTCGCCTGCTTCAGGGTACAGTGCTGACCACCATAGATTTGGCGAACACCCGCTGCATTGAGCCGCTGTCGCGCCAGCTCGGGCATATTCGCCAGCCAACGTCTATTTGGAGATACACGAAAAGCCGACTCGGCGTGGACAGATTGACTCAAAAATGCCTCACGCACTTCATCACCGACCTCATAACTGTCCGGCCCAATCCCCGGCCCCAGCCAGACCAGTGTGTTTGCCGGTTCAAAACCAGCCTGCTGCAGGGTTTGCTCAAGAACTCCATCGGCTAACCCACGCCAACCTGCATGGGCAGCAGCGATTTTGCTACCCTGCTGGTCACAGAATAAGACCGGCAGACAATCGGCGGTCATGACTACACACACCACGCCCACTGTATGACTGTAACTAGCATCAGCTTTAGTGATAGCTTTCTGCTGAGCGGCATTGACGACTACCGTACTATGCACCTGTTCCAGCCAGACGGGCTCAGCAGGTAAGCCCAGTCTCTCGAACAAGCTTTTTCTATTCTGTGCCACTGCAGCGGCATCATCACCAACATGGGTGCCCAGATTCAAACTCTCGTACGGCTGTTGACTATGCCCCCCCGTACGTAGTGAGCAACCCGCATGCACATGCTCCGGCACTGGCCAGTCCGCAGTTATCCAGCCCGGTTTCGCTGTCTCAGTCATTGTTTCAATTCCTGCTGTCGGCTGTTCTCGCGCAGTCGTTCGAGTAGCCGCTGCATATCTTCGGGCACATCCTGTTGCCATTCCATACTCTCTCCCGAAGCTGGGTGCACCAGACCCAGTCGCCAGGCATGTAGGGCCTGTCGTCGAAAATGCTGCAGGGTTTCGCGTAACTCATCGGTACAGTCTTTTGGCTGTCTCAATCGCCCGCCATAGACTGGGTCGCCGACAATAGGATAATTAATATGGGCCATATGCACGCGGATCTGGTGGGTGCGTCCGGTTTCAAGTCGAACACTGACATAGGTATGGGCCGGAAATTTCTCCAGCACACGATAATGGGTCACCGCATCTTTACCGCCATTACGAACCACGGCCATACGTTTTCGATGCACAGGGTGACGCCCTATAGCCGCCTCAACAGTACCTCCGGCGGTCATCACGCCCTGCACAATGGTCTGATATTCGCGCTTGAAACTGCGAGCCTGCAGCTGCTCAACCAGCGATTTCTGCGCTTCCAGCGTCCGCGCCACCACCAGTAGACCACTGGTGTCCTTGTCGAGGCGGTGCACAATCCCGGCTCTTGGAATATTCGCCAGATCCGCATCATGGTGTAACAGGGCATTGAGCATGGTGCCTTCTGGGTTGCCTGCGGCAGGGTGTACCACCAGCCCTGCCGGTTTATTGATGACCAGAATCTGCTCATCCTCGTAGACAATATCCAGCGGCAAATCCTGTGGCAGAAATCGGGTGTCAGGTTCCAGCAGAACCTCAATTTCGATCAGCTCCCCGCCATTCAGCTTGTCTTTTGAGCGCAATGACTGTCCATTGACCTGCACCTGCCCCCCCTTGATCCACTGTTGCAGGCGCGCCCGAGAATACTGACTGAACAAACTAGCCAGCGCCTGGTCCAAACGCATACCACCCATTTCTTCCGGGATGGTCGCTGATAGCAATTCAGGGGTATTTTCAGTCATTTGGAGTAATCAGTAATTTATTCATTGTCATTACAGGGGTATACTGTCGGCACATTTTACAGGTCAGTTTCAGCAAAACAGAGTTTAATCGAAATGCAGCGTCTATTCCTTATTACTATTTTCCTGTCCGTTTTTCTTGCCGGTTGTTCATCGACCCCGGATGATGATCCTACTTATGGCATGACGGCTGCGCAGATCTATCAGGAAGCCAAATCAAATATACAGAATGCGAATTATGAAACCGCCATTCAATATTATGAAAAGCTGGAGTCGCGCTTCCCTTATGGCAATTATGCGACCCGTGCCCAGATGGAAGTCGCCTATGCCTACTACAAATTTGACGAACACGAATCGGCCATCCTGGCTGCTGAGCGCTTTATTAAACTGCACCCCAACCATCCACATGTAGACTATCTCTACTATATCCGTGGTCTGGCCAGTTATACGATGAATTCTACATTCCTGGGAAAATTATTTGATCAGGACCCGACCGAACGTGACCCGAAGGCCGCACGGCGTTCGTTCCAGTTTTTTGCCGAATTAGTGAAAAAATTCCCCAAGAGCAAATATACGCGTGACTCGATACAGCGCATGACCCATCTGCGAAATGGGCTGGCCAAATATGAAGTTCATGTGGCGAAGTTTTATTTCGACCGCGAAGCCTATCTGGCGGCAGCCAATCGTGGTAAATATGTGATTGATAACTACCAGTCCACACCGGCTGTCGCGGATGCGCTGGCCCTGATGGTTAAGTCTTACCGTAAGCTGGAAATGAAAAAACTGGCGGGGGATGCTTTTCGTGTGCTGGAGTTAAATCACCCCAATCATCCTGAGCTGGCCCAGCTGAAAAACCAGTAATTGTTACGGCGCTTGATTAAATAGCGCCGTCACCCTCTTCACCAGTACGAATACGAATCACACGATCAACCGTTGAAACGAAGATTTTACCGTCGCCGATTTTGCCCGTGCGCGCAGCATTGGTGATAGCTTCAATACAGGCCTCAGCCTGATCATCTTTAACAACAACTTCGATTTTTACTTTTGGCAGAAAATCGATGACATATTCAGCACCTCGATACAGCTCGGTATGCCCCTTCTGTCGACCAAAACCCTTAACCTCAATCGCGGTCATCCCCGCAACGCCAATATCTGATAATGCTTCACGCACATCATCCAGCTTGAAAGGTTTAATGACTGCTTCGATCTTTTTCATAATTCTGACCTTGCTTGTTTTATAGTTATTAAAATGACCCGAAAGTCACTTAACTTTACCATAGCCTGATGTTATTGGGTATCGGCGATCCCGCCCAAATGCACGCTGAGTAATGCGCACACCCGGTGCAGCCTGGCGACGTTTATACTCATTCAGATCAACCAGGCGAACCACTTTCTCAACCTCATCCTGATCATAACCTGCGGCGATAATATCGGCGCTATCCATATCCTGTTCAACATACATCTCAAGAATTGCATCCAGAATGTCATAATCAGGCAGGCTATCACTATCCTGCTGATCCGGGGCCAACTCCGCTGAGGGCGGCCGGTCAATCACACGCTGTGGAATGACGGGGCTAATAGAGTTTCGGTAATCTGCTAATTTATACACCAGTGTCTTCGGCACATCCTTGAGGACATCAAAACCACCGGCCATATCGCCATAAAGCGTAGCGTAGCCGACCGCCATTTCACTTTTATTGCCTGTGGTGAGCACAATTTTCCTTTTCTTATTTGATACCGCCATCAACAACACGCCGCGGCAACGGGCCTGAATATTTTCTTCCGTCGTGTCCGCTGGCAGACCGGCAAATTCATCCTTGAGTGATTGCAGAAAAGACTTAAACAGAGGCTCGATTGAAATAACACGACATTCAACCCCAAGCGCCTCTGCTTCAAGCTGGGCATCCTCAACACTCATATCTGCGGTATAACGTGACGGCATGGCTACACCCTCAACACGATCAGCACCAATCGCATCAACGGCCACGGCAAGTGTAAGCGCAGAATCGATACCGCCAGACAAACCAATCACGGCACCGGAAAAACCATTTTTCTCAATATAGTCGCGAACACCTGTCACCAGGGCCTGATAGGCACTGGCTTCCATCGAAGTTATCTCACTGGCTGCTAACTCAACAGGCTCAAGCTTTGACTGATGACAGATAAAATCGACAGGATATAAACCGGTGGAAAATTCTGCACAGCGCTGACTCACCTTGCCATCGCTATTAACAACAAATGAAGCACCATCAAACACCAGCTCATCCTGCCCCCCAATCAGATTCACATAAACCACGGGGATGCCTGTCTCTGCCACACGTTGCGCAACCACGGCTTCGCGTTGCTGGCCGCGATTGATATGAAACGGGGAGGCATTCAGATTTAAAATTAATTCTGCACCCGCACTTGCCGCCTGATTAACCGGTCCAGGACTCCAGATATCTTCACAAATCGTGATCCCGATAGTATGCCCCTTAACTTCAAACAGACTGGCCGTATCACCTGCAGTGAAATAGCGTTTTTCATCAAACACGCTGTAGTTAGGCAGGTGTTGTTTATGATAGGTCGCAATAATCTCGCCATCACGAATCACTGCAGCGGCATTATAAAGACCACCCGTGGCCTGCTGTGGATAACCGATAACGGCATCGATCGAACTGATCGATTTTTTAATTATTTCCAACGCATGCAGAACACGCTTATGCAGCCCCGGGCGCAGGAGTAAATCCTCTGGTGGGTAGCCCGTTAGTGTGAGTTCTGGAAAAACAATAATGTCCGCCTGCAACTCATCACGCGCTTTATTGCAGGCATCGATGATTTGCTCAGCATTTGATTCAATCGCACCGACACACAGATTTAACTGTGCCATAACAATGCGTAGTTCGGCGCTGGAAGTGCTTTGTTGTTGCAAGCCTGACTCCAATATTCGTGAACTGGTAAAACACTTGTCTTACCCGTATGCCATCTGTCATGATGGTCGAAAACAGGCCCGGATTGTAACCCGAATATATTCACCATGACACTGATACGCATCCTCCTTATTGCCCTGGTCGCCTGGCTTATTCTACGAATGATCAAGACACGCCTTGATCGCCATACCGAGCATAAAAAAACACAGACCGATCAAATAGGCGCAATGGTGAAGTGTCATCACTGTGGCCTGCATATCCCTAAACAAGAGGCCATTGAGTCCGCTAATCATTATTATTGCAGTCAGGAACATCGCCAGCTGGAGCAGCAGGATGACTGACCGTAATCTGACTCTTCACTGGAATGCGGCCTTGCGATGCAACCCTATTTGCTTGCTACATATGATCACCGAGCTCAGGATGCGGATAATCCCACATCCTGGCGTCTGCTCTATGTTCTAAATGCCTATCGCTTAGGACTCTCGGGCCTGCTTATCGGCCTGTATTTTAGTGGCAGTTTATTCGCCCCGTTGGCAAGTCAAAGCAAGGCTTTGTTTGTCTTTAGCAGTATTTTCTATTTTGTCAGTGGGCTGGGCTTTGCCCGACTGATTCGTCTTAAACAACCCCATCTAACGATTCAGGTCTATGGCAATATTGTTGTCGATATTATTGCCATAACCTTACTGGCACATGCCAGTGGCGGTATTGATAGTGGTCTCGGTTCCTTAATGGTCTTACCCATTGCCTGTGGCTGTATTCTGTTGCGGGGCCAGGCTACCCTGCTGCCCGCCGCACTCGCCTCAATCATGTTACTGATTGAGCAGGGGATTAACCTTTTTGACCTGACCACAATTGAACCCCATTTCATTAAGGCAGGGATCCTCGGCATTACCTACTTTGCTATCACCGGGCTGGTGGTGTTGCTGTCGCGCCGGATCAGAGAAAGTGAAGCACTTGCGGCAAAACGGGGCATTGATCTGGAAAATATGGCTCAACTCACTGAGCATATTATCGAGCGCATGCAAACCGGAATCATCGTGATTGATGGTGATAACGACATACGTCTGATCAATGAGGCTGCCTGGCATATGCTTGGCATGCCCTCGGCAAGGAAATCATCACAACTGGATAAAGCCTCTGCAGATTTAAGCAAACAGGTGCTGCGCTGGAAAGTAAACCCGGATCTACTGCCACAGGTCATTCGACCAACTGAAACCCATGTCGATATCATGCCCCGCTTTGCGCAAATTGGAGCCGATCCTGGTCAGGGTGTTTTGATCTATCTGGAGGATACCTCGGCGATGACCCAGCAGGCCCAACAACTACAGCTGGCTTCACTAGGGCGGCTAACCGCCAGTATTGCGCATGAAATACGTAATCCACTGGGTGCCATCAGTCATGCCGGTCAGTTGCTGAATGAATCACCAAATCTGGATCATCATGATAAACGCCTGACTCAGATCATTTCTGACCATACCCAACGACTCAACACCATTGTCAGCAACATTATGCAAATCAGTCGTCGCAACTCGTCGTACGTGGAACGTTTTTCCCTGAAGCCCTTTATCGAGCGATGTATCGCTGAATACAAAACCGGACAAACCATCACAGATAAAGCAATTCGTGTGGATATTCATCCTGACGATGTTGAAGTCCGATTTGACCCCAGCCACTTGCAGCAGATTCTGGTCAATCTCTGTGACAATGGCCTGCGCTATAGCGAAGACCGGCAGGGGCAGGTTCAGATTGAACTCCGTGGCGGCATCACTGCTGAATACCAGCGCCCTTTCCTCGATATTATCGACCATGGGCCAGGTATCGATGCGCATGATGCACCCCATATTTTTGAGCCCTTTTTCACTACATCGCCAACCGGTACCGGTTTAGGCCTTTATATTTCCCGTCAATTGGCCGAATGTAATCAGGCACACCTGAATTATATCGTTATCCCTACTGGTGGTGCGTGTTTCAGGATTACTTTCCAGGATCCGAGACGAAACATTTATTGAGCGAGAATTTTATGCCGGCAACTGCAAATAAAATCAGCACCACACTCATCGTTGATGATGAGCCGGATATCCGTGAGCTACTCGAAATCACGCTCTCGCGCATGGGTATCGAGACCACCAGTGCAGCTGATTTAAATGAGGCACGGCAACGCCTCGCTAAACAACACTTCGATTTATGCCTGACGGACATGAAACTCCCGGATGGCAATGGGATTGATCTGGTTAGAGAGATTCAACAGTTACACGCCGATCTACCTGTTGCGGTGATTACCGCACATGGCAATATGGAATCTGCCATTGAGGCATTAAAGGCCGGTGCCTTTGATTTTGTCTCCAAGCCGGTTGATCTGCAGATGCTTCGCAATCTGGTTGAAACCGCTCTAAAAGTCTCTGGCCATCCAGAGACGCCAACAGAAAATCAAACGAGTCTGCTTGGCCAATCCAGCTCAATCAATGAAACGCGAAAGACTATCGATAAACTTGCCCGCAGTCAGGCCCCCGTTTATATCAGTGGTGAATCAGGCACGGGTAAGGAACTGGTTGCACAACTGATCCACACACAGGGCCCCCGCAGCGAAAAACCGTTTGTCCCAGTCAACTGTGGCGCTATTCCCAGCGAATTAATGGAAAGCGAATTCTTTGGACATTTAAAAGGAAGTTTTACTGGTGCGGTGACGGATAAATTGGGCCTGTTTCAGGCGGCACAGGGTGGTACCTTGTTTCTTGATGAAGTGGCCGACCTGCCGCTCCCCATGCAGGTCAAATTATTGCGCGCCATTCAGGAAAAAGCGATTCGCCCGGTTGGTTCACAAAAAGAAACACCTATCGATGTTCGTATCCTCAGTGCAACACATAAAGACCTGGAACAACTAACCCAAACCGGACAATTTCGTCAGGATCTTTTTTATCGCATCAATGTCATTTCATTGCATGTCCCCAGTCTGCGTCAACGTCCGGAAGATATTCCGATCCTGACCAAACACTTTCTGGCCAAGATTGCTACCGACTGGAAAACTCGCACACCTGAAATCAGCAAAGAAGCACTTGATGCCTTACAGCACTATTCATTCCCCGGTAATGTACGTGAGCTGGAGAACATCCTCGAACGCGCAATGACCATGTGTGAAGGTGAAACAATTCAAACTGAAGATCTGCAATTATCTAAGATTGATAAATCGCCAGAGGCAGTTAACACTGATGCGAACGAAGGCCATCAGGAAGAAGACAGTGTTGTAGTTAAACTTGACCCAATGCTGGAGAACAAGGAACGTGAAGTGATTGAGAAGGCGCTGCAAAAAACACGCTATAACAAAACCGCTGCAGCAAAATTACTGGGTATTTCTTTTCGTGCCCTGCGTTATCGCATTAAGAAACTGGGCATAGAATAAAATCATTCAAACAAAAGATATTGTCATTCCGGCGGATGGTTAGCCAGGATCCAGTGTTTTTTACAAAATAGATTCCCGCTAAAACAATGCCGGAATGACGAGTGATTTGTTTTCAGCGTCAGTAGACGCTGACTGGATTATCGCCAGTTTTTCAACTTTCCTGTGCGAGTGATTAAAATCTTACCTTGTGGATTGGTGCGGCCCAGCATTTTTAAGGCATTTTTCAGATCAGCGTTATCACCACGTGAGCCCAGATAGAT
>Ga0224501_10005261_pt1 | contig 10216 bp, 9 predicted proteins | sample SF_Oct11_sed_USG_4_FD_169105 | JGI IMG/M metagenome (GOLD analysis project Ga0224501, IMG submission 169105) | Sediment microbial communities from San Francisco Bay, California, United States - SF_Oct11_sed_USGS_8_1 | ecosystem: Environmental > Aquatic > Marine > Sediment | place: USA...
CTGTGTCATATTTCCATGCGATTGAGTTTTTATAAATATGTATTACTGCATCGTTGTGGTTTGAAAGGTCAAGAGGAGTACCTACAGTTAACAGTAGGTGGAGCAGGCGAGTTTCTCACTGTTGATGTAAGCCCACAGAATCGGGACAAAACATGAAAGCCCTTCCATATAATATACCCCCTTCTTCCAATATGCTAGAAACATATAGTGTTGCAAAACTAATTTAAAAGCAAAAATATATATTTAAATTTATTAAAATTCAGATAAACTTAATTGATTTACCATAATTTGTATGATAAAATGGACCCGGATTGCAAGCTAATTTTGTTCGATGCGTCGGTATCTGTATATAACATCATTTATCATTGGTATGTAGGTTGCAGACTCGCAGTTGACTAAATAGCAAACCTAGCAGTAATTCCTATTTGTTTGAGCATTCGTGAAGATTTGTCTATATAGGTTGGGTTTAATGGTCTGGCTATAAATGGGCATGGACATGATAAATGAAACAATAGAGACCTGTTCAGCTTCCCTGTCAGTTATTTTGAATTTATCCAATGGTTTTGTGAGCTTTTATCATACGTACATTTATAATGCCGATGTTTTTTAACGTTGACATTGAAATGTCCTCTCTAGCTATAATTTTGATTTTGAAGTATACTGTCTATAAATATATGGATGCAAATACATATGACTACATGATGCTACATGATGACTTGGAATAATCATTCTGACCTGCACGTGCTTAATTTATATGTAATAAATTTGTGGTATTTAACGCAATTTTTTTATTTTTAGCGTGTAACGATATAAATACATTGACGAAAACCTGATAAATTGTCATTATGCTCATTATGCATGAAGTTTGTTTTCAAGTTGATTAGGCCAGTACATCGCCGTCATCGTTGACGTTTGTCAAAAATGGCTTGCAGACATGATATGAAGAGTTCCTGAGACATGCTGTCTCCTTGTCTCAAGCCTCTTTTCATAGTGAAAGATTTGCCTTCTGTATGTAACTGAATCGTGGAAGCTGCTGATGAGTATATATTATCAATTAGCTTTACATGTTGTGAACGTATATCTTGCTTGGTTAAGGCCTCAAGGACTGCATTTCTCTCCACTGAGTCAAAAGCTTTTTCATAACTACGAAAGCCATGGACACTGGAATATTGAATTCCCTGGTTTTTCTAGCAACTGTGAATCCCTAAACTGTGCATGTGATTGATGTGGTCATCTAACACACAGACTTTTAACCGATCTGTTAACTGAAAATACTGACTCTGAGCCTTCCGTGAATATCATGTTTCGATACATCAATATACATATATGCAAATATGACAAGAATTAGGCCAGCCATGTGATTACTTACAAATCAATTCGAGGGACACCATGGTGTATCCTCTAAACCGATTGTGTCTAGTTGTCTGCGATGGGATGTGTTTTAATGTCTCTTTGCTCGAGATGTAATTGGAGCATAAAGTTAAAGAGTCTAGGTCCCTAGGGGATAACACTATGAGTTTGAGTCACCATCGGGTTGCCTGCCATCACGCCAGGTGACAGGCTAATAAAGGGGAGTTGCTCCCTCTGCGCCACCAAAATTGTACTTTCCTGTCCAGCTCAGTGTGGTTATGGACGGGTTTTGGCCGTTGTACTAGGTATCAATTCCGGATAAATATGTAATAAAAGTGACATCGGCGGCAGACTGATTCCTAAAGGCTTGATCTAGGCCAGTTGTGTTTGGTTGTTTTTAGACTGTCTGGGAACGGATCTCACGTTTCCGCCAAGCCCTTAGAAACTGCTGTCTACTAAGATTGTAGTCGATGTGATTGCCATGGCATAACTGGGAACTTAATTAACGATTCGCGCCTATAACTGTATGCACGAGTGTCGTATAATATATATTTTATCCTTATGGCTGATACTGTTGTAAACTGTGTTAAATTGTGTTGTAAACACTGACTCGACAGACTCGTTGGCCGTGATTTTGGCTAAGGAGTAAGGCACCGCATAGTCAGTGATAGTGCATTCCATGACCCGAGTTAGTCACTGACTTAGTCATTCAGACTCAGTGTCACTCACTCAGTGAGCCATTCAGTAACTGAGTGAATCATGAAGTCAATCAGTCAGTGACTGATTCACGCTAATAGCCACGGAATGAGTGTGATTCTGAATTCTGATCATGCAGCGTGATTCTAGCAATCTAATGATCAAAACCATTAGAACCAGCATCCACTACACCTTCACTCCAGTCTCCACTTGAATAAAATGGTCCATATATTCAGACTCACTGACATACCCTCTGCCGTTAGATCATTGTCATTAAATCAATTGGCATACGGCCCATACCACCAGTTAACTCTCCTCTTATTTATCCATATAAACTAACAGTAAATGCTGGAATTGTTATCATGGTTTATACTTAACTAGTAACTTGCAAAGAGTTGGTGGAGCAGACAGATGAACCAGATAGCGCAGAAGATGGACTCAATGCATGACACTACCTATTTACATCGACTTAAAAAGAACAGAGTGGCTCTAGTTCGGGATCTTATACCGGACTCAATAGCTGATCATCTATTGGCAGAAGATATTCTAAATGAGGTGGGTAACGACCATTACTCATCTGCTGTTTAGCATTCGTCTTTCTCTGGGGACATCGGTACGCTTGCCAGAAGTGAGATTCGTTAGCCTGTACAGTTGCTAGAAATCTTGGGAATGTTTATTGTTTGGTGTTGTCTAATGTCATACCTCATGTATCATCCGATGTTTTGTTTAAATGCAGGGTACATGGTTTGATTTGATGGGTTTATGAGTACTAATGTTTAGCAGTGCAAGGTTTTCTGGGCGTATCACTCATTACAGTGGTGACTGGTTTTAGGAAGAATACGAGGCTGTGATGTATTGCAATCAGACTACGGCTGGTCGAAACCGAAAACTGCTGGACATAGTGAGCACAAAAGGCCCCAAGGGCTATGAAGAATTGAGAAATGCGTTAGTAGCTGACTTCAAATGGTTGGCAGACATTCTGGACAGCACGCCTCCACCTCCTACAAAGCCAGCAGAAACAGAACAACTACCGATGGTCAAACAGGAGATGGCCAAGCCTGTGGCACGTTAGTATCACTCAAATAAACTCTCTCATGCCACATCTGTATACCATCTTTAGTTTTCATCTCTGATACGGGATGAAGCGATGGGTCAGTGGATAGCGTACTGGGTCCTGATCCAGGGGTTTAGGCTTGATTTCCAGTTCAGACAAAAACTTGTTTTATAACGCCCGGTTCAGATCCTGGCATTAAATAAAGGAAACCCACCCATAGACTTACATCCTGTATAGGGCAAGCGAGTGCAAGCAGCAGGTATCCTAATGGCGCACCCTGCGAAACACTGAAAGACTCAGTAGGCCATTCTCTACATATGAGCTGTGCATATACCTCTGGTCCAGATATAAAGTAATATTTTGGCATTGATAACCATATTTAACCCAGAACAATTCTAAAATAAGCGCGGAAAAGAAAATTGTTGTGCATCTTTTTCTGATTGGGCAGAATTACTTGGTGACCTAGTCGATCTGCTCTGATTTAGCAATCAACTCTTACCGCTATCTTTTAAGTTTTATGGAGATAGTGGCTAGAGCAGCTGGCTCATTCATGAAGTTATCCTCAAAGAGCTATAACTCTATGGGCTCATCATCGTTAGGTCTTGGCTTCGAAACAGTGTAGCCTCCCACTGTCAGTGTGTGATCCTCATATAATACCCAGCCCTTTCGTTTCATAACCAGCTTTAGGCGGAGCAAACTCTTTAAATAGGATGGCGCAGTAACCATGTGTTATGAAGAAAAAATAAAACTCGTGTTTATTCTGGTCATCCTTATAAACATGCCACATTGTGCGTGCAGGGTGATGGTAGCAGTTTATCCCTGGAACTTATGAAAGGATTTATTGCAGGCACAGAACCCCAGGTCGGTGATGAGGCGATCGATATCGTGGTTAAGAATCTTCTCTCTGTTGGCAGTCTCATGTCATGGAAATTTATCGCCAGAAAACTCGGTTTCAGTGAAGGTATAAAAATAGTGGTGTACTTTTCTGTAATGAGCTATTTACTGGGTTAACATTTTCTTAGCGACCTTTCGTTTTGCTCCTGTATAGGCCTTTCCCTTTACTCACTAATTTGAACCTGGTTTTAAACCACTGTTTGGCAACATGGAAACTCTGACATCCACACTTGATGAAAGGCAAGCTATTGCCCAATCAGAAGATGGGTAAGGTGGGAAACTGACGATCTTATGATTTACATATTAAACACTACATCACAACAATTTGAAATGACTCGATTCAAAATATTATGTACCCCTATTATATTGCGTACTGGCCACTGTTTCTTCTTTTAGACAAGATTAATGAGATAGAGTACCGCTCACCTAGAGATATCCGGGCACAGATCTATGAGATGCTCTATTTCTGGAGACAGGGAGAGCTAGGACCGGCTAGCTTAGAGCGACTCTGCCAAGTTCTGACTGATGAAGGCCGACTTGCAGCAGCAGGTACTCACCAAGTGATAATGACATCACTCGTCGTACTAAGGCGGTGTTGTCGGAAGGAGCTTGGACTCAAATTCAGCCAGGCTTATTAATAGTAATAAGCTATATTGACTTGCACCCACCCATAGGATAATATTAGGATGGGAGACTAGGAAACAAAAGGTGGGAAAGAATCTTGGGACCTACACATAAACCATATTGGGTTTTTCAACCAGCATTTGATCCTATGCACTAACTGGTACTATCCAGCAGATATCATTAACAACTTTGGCTGATGTTGTGGCAGCAAGAAATCAGAGATCCTTATAGGGCAGGTTAGGTGGTAGCACACATTTATGGCAGTGGTAACTGTATCTGGAACTGGTCTGCTAAATTGAAATTATTTATGGCATAGATGCTCCTGTGACTTCTATTAAAAAATTATGGTAATTTAGGGTGGGGATGAAAGTCTATGGTTAGACGAGAAACATTTTCACCACTCGTCAATTAGTCATCCGATAGGGCGGGGGAGTTTGGTTTCCTGTCCTCATAATAACAAACCAGCCCCAAGATTGACCAAGCAGCTGTTCGCTATCTGATCAGAACTTAGTATTATGAGGGCTGTAACTCTGAACCGATCATAGACCTGATAGTGTGGTAGCGTTGTCGGGTGACCCAGCAGCCAATTATGGAAACCCTTTGTTACAAAGCGAAGAAGCGGAGCGATAGCTAATGAACAGTTCATAATAGCAAGCGTACCAACACTTCGCTTTATGGCTATATCCAGTTGGTAACAGTAAATCACGCACTGTTTGATTTTCTCTATACGCGGGCATAAGGTCATTTTCTAATAACGGGTGATCTACTCATGCTCTGTAATTGACTATTGCTAACTTCTACTATCCTAGTATGAAAGGTTGGTATCTTGTACAATCCACGAGGCATCTCAATACGGTTTTCCAGTACACACATAATACTCCACCATAATCAAGCCACTAAACCCGACGCAGGCCTTATAGGTTCACTAGAACCTGCACCATTATCTCTCAGCGGTGACATAAAATCTCACCGCTCTGAACGCGAATTGACGCCTTCATACTCTGACCAATCCCATCACAAGTTTCTGTCACTTATAACTCACTATCTTTTGTAGCTGCTGTGAGGCAGTCATATTGGAAATATCATCAAGGGGGAGTCAAACAAGAAGTCATCTCAAATATTGACTGGTTCCATTGAGTCTTCCAGGTTATTTTTATATTATACAAAACTTAGATATGGATTTTGGTCAGGTTTAGGTTAATTTCAATTTAGTTCATTGCTCATTTTGGGGTTATCTCTTCTTGCTCGGTAGCTTTACAGTCTCATTTTTCGTCTGTATTGTTTAGTAGCTTTTGGATGCAGTAATATTCCCCATTCTTCCTCATACCCAGTATTTCTCTCCATTCCTTTTAGTCTGAACTCATGATAACTGAACTACTCATTGATTTTCGTGAACATTTTTATAACATTTTATTACCCGATGGTAAGTTGATAACGAGATGATAACAAAATGATACGAGGAGTATTGTCATGTAAGCGAGAGTGAAAATGCACAGGTGAGGGTTTATCATAGACGTTAGCTGGAAACTACTATGTTCATTAGGGACTAGATTAGAATTGTCTGCACTTGAGCAGAGTTAACAATGCGGATTTTGGCGGAATAAATGGGTAGCTTTCATTCGTCATCTGTTCGCATATAATGTTTAGTCTTTGCTGAAACTTGTCCGTGGTCTTGCCACAGATCTGAATGTTTTGGGTGCAGCACCATATGCTCTTGGAGCCATAAACTCAACAGATGCTCGTTTGGATGATGACTCCCGCTTTGACCTAAAAAACCAGCAGGTTATTAATCATTCCTGGCCACATAGTTTGTGCGAACAGAAGACAACGAACAAGAAATTCGTCACATAACTGTTTGGATGAGCTTTACGATAACGGCTTGCTAACAGTAACAGTATGAATGGATACGTGCAATGAACCAGTAGGAAATAATCTTATGTTCAATCTCCCAATCTCTCCACACATTCTCCCCACACCTGATAGGATGGTATAGCCCTCACAGTAAACAAGGGCTCTAGTGCAAACGTGATAGAGTTACGTATTCTAAACAGGAAACATGGGAGGAGGGGTAGTATAAAGGAAATGGAAGAACTTACACTGAGTATTCCCTCATTGCAAACTGCTGGAAAACATGGCGGGAGTAGCGATAGGTGTGGTCATCACCATAGACATAACTTTTGTGTATGGCATTACTAATTCTAAGGCAGGGTCATGTAATCCAGTGTCTTCAGGGTTAGCCAAATGAATATTGGGGTGGAAACATTGCTATTTTGTTAGTAAAGCGAATCCGAAGACACAAACTGCACCCCTACACCCGTGATGTGAAAAATTATTTGGTTTCACTGGTCTGAAAATGTGAAAACAACTCCGGATGAACCATTGGTTTTAGGAATTATTGGCTGGGATTGATCTAGGTTTGTGGGTCTCAGTGTATGTACGAGTGCCAGAATTGAAGACTAGTCCCAAGAACAGGGTAATATCGAAGCAGTGGGCTTAGATGATACCCTCCGGTTTGCAGTTTCATGCCGTAACAAGAGGAACAGAGTGTTCGTGAGTCAATGGTTTGCTTACCTCAATTCGACTTGGGAATCCGCTCCTGTGATAGCACCATTGGCGATTACATTGTACTCATTTTGATTAGAATCGATCTCCATCTTTGTAGACTTCTCCTCGGTAGAATCATAATTCGCCTTGAAATTGGCAGGTTTGGAACTCGGTTTCGGAGGCACCGCCGGACCCACCGAGTGCCGTTTAGGCTTATTTCTCATTTGGGTGTCTGTAGAAGTCTCGGGACTCTCAGCAGAAGACAGATCAGTGGTCTTCTCTGTCTCTAGTTGTACTACCTCCTCGACTGCTGGTTTAGGTGATGCTGTCTCACCGTTATTAGATGCGATGACATCCTCCTTAGCGGATGAGAAATCATCATCAGACAGATTAATCTCGCCTGCGGCAGAGATGATGACAGGCTCTGCTCTGTGTAGCTCCGGTACTTCCGTCTGTGGCTCAGGTGGGGAAAATGTCTTCTCTGTCCAAGTCGGTTTGTACACTGGTCGTTCCTTTCGGCTACGCGGATTTCCGGACAGCGTCCAGTTTTCGGTAGAGAATTCCAACTGTTGTTCTTCATCCTCTTTAGCCTCTTCCTTTTCCTTGGAAGCACCTGCAATTGATACATTAGCGCAAACTGAGATAAGACACGGTATCTCCAACTATAATTCACTAAGGTAGCATCCTGAAGGATCGAGCCAATCAGGTTTGCGATTGCGTGAATGTTTCTGAATCCTTGATGTCTTCAGATCATTTTGCATGTCACAAACGATAACCCTGAAATTTCATTTGATTTGGTGAACCATATACAAAGCACAAATCTCTAGAATTCTGCTCACAAACACAATGAGCGATGAACCAGTCCTTTACTCAGCAAGTCCGCTGGACTGGAAGATTTCTTATTCATCAATAACCAAACGTGTTTCAAGTTGGAATGATAGTAAGGCCATCTGTGCACAGGACATGGAACGCTAGTCTCTAGGGTCAGCTGCCTGCTGCCAGATTGTCATACCGTCATGAAAACCAGGTGCCCCCAAATCCCGTTGAGACTCAACTCGACTCAATACATGATCCAATAGGGAAGTCCGGGATTAGTCAGTCAGGAGAATTAAAATGCACATCAAAGCAAGATGAACAGAGATAGCACCCAGCACCTTCGATATGAATCCAGGAAGTCGAACTCACAGGCACTCGAGCAGATAGCATCACAGAGAGCTTGTGTTATTGTGCACATTACCAACCTTTGCCAAGTTTAGATGACATGAAAGCCCTCATGGATTTAGTGATTCGGTGAATGCCGCCGTGTTTATGTTTAGCTTTCTTGGTTCCCTCGGCCAAGTGATCAGAGTGTGCGTTAGCACCTATACACAGCAATCATTAGCATAACACACAACACACAGATATATGGTAAACCAAGGAGACAACCGCATAGAGTTATTCTCCTAGGGGAGGATAACTCTATACTGCCACCTGCTTTGCCAGAAGCAAAGCTTTGATGTTGTAGTTGGCTTATGTGATGTGGCAGAATCTCCTTCACTCACCATAAATTATAATTAAGTGGCTGTGCCAACCAAATTATAGCGACCAACACCACATCACGGTATCTTCACTGTAGGTAATAAGCTGCGTGAGCACCAGCCCAAGTTGGCAAGCAGTTACATAGAGATAAAATCATAAACATAAAAGAAGAACCTGCACTTACTGACACCCACAAAAAAGTTGAAAACGTATTTTTGTGCGCGCTATTGGTTACTCCACCAACATGGTAAGTCAAAGATATCAGATGCCTTCAAATTCATCATCAGGCTGCCTTTTGTGTCGAAAAGAACTGAATTTCCAATTTATTGAATCTCAATTACTTATTCCAAAGATCAGCCACAGGAGCCCCTGAATGAACAGAACCTCAGCAAAGCAAAAACTCTCCAAATGTTTGAGTTTAATTTACCAGTGACTAAAAAGCATCACTTCTTCATGTCAATAGATTTATAATCAATTCAATGAAGTATTTCACTCCTGGGGTACGGTTCCTTTTCAGGGGCCTGCATGTAAAATTATGGTTTAGTGATTTTGGTCTCTATAGTGATATAGAAGGTGAGTTGGTGACACCACCCACTCAGTGACACACCAGTGACACATCAGTGTCTTTATGTCACTGTGCTCACATACCAGAACTTTTGTTGGTAGAGGAAACGTTGGGTCTCGTCACCGGCGATGCTGAAGAGGCGCTGCCACTGAGGTCCGCGGGTTCATCATTTCCAGAATCGACGTCGCTCAGCGGAGCAGAGTTATCGTGACATGTAGAGACTTCTGTTACATCCACGACTGTCTCGATGCTCTCCGAGAGAGAAGCATCGTTATCAGACAGCAACTCCGCTGCCACTTCACTCTGATTGGTCAATTCTTTAGGCTCTGCTGCTGAGTCAACCTGAATTACGAGAACATGGAAATGCATGAAAAATATATGTTCTCCATCAAAAGCCCACAGTATCACTTTTTAGTCGATGAACTCTGATGCTAATTATCCAGATCTCATTCCTTGTACAGCAAGAACTCTTTGAAGCATCAGGATGATCAAACATGACAATGATACGATGGTATGTCCCTATCATCCCCTGGGAGCATCTTCTTTCACAGAAGATTAGCAATTAGAACCAATGTACCCCAAGGGATATGCTACAGAGCCTCTGGTTATTAGTTTGATCTCGAGGTATGGGACTGCTAATAGGGGGCAACAGCTCTAGCCATCCATGGTCTCACCTACGACTATTACAGGGGAGGTAATTTCTTTTGTTATCCCATTTTTAATAGTTTTTTCATCCTTCTACTCGGGCGCTTGACTGTCCTATACTCCTATACTGAACTGCCGAAGCTTGGGGCTTGCTGGAATGACAGGAGCTGTCAGGAGCTCATTCTCACAGAAGTTTTGGTGATACCTACAGTGCCCTGAGAATGGCGTAGGTACAGTTGCTGGAGAGTGGGAGGGTCTGGACAAATTGAGTGATGAACACGGATGCCAACCAGCACACTGAATCATTCAGATATTTTTTTGCGTAC
>Ga0224501_10005262_pt1 | contig 10215 bp, 11 predicted proteins | sample SF_Oct11_sed_USG_4_FD_169105 | JGI IMG/M metagenome (GOLD analysis project Ga0224501, IMG submission 169105) | Sediment microbial communities from San Francisco Bay, California, United States - SF_Oct11_sed_USGS_8_1 | ecosystem: Environmental > Aquatic > Marine > Sediment | place: USA...
CCAGGAAGCCCTCAAAGAATTGGGATATAAGAATATTCATTTCAAGATCGGGGACGGCACGTTAGGCTGGAAAGAGTACGCGCCCTATGATGCGATCATGGTCACAGCGGCCCCGGCCCAAGTGCCTCAAGCCTTACAGGAACAGCTTAAGATCGGGGGAAGAATGGTGATCCCGGTGGGCTCTGCATTCCAGGAATTGGTGCTCATCACCAGGGAGAAGAGAAAGTTCAAGAAAAGGAAGCTTTTGCCTGTTCGTTTCGTTCCCTTGATTTCAACGCATTAAATAAATCAAAAGGAAGTTCAGGTGTAAAAATGGCGATTAAAATTCACGATTTAAAAAGGATGTTCAGGCTTCTTTTTTTCTGCCTGCTATTTTCTCTGATTGTCTGTTCAGCGGAGACTCGAGAAAAAAAGTTCGTCAAGATTTTCCTGCCCGACGGCTTCGCTGTTACCGCCGAGCTGGCAGTAACGGATGAAGAAAGACAACTCGGACTCATGTTCCGTGAGAAGATCAATCCTGACCAGGGGATGATCTTTGTTTTTGAGGAGGAGGGCTTTCATTCTTTTTGGATGAAAAACATGAAATTTTCCTTAGATATTCTCTGGCTGGATAAGGATAAAAGGATTGTTCATATCGAACGGAATGTCCCGCCGGGTAAGAAACCGCCATATCCTTCCTATTCTCCTGAATATCCGGCAAAATATGTCCTGGAGCTAAAAGAGGGGAGTGTGGATGAGCATAAACTGAAGATGTTTGACCGGCTTGAGTTTGTTTTAAAGGATGGGGAGAGCTAAATTATCCGATGTCGCTTTGACGATTTCCCTGTTATTCCGCCTCTCGAATATATGCATTTACTACTCACACAGAATGAAAAAGGATTTTTTTAACTCAATTTCATTTTTAATGGGTTAGTTTATTATACACTGAAACAGATGGAGCCTGGCGGTTCAGGCGCGAGTCTTTTTCATCTCCTAGAATCGCAGCTTCAAACCGCCGTGGATGATGGCTCCCTCAACCTCTGTGGAACCCGTGCTTCCTGCAAACGCACTCAATTCCAGGCAGAGCCCGATCCTTGGCGAAAGCCAGAGATCGCTTCCTCCTGTTAATTGAAGGTAAGAATACTTGCCTTCTGAGATCGTTATCCCTGAACTTATCTTGGTCTCATTGTAATGAACAGCATTGAGCCTGGCCACGAAATAAGGCTCGAATGTTTTGGATTTATAGCTCAGGACAGGCCCGATATAGAAGTAATTTCCGTTGGAGGTCACTCCTCCGCTGATGATGCCGGCGAGTGAAAAACCTTGATGAGGACGATTTATGAATGAATATTTTCCAAACAGGCCCATGCTGAATTCTTCATACTGAAATCCGACGTCCATTTTGGTGGCGAAGCCATAGGTGAGCTTAAAGGTTGGATAAAAACCAGCTATCGAGGCGCCTCCGACGTCCAATCCCACCTTCCCTTTGCCTATCGACCTTCCCTCGAAGCTGCTGGAGAGAGGGGCCAGAGCGCAGCCTGTGGTCAGCAGGATCGAGACGAAGAGGATTAAACACAATGATGACTTTTTCAACATTTTCTCTCCTCAAAAGCTGTGTAGTAAGTCAAGATTGCACTCCTTTTTCCCAAAACAAAGTAGCGATTTGACAGAATATATACATATTAGATGAAGGAGTCAAGAGAAGTGGAATCAGTTAACCAGATATCAGTTTTTGAAGTTCCAGGGCTGCGTTCTGTGAGGCGACTTTTTTTCCGAGGATTTTTTTTATCCTTTTAAAGTGTCCTATCATTTTAGCTCTCGCCTCATCAGAATCGAAAATCCTGTTTGCTTCATTCAGAATATTTTCGGCGGTGAAATCCTTCTGGATCAGCTCCGGGATTATCCTTTTCCCAGCGAGGATGTTCACGATGCTGAAATCGTCTATCTTGACCAGCCAGCGTCCCAAAGAATAGGAGATGGGCGAGATGCGGTAAAAAGCGATGAGAGGCGTTTCGAGCAGGGCTGTCTCCAGGTTGGCTGTTCCGCACGAAGATAGCACAAGGTCGCTTGAAGAGATCGCCTCGCAGTGGTCCTCAACAAGTACTCTCAATTTCTCAGGCAGGAGAGGGATGTAGACGGAGAGCAGGTCCCTGTCAAGGCTTTCCGCAAGCAGAAGGACGAATTGAGCATCCCGTTCTTTTTGGAGACGATTCAGAGCTTCAGGCAGGACTTCCATATGATATTTCAGTTCGCTTTTTCTACTGCCAGGAAGAACAGTGATAAGCTTTTTGTCTGGATTCAAGCCGTGCTTCTCAAGGAATTCCTGTCTGGAAAGCGACGCTCCGATTTTTCCCAGGAGAGGATGTCCGACATAGACGGCTGGTATTCCGGCCTGCTCGTAGATTTTTTCCTCGAAAGGGAAGATCAGCATCATTTTTTTAACGGTCTTTTTTATGGTTTTCAGTCTGTTCTTTCGCCAGGCCCAGACTGTAGGACTGACATAGTAAAGGACCGGAAGGGACATTTTTTTCATCTTTTTTGCCAGACGGAGGTTGAAATCAGGGGAGTCGATAAGAACCGCCGCTGCCGGCTTACGGTGTCTGACCTCTCTGCTGACACGATCGAAGATTTTTTTAAGCCGGGGAAGATGCGATATGACCTCAAATCCCCCGACCACTCCAAGGTCTTCAACCGAGTGCAGGAGCTCCACCCCTTCGGCTGCCATATGTTTCCCGCCGATCCCAAAAAAGGAAAACGAGGGATGAAGTTTTTTAAACTGACCGACGAGGCTAGCCCCGTATTTTTCTCCCGAGTTTTCCCCCGCAGCGATGAAGATGGAATCCATCAATCTTTTTCGTTTTCCCCATAATAAACGATCTCTGGCATGTTATCTGGATCCAGGCCGTAGAAGAACAGCCATTTATCGTAGGTCTCCTGTTCGAGATAGATCTTGATGGATTGCGCTGGGGATGAGCTGGCAACGCCGATGATCTGAGGATTCTGGATCGAAGAGAGAGCGCTTTGAGGGGCAACCAGGATTTTTTGAGCAATGCCCTGACCGCTCGCTTCTGCTTTTTGGCCTCTCCTTCCTTTTTTCGTAGCTATTCCAGAAAAGGGAAGGATAAGATTCCACTCTCCGTCTTCACTCATCGGGTCTTTGTAGAGCTTGCGGATGCATTTCTCCTCGAATAATTCGTCAAGGGATTTGGGGAAACTTCCCGGGTTTTTCGTCTGGAACAGCCGGACAGCTTCGACGTACTGGTTTCCCCTGAAGATCAGCTCTTCTTCTTTCTCACGCTGGATCTGGGTCTGCCAGACAGGAACAGCCACCAGGAGTCCGATGCTCATCACGAATACAGCGACCATCAGGATGAATAGTATATAGCCCTTTTTCTTATTCATGATACGGCAAGCTTCCAACCCGAGGAGCGGATATCACCATGTATTGTAGGGGGTCCCGTCTATGGCTTTCTCGTTTGAGCCGGAGAGGACATCCACAATACCCACCTCTATTTCTGGCATCATCATCTCATCCTCTGTCAAGGTCTGCTGTACCTCCACCCAGGTTTCCGAAGACTTGGTGAAAGGGTCGATCGGGATTCTGTACAGATATGCTTCATCCACCAGAGTCTGGAGGGAAATGGGATATTTGGCCTTATCCGAATAGTATTGATTGATCAGCTTTCTCAGTTCGAACAGGTCTTCTTTTAAAACGGCTTCCCTGGCTCTTTTGGTCGCGTATTTATACTGGGGAATGCCCAGTCCGACCAGCAATCCGATTAGCGTGAAGACGATCAGTATTTCGATAAGAGTGAAGCCTTTTTTTTGGCTGTTAAAAAATTTTTCTTTCATTTTTACCAGTCCTTGTATTGAGTCCCGTCCAAGGCAGTTGCCATGCTCTTGGTGTAGACATCGTAGACGTTTTCTCCGCCCCAGACATCCGAGTCATGGTCATCCTGGTAAGAACGAAGTCCCCAATCGTAAGAATTGGTCATCGGGTCTTTTGGGATCCGTCTCAGGAATTTGACGATTTTGGTCCCCGGCTCTTCACCTTCTTCTCCTTCCTCCTGGACTTCCACTCCTTCGACCAACGTTTCAAGATCAGGAGGGTAGCCTTCGGTGTCCTCTTCGATTTCGATTTTGTTCTCGTCAGCGAGCTTTTTATAGGCATCAATGGCCTCTCGTATCGACCTTAAATTCCGGCGAAGCTCGATCTCTCTTTCTCGTTTGACGGCTATCTTGGCTAAAGGCATGATGGCTGTGGCCAGGATGGCTAGGATGGTCAGGGTGACCAGCATCTCGATCAGGGTGAATCCTTTAATTCGAGCCAAGAATCTACTCATTATCCCTGATGCCAGTCAAATGATTCAAAATCTATCTTTGTTATACCGTTTTTGAAAAAAAGGAGATTTTTTTTGTCTGTCCGGGGAAAATTCAGAAGAACTAGGGGGAGCCTCCTCTAGGGCTTTTTTACTGAGCTTAATCTTGTTGTCTTCGTCGATGGCCAGGACTTTTACCCGGACGGTTTGTCCCATTTTGAGAACATCTCTGATATTCCTGACTCGATGATGAGCGATTTCAGAGATGTGGAGGAGACCGACGATGTTGGGAAGGATTTCAACAAAGCCTCCGTATTCCTCGAGGCGGACGACTTTCCCCGTGTAAACCTTTCCCACTTCGGCTTCCACGGTAATTTCTCTGATCATCTGCAGGGCTTTTTCCGCAGACTCGATATTCGCGGCAGCGATGGTGATTTTTCCACTCTCCTCGATCTCTATCTTGGAATTGGTCTGAGCAAGAATTTTCTTGATGTGTTTTCCTGCCGGTCCGATCACATCGCCGACTTTCTCGGGGTTGATCATCAGGTTGATGATCCGGGGAGCATAGGGGGAGATGTCCGGTTTGGGTTCAGGAAGAGCATCGTTCATTTTTTTCAGGACTTCTGTCCGTGCATTCTTGGCTTTGAGAAGGCCTTCTTTTAACACCTGGATGGGGATGAATGGGATCTTCAGGTCCATCTGGATGGCAGTGATGCCTTTTTCTGTCCCTGCCACCTTGAGGTCCATATCGCCGAAATGGTCTTCGGGGCCGGCGATATCTGTGAGGAGCAAATACCGGTCATCCTCATGGACAAGTCCGATAGCGATACCAGCGATAATCATGGAAAGCGGAACGCCTGCATCCATGAGAGAAAGCACTCCGCCGCAAACAGTGGCCATAGAAGATGAGCCGTTGGACTCCAGAATGTCCGAGACTATACGGATTGTGTAGGGAAACGTATCCTCGTCCGGGATTGCGCGGAGAATGGACTTTTCCGCCAAGGCGCCGTGGCCGATTTCCCGTCTCCCAGGAGCCCGGAGGAAAGCCACTTCACCGACACTGAAAGGAGGAAAATTGTAGTGGAGCATGAACCTTTTCTCTCCCTCTTCTCCGAGCCCGTTCAATCTCTGGACATCTTCAAAAGTGCCCAGGGTGACAGTCGCCAGACATTGAGTCTCGCCCCGGGTGAAAAGGGCTGAGCCGTGGGTCCGAGGGAGAATCCCGACATCGATGGAGATAGGCCTGATATCATCAAAACCTCTTCCGTCTGATCGAATCCCTTCCTTGATGATCAGGTCACGGACCAATTTCTTTTGGATCTGAAAAAAGATTTCTTTGGTCTCGTTGATCTCGTCTTCGTTCTCTTCAGGGATGGGCTCGAGGAGGCTGTCCAGGATTTCTTTAGTTTCCTTTTCTTTCTCCTTCTTCTTCTGGATCAGGAATGCCTTTTTTAGAGAAGAGGAGATTTTTTTTTCGATTTTCTCATATTTTGATGCGTCGATCTCTGGAACGCTGAATTCTCTCTTCTGAATTTTCAGCTTATCGTAAAGGTCTTTTTGAGCCTTGATGATCTTTTGAATCTCTTCCTGAGCGATAGAGATGCCTTCGATGATTTTTTCCTCGTCCATCTCCACTGCCCCGGCCTCTATCATGACTATCCCTTCCTCTGTTCCCACCACTACCATATCGAGCGGGCTTTCTTCGAGCTTCTTCACCGTGGGATTGATGACAAATGAATTATCGATGTAACCCACTTTTACTGCTCCGAGGGGAGTCGTGAAAGGAATATCGGAGAAATAGAGAGCGGCTGAGGCGCCGATCAGCCCCAGCGTGTCAGGTTCATTTTCAAGGTCTGCGGAGAGGAGGAGAGCAACGATTTGAGTATCGTAAAAATAGCCGTCAGGGAAGAGCGATCTTATCGGCCTGTCTATCAGCCGGCTGACGAGAATCTCTCTTTCCGAGGGCCTTCCTTCTCGTTTGAAGAAACCTCCGGGTATTTTTCCCGCGGCATAAGTGTTTTCCCTGTAATCCACGATAAGCGGGAGGAAAGGCTTCGGTTCCTTCATTTCTTTTTTAGAAGTGGCGGAGACGAACATGATCGTGTCTCCGTAGCGAAGGTAAGCCGAGCCGTCAGCTTGTCTGCCTATCTTGCTGATCTCGATAGATAAAGTGCGGTTGTTTATTTCTAGATTGATTTTGTCCCCAGACATTAAGAACTCCTGGCCTTATTTACTTTCTAAGCTTAAGCTTTTTAATCAGGCTTTCGTATCTTTTTGGGTCTTGATTTTTCAGGTATTCCAGAAGTCTTTTTCTTCTTCCGACCATTTTCATAAGGCCAGTTCGGGAGTGATGGTCCTTTTTATGCATTTCAAAATGCTCTGCTAGAGAGTTGATCCGGTTGGTTATAAGGGCAACCTGCACTTCTGGTGAGCCTGTATCAGAGGTTGTAGTTTGGTTGGATTTGATGATTTTTGACTTTTCTTCTTTAGTCAGCACGAATAGTCTCTCCTTCTTGAATGATGAGTAATGGTAACAAAAAAGCCTATGAATGTAAATCTTTATTTTTCTATTGTTTTAAACACAGTAGGAATTAGAATTCATATTTTATTGAGTGGATTGGATGTATTCTTTTCTTCGAATAAGCTGCTGAGCATACTTCGAATCGAGGCCTCCCATCAAACTCTTGACTTCTTCCAGTTTCTCTTCGATCTCGGCTAGAGTCATTTTGTTTATCTTTTTACTTTTTTTAGCTGCAGCCGGAGGAGCGGCCTCAGCTTCTTCAGGTTTGGCTTTTTCTTTGGGGATTTCTTTCTTAGCCGGCTCAGCCTTTTCTTCTTTTGGCCTGGCTTTTTCCTTTTCGGGTTTGGCCATTTCCTCTTTTTCCACAGGTTTTTCTGCTTTCTCCTTTTCTTCTTCTTCAGCCTCGGCCTCTTGCGGCTCTTCCGGAATGGGCTCTTTTTCAGCCATTTCCTCGGGAGGAGCTTCCTTTTCAACTTCCTTTTCGACTTTTTCTTCTGCAGAAGCTTCCTTTTCAGCTGCTTTTTCTTCTATTTCTTCGGTTGGAACTTCAGCTTTTTCCGGTTTAGCCTCTTTTTTCTCGGCTTCTTCAGTCACAGGCTGGACTTCTTCTTCAGGTTCGGCCTTAACAGCCTCTGCCTTTATCTCTTTCTTCTCAGACGGAGGTTTTTCCTTTTTGGCTTCTTTTGTTGCCTTTGCCTTGGCTTTAGCATCCTCTTTTTTCTTGAGCTTTTCTTCTTTTTTTGTTTGAGTTTTCTCTGTTTTTTCTTTTTCTTTTTTCTTTTTTTCTTTTTCCCGTTTCTTCTCTTCAGTCATTTATTGTCCTTTCATATTATGTGTATTTTCGTTCAATGAAGGCGCCTGCCTCTTCTGTAGGTTATCAAAATTCTGTGTGTCAGGGCAATTGTTTTTTATTGAGACCTCTTTCTTCTTTTAGGCTCGACAGGAGTAGCTTGCGCAAAAAACAGGAATTTAGTATAGTCGTTGGAACATGCACATCCTCTATTCGTTCCTCCTGTTTTTATCTCTTCTGTTCTATAGCCTTCCATATTTTGTGAGGATCAAGCTCATCAGAGGAGAAAGTTTTTTCATTCGGGAAAGGTTGGGGCATAATCTTAATAAAGGAATATCAGAGAAAAAGTCGATCTGGTTTCATGCCGTGTCTGTGGGCGAGGTCCTCTCTCTCCAGAATTTGATTAAAAAGATCAAAGAGAAGCATCCTGATTGGCAGATTCATTTTTCCACTCTGACGAACACCGGGATGCGAGTCGCCAGGGAAAAATTGACCGATGCGGATCACCTCTTTTTTGTCCCGATGGATTTTGCATTTCTTGTCCGGAAATTTTTTAGGGCTTTAAAACCCAGTGTGTTTGTTCTGGCTGAGTCTGAGTTCTGGCCCAACCTGATAAGAGAGGCAAAAAAAAGTACTGATGGTGTTCTGCTCATCAACGGAAGAATATCCCCTCGGTCTTTCAAAAAGTACTTCCGGTTTAGAGCCCTGACGAAAAAAGTCCTCAGGGATATAGACCTTTTCCTGGTGCAGACTTCAGAGGATAAAGCCAAGCTGGAGAGAATCGGAGTTTCATCTGAGCTAGTGCGAGTGGCTGGGAATTTAAAGGCCGAGATCGACCTTCCCTCCTTCACCCCCGAAGAAATTCTAGGCATTAAAGAGAAGATGAGCATTCCAGCTTCGAAGAAAGTGGTCGTGGCGGGCAGTACCCGGAATGGAGAAGAAAGAAAGCTTCTGGAGTCATTCGTAAAAGCAAGAAGGGCCAGGGAAGACCTGGTATTGATCATGGCTCCTCGGCATCCAGAGAGGTTTGATGAGGTGGAAAAGCTGTGTCAGGAGTTTTCTCTTCAAGCAGCAAGAAAGACTCAGGTGACCCCGAATTCTCAATGGGAGGTGTTGATCCTCGATACGATCGGAGAGCTGGCTCGGTTTTATGCTCTGTGTGACCTGGCTTTTATCGGAGGAAGCTTGGTCCCGTGGGGGGGGCACAATTTGCTCGAGCCAGCCTTCTACAGCAAGCCCGTATTCTTCGGACCTCACATGAAGAATTTTGCCTATCTGGCTGAGATTTTTGCGGGGGCAGGAGCTGCCCGAGTCGCTCACGACGGAAAGGATCTGGTCGAGATGTTCTTGATGCGGGATGAAAGGACTTTGTCAGAAATGGGTAGAAAAGCGAAGGATACACTGATATCCCTTCAGGGTGCCACAGAAAAAACGATCCAAGCCATCGAAGACATGATGACAGTCTCTTGATTTAGACACGAAATGAGCAGCTTTTCACAAAAACCGACCATATTCTTTCTGCTGGTGTTTTTATTTTTCTCCTCTTCCCAAGGTTTGCTTTTGGCCCAGGACTCAGCTCCGGAAGATAAGCTGAACAAGGAGTTTTTGGTCAACTTCAAGAATGATTTTGGCCAAGTCATCGTTTCTCCGGCACATTGGAAAAAGAAGGATTTTCTGAAACTCTCAGCTGTTTTAGGAACTGGCCTGATACTTTATGCTGTTGACCAGGATATCCGGCAATGGGTGCAGGACAACAGCACCTCTTCATCTGAGCATTTCTCGAATTTTGTCACCCATTTCGGCGATGGGGGTGTCCTCGCCGGGCTGATAGCTGCCATCTACACCACTGGTGAGTTGTCCAAGAGCAATGGATTGAGGAAGACAGCTCTATCGAGCCTGGAGAGCTGGCTGACCACAGGAGTGGTGGTCGGCGTTATGAAGTTCACTATCGGGAGGGCTCGCCCTTATACCGAAGAGTCCAGCTGTTCGTTTCACCCATTCTCCACGGGATCAAGGAATTATTCTTTTCCCTCTGGTCATGCCTCTGCGGCTTTTGCTGTGGCCACGGCAATCGCTGAGCAATCCAAGAAAGATTATGTAGATGTGGCAGCTTACACCCTTGCTTCCCTGGTCGCTCTCTCCAGAGTCCATAAGGATAAGCACTGGGCATCTGATGTGTTTGTGGGTGCCTGTATGGGTTATTTTATCGCCAAGAAGATATCGGCTCTTGACCGAGACCGAAATTCGAACAGGGTGGGACTGAACTTCCAATTTGGGCCGCAAAGACAGGAGATCGCTGTCAGCATTCGCTTTTGATAATGTTCTAAGTATTAACGAAATAAAAGCTTTACCTGTGTCATTGCGAGTGCAGCGTAGCCTTATAGGGAAAAAACGCTTCTATTTTTACGAGATTGCCTCGTTTGACTCGCAATGACATTTTATTTAATGCGTTTATATTAGTCCCCTCTTTCGTTGCCCATTGCGCCTGGACTTCTTTGTGTTGATTTTATATAGTGAAAATAAATCCCTTTTATGAGGAGGGAGGATGAGAAAAACAATCTCCCGTCGAAAGTTTTTAAAGAGTTCATCAAAGATCATGACAGCAG
>Ga0224501_10005263_pt1 | contig 10215 bp, 6 predicted proteins | sample SF_Oct11_sed_USG_4_FD_169105 | JGI IMG/M metagenome (GOLD analysis project Ga0224501, IMG submission 169105) | Sediment microbial communities from San Francisco Bay, California, United States - SF_Oct11_sed_USGS_8_1 | ecosystem: Environmental > Aquatic > Marine > Sediment | place: USA...
TATTTTCTTTTGAAACAGGGCTTTCTACTACTACAACTAAAGACGGCTTATTAGACGAGGCTCTTACCAACCCCCAAGTGCCATCCTCAAGGGTAATGCGAACACCATTCACGGTAACAATATCCTTAATTTTCTGCCCCATAAAGCTCTCGCCCTTATCAAACAGGCCTTGGAAATGCGCTATAACACGTTCAACCACATCATATTTAACCTCATCACCACAATACGGAGACATCGTCGGAGAGCTCCACGTCTTAGGCAAGTCATTCTTGAGGTCCTCCATTGTCTTATCGGCCTGACGATCCAACATCTGACAAATGAGAACAGCCGTTAGAATACCATCATCATAGCCGCGGCCAATCGGGGCATTCAAAAAGAAATGCCCGCTTTTTTCGAAACCGGCCAATGCGTTTAATTCATTAACACGGCGCTTAATATAGGAATGCCCTGTCTTCCAGTAATCCGTCGTCACACCAAGTTCCTGCAACACAGGGTCACTATGATATAAACCGGTTGATTTTACATCGACGACAAAAGTCGGCTTGTCGTATATTTTACCCAGATCACGGGCCAACATCACACCGATCTTATCGGCAAAAATTTCATCGCCCGTATTATCAACCACGCCGCAGCGATCACCATCACCATCAAAAGCAAAGCCAACATCTGCGCCGACTTCCTTCACCTTTTCACTCATCGCATGAAGCATTTCCATATCTTCAGGATTCGGGTTATAACGCGGGAAAGTATAATCAAGCTCACAATCCATCGGGATAACCTCAATGCCTATAGCTTCCAAGGCCTCAGGTGCATAAGCCCCTGCCGTGCCGTTACCACACGCTACAACAGCCCTAATCTTGCGGTTGATTTTTACACCTTTGGTAACATCCGCCAAATATCGCTGCTTCATATCATCTATATAAGTATAAGACCCGCCAGCCTTATATTCCAGATCGCCGGACAGAACCATCTCTTTGAGTTTACCCATCAGTTCCGGTCCAAAAGTCAGCGGCCGCTCCATACCCATCTTTACACCAGTCCAGCCATTTTCATTATGGCTTGCCGTGACCATTGCCACACCTGTCGCATCAAGTTCGAATTGTGAAAAATAAGCAGCCGGAGAAATCGCAAGACCAATATCCCTAACGTGCGCACCAGCAGACATCAAACCAATAATCAAAGCCTGCTTGATCGTAGCACTGTAGGAACGATAATCATGTCCTACCGCAATCACGGGATCCTTGTCTTCACGCTGCATCAGCGTAGCAATACCGGCGCCCAATTGCTGCACGCCTCTGAGGTTTAATTGCTCCGGATAAAGCCAACGCGCATCATATTCACGAAAACCGCTAGGGGCGACTAATATTTCACGCTCGAAAGCCTCACTATTAGGCTTAATATCTTCTTCGCTCATTGTTTATTCTCCGTTCATACCTTATGGGCACAGTTCATAAACCAAAACCATTGAAAAAGCAGCAAAAAAAATGTATCAGGCCAAGTAAAGAGGATTAAAAGCGGAAGCGAAATTCCATCTGAGCTCGATAGGCCGTCTCGCCCTCGCCCGCACCAAAAGCATCACCACCATTAAACATGCCCAAAGTGGTTTTAAATCCGATGCGCTTAAAAGGTGATTTTTTAAAAGAACCAAACTCTTCACGAAGGTCAACATTCAGAACAATATCCAGACCTTGGCCCAAATCACGATCTGTACCATTCAATGTCGCATCAATTCCACTTGATACAAGAGAGGTAGCATTCTCATCCAGAGCATAATAGCGATAAATGGCTGAAACATCCGAGGCTTTGAACAAAGGCACACCTAAGCCAGCTGTCAGGATATGAATATTCGACAAATCAGGCCTTAGGACAGAACCATAATTATTAAGAGACCCGGAAGAAACACCCAATCTACTGCTATTCCCGTCAAGTCCGGTCTGGCGGAACGAATCATCATTACCATCCCCTGCCGTCTCATCCCCGGAACCATAGGCATACCCAAGAATCAAAACAGGTGATTGATATACAGGAAGAGGAAACTCCGCACCAAGGTCCATCCCCCATCCTGATACGTCATTATTCGTCACTGAAGAAACTGTTCTTAAATTGCCCGGTCCGGCTGTGCTTGTCTGCACATCCTCATCCCCTGTCACATACATGATATCAGCGCGGTATTTAAATGGTCTGGTATCATCCCATAAACCGTTATTATATACATCACCTTTCAAACGCGCACCAAACCACCACAAATCGCCATCCTGCTCATCCCGATCATCAGAAGAAACAAGCGCCCCGACACCTTCCATACCTGAATGATCATCCTGATAGGCAAAGCGTCCTTCAATATAATGGCCTCTCGCATATTGCCATGATGTCTGGCCAAGCACACGGAATAAGTCCTCATCATCGCGATTAAAAGCATCACCGCTAGAGCGGTATTCTGTCAGGTTTTCACCTACAGCAAGCAAACCGCTAAATAATGTAGCATCATATCTAAGAGTAACGGCGTCAAGGTCCCGGTTCCACCAAACCGAATAATCATCTCTAATACGCTGGCGACCTACACGAATAGCTAAGGGATTCGCATCAAAAAGATCGGAATATTCAATCCAGTACTGACGAAGTTCAACAAAGTCTTCACGTCCTGAGGACTCACCCGTATCAGAATCCACCGAGCCGCCATCCCCATTATTCTCAACAGCGCGGGCTTCACCAAAAACAGAAACATGGTCTGTTAACTTCCCTTCCGCACGAAACTTCACCTCATAAGCCTGCGCATCACGTGTATCGTTTGCACGCGTTCCTAAATCATCATTTTCATCTACTGTAAACTGTGCTTTCAAATCTGTTGTAAAATTGAATTCCGGCTCAGCATATGCCGACGAAGAAAAAGCTCCAACCGCTACGGCAGAACACCCTATCAGAAAAGACAAAGAGAGAAGACGATTCATCACAAAAAACCTTAAGTTTATAAATAAAAAAACACACGAGTGAGGCTTTTAAAGACGTCTTGAAGCCTCGTAAGCTTTGGATATGTCCTCAGCCCCAAGACGGGATTTTACTCTTTCGATATTCTTGGTCATACCCTTTACACCAATTTCTTCAGCATGGATATACCAGGACAGAGCCGTTACCAAATCTTTTTCACCAATGCGACCACGTTCGTATAACCGACCGATTCCATACGCAGCCTTCGTAAACTTACCATCCAGAGCTTTTTTGTAAAGGGCCAATGCCTGGTTATAATCTCTTTTCTTCTCAAAAATAGATGCACTTTGATAAGCGCCGCGGCTATACCCCTTCTCTGTTGCCTTGGCATAATAATCCAAAGCTGTATCCACGCTCTTTCTTACGCCCCGTCCTTTTTCATACATTTGCCCTATTTCGAATAAAGCATTCCCCTCTCTTTTCCCCCGGACAGTTTCAAAATATTTCATAGCCTGTGCATAATCCGCATCTTCTTTACGAAGTAATACAAGGCCATATTCATACTTAGCTTCATCAACACCAAATTCCGCCAATGGCTCAAGATGATGCTTGGCTAAAGCATAATCACCCGCACGCCTTGCTTCCTTGCCTGTATCAAGATCAAGATCCATGTTGGCACACGACACCACACCCACTAAAGCAAGGAATAAAACGAACCGTCTTACCTGCGAGAGATTCTTAAGCACTAAATTATCTTTCTTTATTATTAATTATACTACGCAGCGTCCTTAACTTTTACGCTGTCAACTATGTCAACCTGTTCAGATACATCACGCGGCTTAGTATGACGAACATCCAGCAATCTCAGGACATCATCACTTGTATTTCGGATTTTGTAAACCATATTTCCGTCTATAAATACATTCTCACCGATTCCATAATTCCTTTGATCTTGTAAAGTCGTCACCAAAACATGCCCTTGAAGAACAGTCAAAAATCTGTTCTCGCCTTCAATTCCTTGCAAAGTCATAACATCCCCTGAGTCAATCTCATATTCTTGAGGCCCTAACTTAGACTCCTGAGATACAGATTCGGCAACTTCAGTGCGCCCTTCATCCTTCATACTATTGACAAGACTTTTGATAACATCACTATTCGAACGGGCAACCACTAATATGGCATCATCCTCTTCGATCACAGCAATGTCTCGCACGCCGGCACAAACTACCAGGCGGTTTTTATTGTGTATAAGACAGTTTTCAGAATCAAAAAATTTTGCGTTTTTATCGCCGACATTGCCCTTTTCATCCTTATCCTTGATTTCCCAAAGACTTTCCCATGAACCAATATCAGACCATTCCGGATCGCAAGGGACAACAGACACTAACCTGCTTTTCTCCATGATAGCCTTATCAAAGGGCTGCTTGGCGATATTAGCATACTCAACGGGAGACGGTTGTCTCTGATCCAAAGATTCTCTCATAGAGATCTTGACGGCTTTCAGAACATCTTCAGCATGTTTTTCAAACTGATCGATAACACGTCCCGCCTTAAATAAAAACATACCGCTATTCCAAAGATAACGACCATCATCCAGATATTGCTGGGCAAGCTCACGATTTGGTTTTTCAACAAAAGAATCCGTGATATGAGCTGTTGTTTTTTCACCCATTTTCTCGCCAACACGAATATAACCATAACCCGTTTCAGGGCGAGTCGGGCAAATACCAAAGGTTACAAGATAATCATCCCGAGCAGCCTGAGCAGCATCCTGCAATGCACTTCTCATGGCCTCGTCATCTCCGATATGGTGATCAGACGGCAAGACCCACATAATGGCATCTTTACCAAAATTCTTTTCTATATAAAGAGCAGCAAATGCAATCGCTGCCGCTGTATCACGGGCCATAGGTTCAGATAAGATATGTTTTACAGCACCTTCACCTAAAGCAGAAAGCTGTTCATAAACACCCTCTCTCATTGCACCGAGCGTTACAGTTACAACTTCTTCGCTTTTAGCACCGCTAATCTCCAAAGCACGCATAACAGTTTCCTGAATCAATGAATGTTCAGACATCAAGCTCAAAAATTGTTTTGGAGTTTTCTCGCGACTAGCAGGCCATAATCTTGTACCCGAACCACCACACAACACAACTGGAATAATACTCATTATACACCTACTCAATTTCCTGTTCTCAGTTTGCGCCTCTCACAATCAGTTCAATAAACCATTATGAAAAGTTTGGCGCACTATACACAAAACTACGCAGAATTACAAAAAAAATCACCTTGTTATAAAAACAACCTTTGCAGGCCGCCCTGATAAGTCAACATCAAGATTTTGCTCGGGTATAATGCGAACCTCCGCCATACGTGATCCTGAACCATCAAACACAGTATTTGTAACAGATTTTATAGATGCAACATATCCCTTCACCTCAATGGGGCTACCGGCAATTGAAATATGTGCAACATTTTTTAAACTAAGCTTTGTCGCATCAGACGCCTTTATAGTTGCGACAATCCATGGGGCGCTCTCTTTTGGCACCAAGGTCAAAATAGGATCGCCGGGAATAACGAACTCCCCATCCTGCCTATGAACTTGGGAAATAATACATTCACAAGGGCTCTTCAAATCATCTCCATTCACAGAACCTATTTCCTGACGATCAGAAACTTCTCTGTCACTCGCTTCTATTTTTGAATGAAACATACCTTGACTAACTGCGCGCACCTGTATTTCCGCACCCTTAACAACAGCATTGCTAGTGCGCAAGGTAAACATACTATCATATATATTTAAAGCAATAAAGGCGGCCGCGATTATGCCTAATGTCGTAATCACCAGTAAACCTGGAATTTGTCTTGAAACATTAACCACAGGCGTTTTATCCGTAGAATTTTTCTTGCGCTCTGTAACAAAATTTTCTCGCGCAGCAACGTTTAAAAGATCACCAGACCTGACAATTTCCCCAGCCATAAAGGATTTCATAACATGATTAAGAAGAGCCACCTGATCTTGTGTAACATTTACAAATTGCAACCCAAGCGTTTGCTCCTTAAGATCATAATACTTAACCTCTGTGTCGATAACAATTTCTAGGGAAAATGCACTAAATGGTAAAAATAATTCGATAGGAATAATGGTCCCTATCTCATAAGGCTTACCTACTTTTAAAACACTCAGGCCGCCAGATGACAAATCTTTAATATCAAATTCCGCGTCTACTATTTTTGCCTTTGCTGGAACAGGAAGGCGAACATATTGCCTTTGTGTTTCAGATTCGTGAACAATATTTTTTATCTCCGATTGACCCATAATTCTCTTTGCAACCTGTTCTCTTTATATATTTCTAACCGTTAACTAGTATTCCCCTAGCCTTATTCTTCGTTTTCGTACAAGAAGATGCCGACAATTTCAAGCTATTTCTTCGAAACAGGTATTTTTTTATGGAAAATTATATATTTTTTATCTATAGTGCCAGCTAATCAAAAAGCGGGTTAAAAAACTTTGCGAATAAAACACTTATTAAATCGAATTGCAAATATTTTTTGAGGATAAAACTATGGATACTTTAAAACCGGCCTCTAACATGGATTCTTATAGTGTTGGTGACAGCGATAAACGCCCTTGGGGTGAATATGTTGTAATTGGAGTCGGACATGACCCAAATGGGGATGAATATTGTGAAAAACATATAACAGTCAATCCGGGGCAGATTCTTTCCCTCCAATCCCACAATCACCGTCGTGAATATTGGGAAGTCAAAGAAGGTACACTAGAAGTCGTAATGGATGACAAACACATCACTTTACAAAAAGGCGAAAGCATAGAAGTTCCCTTGGGTGCTATTCATTGCATGGCCAATGGTTCGGACAAACCTTGCCTTGTTTACGAAAAACAAATGGGACTATGCTCAGAAGATGATATCATTCGCTATGTAGATGCTTATGGTCGCGGCACATTCGAGTTGGACGAAAAAAGTCAGATCAGCGTTGATTTGTATAATAAAGTCCGTGAAGAAATCGCATAAGCATTTTCTTCCTCTCTTTTCTTTAATAGGTTATTGGGACTTTACAAATTTTAGCCTTGTACTTACCCCAGGCATCATCTGCCTCTAGTGTAACCTTGGCGAGCGGATTGCTAATACCATAGCGAAGTTCGGAATAAAAAATACCGTTGTTCTTTTGCACTTCACTACGCTTACGATCAAACTTCATAATATCTTTACTCCCTTGAGTGTGAAGATAATTCACCTTGAATTGACGCAAGGTATTATTATCCAAAGCCAAGTACAAATAATAATCGTAGGATGTCATCTCTTTTTGCGCAAGCCCTTCCAGCAGAGTTGTCGCACCCTTGCTCAGAGTACCAGACTTTTCTGCCATAACATTCTCGCCCTGACATTCACCATAAAGAGATGGGATAATCTCACGAAAAGTTTCGTCCTGATCCAGACCGTAATGTCCGCCAAGCTCCCATACAATCAATTTGGGTTTTTCTTTATGATAACGACCTGTCAAAAGATAATTAGAAATAGCGCCGCTAAAAGCACCACCCGCAATAGACTTATTAGCGATATCTATTGATGTATGTTTTTTCAAAAACCCTATAAAATTAGCATAAGACGGATCAGGATGCGTACTGTTACTGGTCCCAAGCAAAACTGCTTCCGGCTTAATGGGCTCACCCATCAAGTCTCCTCTCCCGGCACTGGGCTCTATATCATAAACAGCCGGCAAAGTTTCTCGCCGGATTTCTTTACCGCATACCTCTTCAATAAACTCCAAAAAGCGATCATTGGCTTCCTTATCTTCCTTGGGCTTTATCGACGTCACCTCAAAAGATTGCTTTGGTAACTGCCTATATACAGGTCTCTTCATGATTGCTTCAGCCATACGCCGCGCTGAAAATTCCGCTCCCGCAGCCGTCCAATGATTATCGCGCTTTAGGAAAAAGTCCTTTATCTGGTCAACCCCCTTCATATCCGCCATAATAACGCCTGAGGCCTTCATATCTTCTATCATTTTCATGAATCCGGCCATCGCCTTTTCTTGATTATACTCTTTGGAATATGGCGGTAATAAAGATTCATATCCAACTAATCCGCGTGTCGGAATCATAATAACTGCAAGATCTGTCCCTTTATATTTGAAAGCTTTGACTAGACGGAAAAAAGACAGTTTAGACCAGTCCGATAACTCAAAATCGTCTTTCAAATCCATCTTGGTTCTGAAAATCCAGCCATCTTTACCGGCTACAAGATATTTAAGGGAATCCTTATTTTTTTTCTCGTAAATTTCTTCTTCATTCAAAGCCTTGCATAATGGAATAACCCCGTCATTATTCGAAGCCGACACTCTTGGCAAGGCCAGCACCAAAAAGCCCAAGGCCAGCAAAAACCCCAATGCATATTTCATAGTTAAAAAAACCCGCTCTTTTACGCGCAGAAAATTTACGAAAATCCTTATACAACCAAGTTACCGGAAGTTACAAGCGAATCTTCATCCGTAATCCCTGTGACACCCCTTATCTCCGCAATAATGATAAAATCTACAACACTATCTTGAAGACCATTCGCATCAACAGCAAGATATGAGCTTGTACCGTCATCAGTGATTTGAACAAAATCAGTGAGTAATTCCGTGAACGGATCATAAGATGTCAAAATATCAGAAATATCAATCTTATCGCCTTCAACCGTACTAAAATCACGTACGCGGTCAACATCGGAAAAAGCGCTACTAGCCTCGAATATAAATGTGTCCGCTCCTGATTTACCGAATAAATCATCCCGCCCCAAACGTCCGGCTAAAATGTCGTCACCCTTCTCGCCGCTAATCCAGTCATCATTATTACTGCCGTAAATTACGTCATTAAAAAATGACCCCTGAATAGCTTCAATATTATAAAGCAAGTCACCTTCGGCATCCCCGCCGGTATTTATATTCGTCAGAAGATCAATATTCACACCCGCATCGGATTCCTTATAGCGGGAATAATCACGCCCATCCCCGCCATCAATAATATCCGCGCCTTTTCCACCAGTCAAAATATCGTCCCCTGCCATACCCATAAGCGTATTATCACTATCATTACCATAGATAGTATCTCTTTGATTTATATTGGCCCCAATAATGTTCTCAATAGATATCAATGTATCACCTTGAGCATCCCCACCCGTCGCCGTTCCATTGAGAAGATGTACATCTATAGGCGCCAATGATGCACTATAATCAACTGTATCACTGCCATTTCCACCATCAAAAACTTCTACTGCTGCTGTTCCATAAAAAACATCATCATCACCACCAATAAATACCGGATCAATTGTAAATGTAACCGTGCCAATATCGCTATTCCCTTGCCCATCCTCCAGCGTGTAATCAAACGTATCAACCCCAAAGAACCCACCATTGGGCGTATAGGTAAAATCTCCGTTAGCCGCTAATGCGACAGAACCATTTGCCGTCGCATATACACCGGCTACCACATTCAAAAAATCACTTTCCGGATCACTATCCGCGCCCAGACCATTATCCACCAGAACATTGCCGATAATTGCCACATCCTGATCGCCGCTAAATGCGTCATCTACAGCCACAGGCGGTGCATTAGGCGGAATTACCGGATTCACCGTAAAGGTTACAGTCCCGATATCGCTATTACCCTGACCATCTTCCAGAGTATAATCAAAAGTATCAGCGCCAAAGAACCCGCCATTCGGCGTATAAGTAAAATCCCCATTCGCCGCCAACGTGACAGAACCATTTGCCGTCGCATAAACGCCAGCTACCACATTCAAAGGATCACTTTCCGGATCACTATCCGCGCCCAAACCATTATCGACCAGAACATTACCCACTATATCCACATCCTGATCACCGCTAAACGCATCATCCATAGCCACGGGCGGCTGATTTGATCCGCTCGACGTAAATACGCCGTTTTGATACATGCCATTACCAAAATAAATAGTTTCTATTTCAATTAGTGTGTCTGTTCCCTCAAGACCAATCAGATCAATAACGGTCGTCCAGCCTGTTGTCCCATTCGTTATTACATTATAATCGGAATAGTCATTAATGTAGAAAACCTTATCTATTCCCTCACCACCAAAGAGAGCATCGCCCCCTTGTCCACCGGCAAGAATATCATCACCTTTTGTGCCGACAACAATATTATCATTACTATTGCCCGAAACGCTCAATCCAGCGCTTTCAATTAGATCAAGATCATACAGCATATGCAGCGGATAACTACCCGGATCATCCAGAACCAGATCCTGT
>Ga0224501_10005265_pt1 | contig 10211 bp, 5 predicted proteins | sample SF_Oct11_sed_USG_4_FD_169105 | JGI IMG/M metagenome (GOLD analysis project Ga0224501, IMG submission 169105) | Sediment microbial communities from San Francisco Bay, California, United States - SF_Oct11_sed_USGS_8_1 | ecosystem: Environmental > Aquatic > Marine > Sediment | place: USA...
AACGAGACCACCCACCGGGTTTATCTCCTTAATCGGCTTCCCCAGTATACCAGTGTTGTTGATGCCCGGGTGGTAGTGGTGGATGGGGTGAATAAAAAGGTATTGGCTACTATATCCACTGGTGGTGAAGGAGGAAGGGGCGGAGTTCAGGGATGTGCTAAACTTTTAGCGGTAAATGAAGCCACCAATACCATCTATGTGACCGATTATCTTGAGGACCGTCTTATGGTCATCGATGGCGTAACTCATGCGGTGAGCGAAATCCCGGTGGGACCCTCTCCAGTTCAGGTTGCGGTAAATGAGAAGACCAATAAGATTTTCGTGTTAGATGAGGAGGAGGATGTTCTCTATTTCATTGACGGCACCAGCCAGACCATACTCGCCAGGCTCAACCTCCCCTACCGAGGGGTAGGTTACTCTCGTATGATGGTCAATGAGAGGCTCAATCGGGTTTACCTGATTCAGAGAGGCAATCAAGTCCTGATTTCCATCAATGCTCTCAATTACTCCATCTATCGCATAATAACCTTGAGCGCTGGACCCAGTGGTGTGATGGCGGTAAACGAGACCAGTGGAAAAATCTACCTTCCCCTGGGGGATGCAACCATAGATGTGGTCAGAGATAGGAAGAGCGAAGTCACTAATATAGCCACCAGCATAACAGACTCCGAGGTGATAGGGATTGCCATTGATGAGGGGAGGAACCTGGTCTACGCCACGCAGTATGCCTGGCCGCCCATGCAAGGTAAGGTAGTGGTCATTGATGGGGAGACCAATACCGAGCTGAAAACCATTGATGTCGGCGATTGGCCCCGCTACATAGCCATCAATGAGGATACTAACATGCTCTTTGTCGATAATGAGGATGACCTCACCATATCCATTATCAACCGAGGTCTGGGCGATGCGGTGACCACCTCTAATAAGCTGGGGATAGTATTATGGGATGTAGACATCAATCTCAACCCCTCAAGCCCCAATTACCGCCGGGTCTACATTGATGCCTACGACACTGATAGCATCCTCATCTACAACGACAGCACAGGAGAGGTATGTCCCAGCACCATCCCGGTGGGATATGGTCCATGGCGGGTGAAGGTGAATGACAACCTGGATAAGCTGTATGTCCCCTGTGTGGCAAACACTATCTGGGTAGTGACCGACGACCTTACCTGTGGTTCATCTCCGGTTCGCGCTAAGCCCCCCGAGGTGACCGTTATCTCCGACCCCGGGTTCATCTTCTCACCTAAATCCCCCGAGTTCAAGAAGTTTGTGGACAGCCTGCCCTCCAGTCCTTTTAAGGAGCTTGTCAGTCGCCTGCGGGAAAACACCCTGGCTCCTCCGTCCGAAAGGGGAATGGATAGCTCCGGAGCAGGGACCATAATTTCATACCCTGATCTTTGGTTCAACGGACAGATAGAGATTAACAAAACTACCGATAAGGTGTATGTGTTAGGCACTCGTGGAGTTATGGTTATCTACGATGACGATACCTACTCCATCACGGACACTTATCCCTTCTGCCCCTGGAGATTGGATATTGATGAGACAAGAGACCGCATCTACCTATCCGGCTACGATGCCTTTACTGGAAACGGTCTGGTGGCGGTTATGGACGGAAGCACCGATACTTTTATCACCCAAAATATACAAGTCCCCGAGGCGGATGAAATAGAGGTTAATGAAGTAAATAATATGGCGTACGAATGTGGATTGAATACAAGCCCCATACTCAGCATAATAGATGGAGTTAGCTTCGGGGTGGAGGAGCTCAATCTGGGGTGGGATGCCTATTGCTATGCATTTACGGTGAACGAAGCCAGCAACAGGATATACCTGAGCAATTGGTATCGTCCCTATCCAGATAAGATAGGGCCCAAGCAGTTTATTATCGTAGATGGGAGCAGCAAGACCATAATTCCCAATAGCCTCCAGCACGGAGCCAGGTGGATGAAAGCCAGCGATTCCCAGAGATTGATTTATGGCACCTCATGTGATAACAGGTTCTTTATCATTAACGATGCCGTTGATGAAAGCAACATCAGCTTATCCTCGGTGCCTGTAGGGAACATTCCCGAGGAATTTGTCGTAAACGAGGCTACCAACACCGCCTTTGTGCTGAACTACGGCTCGGGCACCATGTCCATTGTGGATACTCTGGCTAAGGGTGATATTACCGTGGGGCAGGGACCGGATTCCGGCTCCTGGGTGAGGAATTTCAACTCCGACGGCACTTTGAATGGCGCTTTTAAAGCCTTTGGTGCCGACAATGTAACCGGAGAGCTCAGCATCGCCAGAGGGGATGTGGACGGAGATGGGGTGTCGGAGGTTGTAGTCGGGCAGCGGGGCTCCAATTCCTGGGTCAAGGTCTTTGAAACCGATGGGACACCCATCTGGAGCTTCAAAGCCTTCGGAGCCACTAATCCCTCTGGAAAGGTGAATGTGGGAGTGGGTGATGTGGATCAGGATGGGGTATATGAGATCATCTGTGGTCATGGTCCAGGAGGAAAATCCTGGATTAAGGTATTTGAATTCGGAGATTCTACTGGTATATGGTCGTTTAAATCCTTCGGTGCCTCCAATACCAACGGTGAGGTGCGGGTAGATGGAGGGCAGACATCCATTAGCAGTGTGGGGCAGGTTATCGTAGGGACAGGGCACGGCGGCACTTCGTATGTGAAGATATTCGATTTCAATTCCCTATCCCTTGTCTCCGGCTTTAAGGCTTTTGGTCCGGCTAATGCCAGCGGAGGGGTGGATGTGGCATCGTGCGATGTGGATGGAGATCTGCTTGATGAAGTGATTGTGGGCCAGGGTGGACCCGGAGCCGGAGAGCTGGCAGCTCAGTCTTACTTCAAAGTCTTTGAGGCTGATGGAAGTATGCTGTGGAGTTGCAAAGCCTTTGGTTCGGAAAATGCCGATGGGCACATTACCGTCTCCGGTGATTATTTGGGCTACATCATAGTGGGCGAGGGTCCCAGCAGCACCTCTGAGTCCTGGGTAAAGGTCTATCGGTTCCTGGAGTCCACTCCGGTGGTCAGCTTCAAGGCTTTCACCACTGGCAATAATCAGGGTGGGGTGGATGTAGCGGGAGAGAGGTAGGCTTCTGGCAAAGATAATCTGAGCGCAGGAGAATTCAACCCGCTGGCTATGAAGGGAATTTTTACCCCTTTTGAGCAGGAAAGGGGAGATTTTTTGGCAAAATAGCTCTCAGATGTAGTAAAATGTGTAGATAAAACTGAACAATTTCTGGGTGATTAGCTCAATGTTGGTGTTAATTATGGCCGGCGGCGAGGGGACCAGATTCTGGCCTTGCAGTCGTGCCGATTGTCCCAAGCAATTTCTCAATATAACTGGCTCCCGCACCCTCCTTCAGGAGACCGCACACAGGGTTTTGTCTCTGGTGGGGTATGAGGGGATATTTCTGGTAACCGGGCGCCGCTATAATGAGAAGGTCAGGGAGCAACTGCCGGAGCTTGACCCCTCTCACATCATCCTCGAGCCGGAGATGAAGAACACCGCCCCCTGCATCGGGCTGGCAGCGGTTTACCTGCGGCAGATGGCCCACGATGAGACTATGGCCGTGCTCCCTGCCGACCACATCATAACCGACCAGAAGGAGTTTCTCCGTGCCCTATCGGCAGCCGACCTCATGGCTCGGAAGCACAGCTCGCTGATAACCTTCGGCATCGTCCCCACCTATCCCGCTACCGGCTACGGCTATATTCATCGTGGTCAGAAAAAGGAGGCAGTAGAGGGGATAGAGGTCTTTGAAGTGGAGGAGTTTGTGGAGAAGCCATCCCAGGAGGTAGCCGAGGACTACCTCAGAAGCGGCAATTACCTGTGGAACAGCGGGATGTTCGTCTGGAAGATAAGCACCATCATGGAGATGTTTGAGCACTATATGCCAGAGCTCTATCGGGGACTGGAGGAGCTCTCCCCCCTACTGTCCAGCCCGGCGGCAGAGGATAAGATAGCTCAGCTTTATTCCGAGGTACCCCCCATCTCCATAGACTACGCAGTTATGGAAAAGGCGCCGCAGGTTCTGTGCGTTAAGGGGAGCTTCGGCTGGGATGACCTGGGGAGCTGGAAGTCTCTGGGGGAACTGCTGCGAGGGGATGAGGCGGGCAACCGCGCTCAGGGAGAATTCATCCATCGAGATTGCCGGGGTAATATAATTTACAGCCCCCACAAGCCGGTAGCAGCTATCGGAGTTGACAATCTGGTGGTGGTGGAGACCGACGATGTGCTCCTTATCTGCCATAAGGAGCGTGCTCAGGAGGTGAAGGAGCTCATCCAGAAATTGCGAGAGGAAGGGAAAAAAGGGCTTTTGTGAAAAAGGAGCGAGACAGAAAAAATCCTCAGCTATGGATGAGGGGAGGATAGAGAGATGAAGTTAAAGGAATACAACTGGAAGGAGAACCCCCTGACTGCCATTGCGGTAGTGGTGGCTGCCGTTTGGGGTATCTCCATAATTTTCAAGATGATACTTCTCGGTTTTCAGGGACCCGATGCCTACTGGATGGTGGCTGCTGCTGCCTTCATTGGGATAGGTCTCTTGCAGCTCAGCGGGATTCTGAACAAATTTCTTGCCGGAACTTCCTATATCGGACTGGTCTTTTTTGGTATGCTTATCTCTATCTCAATCAGCGGCACACTGTTTTTCAGCTACCTGCTGGAAATTGTCTTCTTCATTATCATGCTCTTCCTGTTCGCCATCCTTTATCTGAAAGGGATAGAGAAGGCGCCTACCATGCTGAAGACATTTTGCGGGATATATCTGTTTCTGATGATACTCCCTGTTTCAGCAGGGAGAATACCCTTGCAGTGGTTATTTTACTGGAACTTCAGGCGCTACTCTCCGGAGGTCTTTCTCTACTGGATACCGCTGCTGATAAGCCTGTGGGTGGTGATAGGCTCGGTGTTAAAAAATCTGGGGAAGTTGCCTGAGAAAATACAGGAGAGGAAAACCTATCAGATTGCCTTTATCTGTGGCATGGTCTATCTGGTCTACCACTTCTTCCGTGAGATTATCTATCGCTGGGGCCTTTACGGCGGATTGAGGGGGTTTTTGGGCTCCTTCTTCTCCCTCGTCTTCCTCTACTCCATATGTCTGGCGGTATGTATCGGTATGCTGGTGCTCATTGAAGCGAGGAAGGGGAAGGTCGAGCTGGCGGTAAAGAAAGGCTGATTATTTCTTCTCCTCCCGAGCTTTCTTAGCCTTTTCAATAATCTTCTCTGCCAGGTGAGGGGGGACCTCATCGTAATGAGTGAACTCCATCTGGTAGGAACCCCTCCCACCGGTCAAGGAGTTGAGGTCAGAGTCGTAGGTGAGCATCTCAGCCATGGGAACCTGAGCTCTGATGACTTGCATATCGCCCCGGGGGTCCACCCCTTGCACTTTACCCCGCCGGGTATTTAAATCTCCTATCAGGTCTCCCATATGCTCCTTGGGAGCAATGATTTCGACATTCATGATCGGCTCCAGGAGAACTGGTTTAGCTTGTTCCATGGCTCTCTTGAAGGCTAACGAGCCCGCTATTTTAAAAGCCAGCTCCGAGGAGTCAACCGTATGAAAGGAGCCGTAGTATAATATAACCCGGAAGTCTACCACCGGATAGCCAGCCATTACCCCCGATTGCCGTGCCTCCAGTATCCCTTTCTCCACTGCCGGGATGAAGTTTCTGGGGATGGCCCCACCCACGATTTTGTCCACAAACTCAAATTCTGCTCCTCTTCCAAGGGGCTGTATCTCTACCCAGCAATCGCCATACTGACCTCTTCCTCCGGTTTGCTTCTTGTACTTCCCCTGGGCTTTGGCGGTGGTGGTCACTGTCTCCAGATAAGGAACTTTTGGCTGTTTAAGAATGACCTCCACCCCGTATCTGCGCTTCATCCTGCTCATGGTCACCTCTACATGAAGCTGTCCAGTGCCCGAGACCAATAGCTCCTTGGTCTGGGGGTCCCTGTCCATCTTAAGGGTGGGGTCTTCCTCTGTTAACTTCGCCAGGGCTGAGCTCATCTTATCCTCATCGGCGCGGGATTTCGGCTCCACGGCAAAGGAGATGCTGGGCACCGCGAATTTCAGTGGTGGATAGATGATAGGTGCTGACCTGTCGGTGAGGGTGTTGTTAGTGGTGGTTTCCTTCAGCTTGGTTACCGAAGCCAGCTCACCGGCGCAGACCTCGGTCACTGGCGTGGGCGTCTTCCCCTGAAGGAGGGAGATGGAGCCGATGCGCTCGTTTGTCCCTTTGGAGGCGTTGAAGACGGTGGAATCCGATTTTACACAACCCGAATAAACCCGGAAGAGGGATATTTTCCCCGCATAAGGGTCGGCTATGGTTTTGAAGACAAAAGCCGAGCAGGGCTCCTTCACCGAAGGTTGGCGAGTAATTTCGGAGTTGTCGCTGGGGTTTTTCCCCTTGACCTCTCCCCTTTCAGCCGGCGAGGGGAGATAGCCGACCACTGCTTCCAGCAGGGGTATAGTCCCAATGTTCTGGGTGCTTGAACAGCAGAGCACAGGAAATATCTTTCTTGCCAGAACCCCTGCCCGCAGACCCTGGATACATTCCTCGTCGGACAAGCTTCCTACCTCAAAGAATTTCTCCAACAGCTCGTCATTCATCTCTGCCACCATCTCCACCAGATATTCCCGATTTTTCTTCGCCTCTTTTTGGTACTCTGCGGGAATCTCCTCTTCCACTAATTTACCCTTGGTGTCCCCTTTGGAGCGGTAAGCTTTGAGCTTGATGAGGTCTATAACCCCCTGGAAATCCTTCTCTTCGCCGAGAGGCATCTGCAGGGGTACTGCCTGACGACCGAATCGGTTGTTGATAGAATTCATCGTGCGAGAAAAGCTTACCCGGTCGCGGTCCATCTTGTTGACAACCAGGAGGCGGGGAATATCGAACTCATTGCAGAACTGCCATACTTTTTCTGTCTGCACCTCCACGCCCGAAACTCCACAGACCACCACCACGCCGCTGTCTACCACCCGCAGTGAGGCTTTGGCATCAAAGATAAACACCCCATAACCAGGGGTGTCTATGATGTTCAGCTTGTGATTACGCCATTCGCAGTAGCAGAGAGAAGAGTCGATGGTGATCTTCCGCTCTATCTCCTCTTCATCGTAGTCGGTGATCGTGTTTCCTTCCTCCACTTTTCCCAGGCGGTTTACCATTCCGGTAGAGAAGAGGATGGCCGAGACCAGGGAGGTCTTTCCGACATCGCCATGCCCTACAACCGCTATGTTTCTAATGTACTGAGTTTCGTAATTTTTCGCCATTCTGAACCTTTCCTCCCATATAAAATTTGCTCATTATAATACCATAGATAGCCTTTCTTCACAATAGAAAATTACTGACCCTTACCCTGGAAAGGAGAGTTAAAGGTTATTTTCTCAAGACTTCTAACAAGTGTGCCATATCCTCAGGAAGAGGAGCAAAATATTCTACAGTCTGATGGGTGACGGGATGAGCAAAGCTGAGCCTGGAGGCATGGAGAGCAGGACGCTTGAATCTTTTTACCGCCTCTCTTTTCTCCTGGTGCTGAATACCCCGCCACTGAGAACCTCCGTACAGGCTGTCTCCCACAATAAGGTGGTGGATGTGGGCGAGATGGACTCTGATCTGATGGGTTCTTCCCGTGAGGGGACGGACTTCCAGCAGGGTGAAGCCGGGCAGCCTTTCAACTACTTTCACTTCGGTAATCGCCTCCCTGCCGTGCCTGGTGCGGGGGGAGATTTTTTTTCGGTTCACTGTATCCCTCCCGATAGGGATATCGATTAGCCGCTGGTTCTCTCTCATACTTCCCCACACCAGAGCTAAATAGAGCTTTTTTACCTGGTGCTCCTGAAACTGCTGCGATAGGTAGCGATGGCTGAGGTCGTTTTTAGCCACTGCTATTAGCCCCGAGGTTCCCTTATCGAGGCGATGGACAATGCCGGGACGGGGAGTTCCCCCTATGGTGGAGAGATTCTGGCAGTGGTAGAGAAGGGCGTTTACCAGGGTGCCGTGGTAGTTGCCCACTGCCGGGTGAACCACCATTCCGGGGGGCTTGTTCACCACCAGCAGGTGCTCATCCTCATAGATAATATTCAGGGGGATAGGCTCAGGGGAAACGGTCTGGTCATACAATGGTGGGAAATGGGCGATTACCTTTTGCCCCGCCTTCAGGCGGTAGCTGCTTTTCTTGACCTCACCATCTACCTTCACCTCCCCCATTTTTATTATTCTCTGAATATAAGAGCGGCTAAGATGAGGATGATTACTGGATAGGTAGAGGTCGAGGCGGGTATTCTGGTCCGCCTCGGTCACCACTAAGATCTTCTCTTCACTTTCCTTGGTCATATTTTTGCTAAATTAGTCAAGTGTCAATAATATTAATTATAGCACACACGCCATTTTCTGCCCATAGTTAGGTAGTTTTTAATCAAAATTGACATTGACAAAGAATAAATCCTATCAGATAATATACAATTATTATAAACATTATGGTCATTTATTAACTTCGCATGTTAAGGCGAAAGGGGAAGAGATATGGAGCAGTTAATTGAGTGGACTACCAAAATCAATGCCCAAGCCTGGGGGCCCTGGATGATAGCCCTCCTTCTGGGCACCGGCATCTGGCTTACCATAAGGACAAGATTTTTTCAGATCAGGAAGTTCCTATTTGCTTTAGGTCTGGTGAGAAAAGGGGCACTGCGCCGGGACCAATCGGAGAAGGATGTGGGGGACATATCCCCCTTTCAGGCGTTGACCACCGCCCTGGCCGCCACCGTCGGAAATGGCAACATTGCCGGGGTAGCCACGGCTATTTACTGGGGAGGACCAGGAGCCCCGCTGTGGATGTGGATTTCTGCCCTTTTCGGTATGAGTACCAAATATGCCGAGGGGCTGTTGAGTGTCCGCTACCGAAGGGTAGCCGAGGATGGGACCATGGCGGGTGGTCCTATGTATTATATGGAGGATGGGCTCTCAAACAAAAAGTTAGGAAGGACTCTGGGGCTGATCTTCGGCATTGGTGGCAGCTTTGCCGCCCTTTTCGGTACCGGCAATATGATGCAGTCTAACTCCCTCGCTTTAGCCCTCAATAGTCAGTTCCATATCCCTTTCTGGTTTACAGGTGTTGCTATCACCGCGCTGGTAGCATTAGTAATTATCGGGGGGATTAAGCGCATCGGAGCGGTCGCTGAGCGGCTGGTTCCCACTATGGTCGTTCTTTATATTGTGGGAGCTTTGTTTGTTATCTTTTACAATTATAATCTTATTCCTCAGGCTGTTGTTCTGGTGTTCAAAAGCGCCTTCAGCGGTCAGGCAGCCATCGGGGGATTCATAGGGGCTGGGGTCCGGGAAGCTGTCCGTCGTGGTGTGAGCAAGGGACTCCTCTCTAATGAAGCAGGATTGGGCAGCGCTGCCATAGCTCATGGGGCAGCTCGAGCCAGAGACCCTATACGCCAGGGTTCTATCGCCATGATGGGAACCTTTATCGATACCATTCTTGTCTGCTCCATGACCGCGTTGGTTATAATTGTAAGTGGTCAATGGAACAGCGGGCTGGACAGCACCGCATTGACCGTATCCGCCTTCAATACCGCCATCCCATTTGGGGGGGGGATTGTGGCTCTGGGCTCCCTCCTGTTTGGCTTCACAACGCTTATCGGCTGGTATTATTACGGAGAGCAGTGCCTGGAGTATCTGTTTGGTTTGAAAATTACTAAAGGCTATCGTATAGTTTATGTGACTCTTACCTTCATCGGCTCCATACTGCAGGCAGAAAACCTGATAATTGTATGGAATATCGGAGAGACCTCTCTTGTCTTTATGGCGATACCTAACCTGATAGGTATCCTTCTGCTCAGTGGTGTGGTAGCCAAAATGACCGAGGGGTATTTCAAAAAAGGTAAGGATAAGGCAGTTACATAAATCTTCAAAATTGCCGCCCGCAGGCTCAGGATAGGGGATGCTTTCTCCTGAGGTAGAGGAGCATAATTACAGAAAGAGGAATGACGAGAAGGGCAATAAACTGAGAGGTGGACAGTAGCCCCTGAAAGAGAGAGCCGCGGTAATCCCCCCTGAAAAATTCTATAATAAACCTCGTTATTGAGTATAATAAAATATAAGACCAGAAGAGCTCACCCTCAAAGCTCTTTTTCCGCCGGAGAAGAATGAGCAAGGCAAACAAGACGAATCCAGCCAGGGAATGGTAGAGTT
>Ga0224501_10005266_pt1 | contig 10211 bp, 4 predicted proteins | sample SF_Oct11_sed_USG_4_FD_169105 | JGI IMG/M metagenome (GOLD analysis project Ga0224501, IMG submission 169105) | Sediment microbial communities from San Francisco Bay, California, United States - SF_Oct11_sed_USGS_8_1 | ecosystem: Environmental > Aquatic > Marine > Sediment | place: USA...
CCATTTGAAACTGAATGATATTGATGCTGGCTGTGTATACAGACTATTTTTACATTTAACCAGGGAATAACAATTCTGCATACAGTTACGTTCCATTATTGTCCTGGGTTGTAAGCAGTTTCACTCAAGACACCTTTCCGAAGAGGGAAGCTTTTGCTCCTTTTCATCGTCTCTCTTCAAGGTTTGTTGTGCCATCTGAAATCACTTCATATAAAGAAAAAGCCATGTTTGCCTAGCCCTTATTCTATATTTTGTAGATTATTTTTGATGGCAAAGTAGATGTGTTTTTACCCAAGGCCTTGGTACGAAAACTTCGACAAAGATTAACACCAGGTGCTGACAACTGAATGATGTTTTGTACACCGGTTTTTAAATTTGCACTAGTCCGGTGAATTGTTAACAATCTCTCAAACCAGCTAAAATCGCCAAAGCAAAAACAGTACTGTTTAGAAGCTTTATTCTTGCGAACAATTGAAGCCACTGACCCCACCTCTTCAGGAAGTTTATCTACTAGCATGATCTTTTACATACATTGTGTGAAATTGTTTTCTTGTAGCCACTGTTTGTTTGATCATAAATAGTATAAATGGTATGAGGTTTTTCATACAGGCCTTAGAGAAAATATAAGTGGACTGTGAGTGTCAGGTTAATTCCCGGAAACCTGGTTGAGACAGTTGTTAATCTTCATCAGTGTACATTCCAATTTCTTTTTTCCAACTGTAGGTCTCAGGATTTAGCCCGCTTCACTTTTGGTGGCCCTATCAAGTTTCAAAAATTCAGAATTTCAGAATCACAGGCATTTAAAGAGTAGTAGTAGTAGACATATTACCAGTTTGATACTGTACAAATTACAATAAACAATACGTGTTACGACTCACAAATACACAAAACAATCAGCAACTACTAGTAGACTACATAATAATACAAATTATACATGTACACTGTACAGACTACAATAATTTTCATCAATATCCTCTAGAGTCTAGACTCTAGTCTAGTAAGTAACGCCAGCAGGTAATGCCTGGTCAGATATATAATAATATATATTATATATAATATATATTAGTTGCCAGTTGGGTTCGCAGGCCCACAGCAAATATTCAGATCAATCCGAATTACAACACTTGAGTGGCAAAAGCTCAGCAGATGTGTACCAATCCCGAAAGAAAGGGTGATCACCGCCACATCCTGATTCAATCCTGACAACAATCACCTTCATTTCCACTATCCCCACTACTATCGTCTTCACCATCGCCGGGCTCAGCCTCACGTTCGTCATCGCCAACTTCCATTTCGGTAGAGCCCTTTTCGTTGCAAGCGATTACGTGTTCGGTTAATTTTGAGTTAGTTGACTGCTGTATGCACTTGATGGCGTACAACAAATCCGTGTAGAACTGGGTTCTGTCACCCGACTCGCTGATATTTCGCTGGGAAGTGTACCGATCACCGCGACACGAAACATTCACGGACGCGGCCATATTGATATGCGACTCGCTACACAACGCTGTATGATTCGTTCATTTAAAATATAGGTCAACCATTAAAGCCTCCGATGGGGCTCAATCTAGAGATCAATGATACTGGTTTATGCCTCGCTTGACTTTATAGGAGAATTGTGGAAATAACTAGTGTAATTGATTGACGTAATTCTAGGCCTTGGTTCTTCCTCGCGACCAGTAAACAAGGTTCCCGGGACTATTGGCGTTAGACCTGTCGAAGGAAAGAGCTGGAGTTTCACGAGCTGCTGTTGTATCGGATACCTGAACCAGACTCAAAGAGTAAAGGAGATTTTGTGAATACCTAAGGTATATGCACGCACATCAATACACTTGATTTGGCATGATGCGTTTATGAGCCATAGTTAGCAATGTTCTCACCGCAATGTTATTCACTCACTGTTGGGAGTCTACCTCTCTAGTGTGCTACCGAGAGACTGTACGAGTTACGTAAACTGCCTAACGTATTACTGAATAATCTTGTGATTTTTAGATTTACAATATTTTAAGCGAAGTGAGTCTTGAGCGATTGGCACTGACAAGAGAACACAATTTGAAACAAGCAAGCATCTTACAGCCGTCAGTTGTCTCCTAGTCCTCACAGCTTTAATGGTTTCTATTTCTAGTCATGCATGATAGCTCAGTGTGAGAAAATTGTGTCTTCCTGTCACTGGCTGCCCTCTTGAGGCTCAGGTTTAATTCCTGCAGTGGTGGAGTATTTCAAGGGATTTTTCCCTGGCTGTTTACACTCTACCAAACCGTCCTAAGCCAGCGTGGCAGAAAATAGCTCAATCTCCCCTCAATCAGTCAATGGCACCACACAACCTGTGGACATCGTGTAGGAAGACCTACATCCAACCACGGACAGACAATGGCTGATAAAAACTTTAAATGATTTGCAGCATGCCATTCTTAAGCCATATAAAAAAGCCTTGGCCATCTCATTAACTGTTTTTGGATGTATGACAGCAACTCCATTCATTGCCAAGATAATCTGTTCGTGGTGAGATTTTCATATTACATGAACAGCTGCGATAAGACCTGAATCTCTGTACCAAATAGGGACCCAGCGCTAAATTTTATGTGCTTTGTGCCAGCTAGTAAAGTTTGCTCTTGATCTATAAGATATTTACTGTCTAAACTATTTGCAGTTCATGATCTTATTTATGGTAGAAGGTGTCAAATGAGCTAAGGTATACACTGATATACTGACAGGCCTTAGTGCGCTACTGCGCATTGGTGTGTAGAGGGGTCATACGTAATGCCCACACAATCTAGGCTAACAGACGCAGAAAAACATGCCAGGGTGATGTGTTGTCTGTTCTCACTTTGGACTTATGTACATGCGTGTACGCTCTGGCGCAGAATCTTTCATAGTCACAATTAAGTGTTTATAAGGAATGATCCCTAGTAGTTTTGAGCATTTGACATAGAGTGAGAACAAGCATATGGCAGTCTGATATCGCGGTTAACCATATATCAACTTCTGTTTATCATTCTGACATACTGCTGCTGCTGGACTGCTGCCATGCGTCAAACTGACAATTTATCTGAGAAATGAATCACGTCTCAAAATTTAGTCCCTTTGAGATGAAAGCCGGAAGAACTTCACTCTGAGAAAACCACTGAGTTCTAAAAATTTTTCAATGTTATTAGACCCTTGTGGCACTGACCGGATCCAGAATTGTGAGTGTGGGCCCGGTCACTGTATCAGAGCATATGGCCACACCCCAATCATCCCTGTATGGGATCATTGGGTTTGCTCCCTGGTTTACAAGGAAACTTTGTTCAGGTGTTGCTCAGGATGAATCACCATTGACTTTTCTGAGATTCGAACCCACAACTCACTGCATGCAAATCGTGTATTATAACCATTAAGCGATGGCTCCTCCATATGGCCATGCATTGTGATGATGTAATATAAATTGATGCCTCCTTTAGGAATACTCTATGGAGCCGAATGACAAAGGAGTCAAGGAGATCTGTCGCGTTTGCCAAGGGATAGCCGCTGGGGTTTATTTTGGAGCACTTGTCTGCCTTCCATGCAAGGTTGGTGTCAAGCCCAGCATTTGGTCGATTCCGGATCCTGATGTTAAATAAATAAACCCTTCCTGTAGAGTTACCTTCTCTATGGGGCGCGCAGGTGCAGACAGAAAGTATCCAAATGACGCCCCATGGGAACACTCAGTCAGAGACTTATGGTCGGTTCAAACGAGGAACCTTCTTTGTCAGCGGTCGAAGAACGTTCTTTGACCGTGCTCTTAGCAAGAAAAGAAAAGTTCTTTTGCGATTATTGCAGATCTGACCTGCAATAATGGTAAAGGAACACTCTTGCTAGCCGCCTTTGATGCTAGCTCGTGCTTTGCCCGGAAAATGATCGAGCTTACAAAGAACGTTCCTGGTTTGAACCGACCGTTAGCAGGCTAATTTCTACACAACTCCTGACCGCTTTGCTCTCATGGAGATAGGAAGAAGGGCCAGCTTTAAGGTTCTAAGAATATGAACATAATTGTGACAAATGGAGGTAACCAGCTTATGACACTAAGTGATTTTTTTCATCTAAATCATTGGAACAAAACTATAGATATAAAAAGCTAAATTTTTGTTTAAGATTTTGTTTTCTCCCTAGCTGTAGCTGATCCGAAATGAGCATCGGTATTAGTGGTTGGTGCCGGATTGCTAAAAATTCTTCCTTGATTTTTGTCACGATCATCAGCGCAGATATCACCCATGTTGATAAGCCGAAAGCAAACCTCAAAACAGTCCAATAAACCTGTTCGGTTGCCCCAAGAGTTCTATTTTCTGTATTATGAATACTGCTTGTCAATGTATGCCTATAATATTTTTAATTGTTGTGGACTGTACACAAACCGAACTGATCTCTCTACTAAAGGTATTCTGATTGTGTTAATTCTGATAGATGGATTATGAGATGATGTTGGGTAGCAAAAAATACACCATTGTATTTTGTTGCGGTTTCTGACATTCTGTAGCCAATCTAAGTAATATGCTGAATATTTGCTATAATGCTCCATCATCATCAATATCATTGGCAGGTTGTTGAGTTACCACTGCTGGACGAAGGCCTCCTCCAATACCAGTCACTCATGTTGATCTTTTCTTTTTTTTAGTCCCATTTGTTTCCATGATGCTTCTCTTTATTTTCCGAGTTCTGACCACCCTTTTCTCAGGTTTGGTTTTAACTTTTTCACATAAAGATTATGAAAAACTCAGATCCTCTATAATTGAGGCTGCGCAGTGACCTAATAACGGACGCCAATATTTGTTGGTGCTGTCAACTTGGGGAAACATCAGTCTAAACCGCCTAAGTCGAACATCTCAACACTCCTTTATTTGTTTTCTCTGATCATCAAAATTTAGTATGTCTAGAAATGGTAGCTAAAACATAAGGATTAATTGTCTCTCACAGAACCATTAACTAGTTAGATGGGCAGGCGCTGTTAGCGATTTTCCATCGTAATACACATCTCCCATCCATCCGTTCACATGCAAACGTAATAACCTTTCCAGTCTATTATTACTGAGCAAGGTAACTAGGCCGAGGTCCTAGTCATTGATCGGATACCTATTATGGACCACAGGTATCAGATCTTTTATTGATTCCAATGAGGTGGGATTATTCTTTTGTCTATACATGTACATGTGACTGTAATCTGTTTGCCCACATCGTTTGATCATGTAAGAATAGGAGTCAGCTTGTTTAAGAATTCATTCTAAATCCAGTGACAAAGAGTTGTGTCCTTAATGTCACAGCTAAATCCATGCCAAGTTATTTTGTATGGGTTTCAGTTCCTGCCATAGACATATAATACAGACATAGAATAGGTAAAGGTCTGTAGTTTTCACTCATTGATTTAGTAACCCCAGTGAAGATCTTTAACAGTAATTGCTTAGTTCACAGGTGACTAAATTTGGTACAATGGTATTTCATCCAATCCTGGAAAAATTTATATCAAAGCTCTCCATATGAGATTCTGGGGACTCTTTTGAATGAAATGGTGAATATGCTGTGGTGGTCTGTAGTAATTATTTCAGCTAATAAACTCAAAATTTGACTCGCATTCGCGTCCATGCCATACATCCAGCTCGTTGCTGGTATTCTCCATAACTAGTGAGATTAAATTGATCGGATTGGATTGCACTGATATTACTTGGGACTCACCTGTCCGAGCCAGACCTCATACGTCAATAGCTGTATGATGTAAGAGATGAGCATCTGTATTCAGTAGTAGCCATTTTCTAATTACAAGGCTCCACTGCTGTGCCCACTGATCTAAATCTACTACTTATTTTGAACTGGGCGGTAGAGCACATTTTAAGGTGAAAAGTTCAAAATAGGCTCATTTCTCTGTTTAATTGACTATGCACATAAAAATGCATCAGAAACCAACTAAGTGTTTGTTCCTCATGTACAATTATAACTTAAATTTATGGGCTGTGATTTATGGTAAATCCCGAATCGCTGTGACGCGTCCCAGTCAGTGGTTGAAATCTGGGGGGGGGGGTGGTTGCAGGGGATGGAGTCCCGTAGTATATTTGGGCAGGAGGGCGCTGAGTTATCAGTGCTCTCCCCTCCGGAGTGAGTTGGTTATGTTCCATTTTTACACTATGGTGTGTCCTCGTCGGCCTTGCATGTTCAATTGCTTGTATAATTGTTTTCCAGAGCTTTTACATTCGTTGTACTAAAGATGGAGTCAAACTTCGATGTCAGCAAGATCCGGCCGCCTGTACAGTGACTAAAGGACGCCTCAAATGTCAAGCCTGTAGATTCAGAGCTTGTGTCGATGCTGGCATGCACAGAAAAGAAGGTAAAGTTTAATGCTTCGTTGGCCTGAAAAGAACAAATTATTTGGTCTATATATGGCGTTTGAGTACTTGCAACAGAAACAGGTCAATACATAATCGCGATCTCACAATATTTTTAGTTGTATAACAGGGTCCTACCAAATCCTTTTTATGTCTAATGATCTAGATGTCAGGCCACTCCACTCGGAAACTTTCCTGGAATTTTTTGGCATGATAACGAAAGGTTTGACATTTCAAACTGCAGAGAACCCAAAGTTCAGTCTTTGAAAGGACAAAATGATTAACATGGACAGAGTTTTTCCTGTTTGACAAGTTGAGATGCCCGCTGATACAGTTAAAGGTCGCTGAATGCCGCCTTCGCTCTAGGCGAAGGGTGATGTGAATGTCATCTCAACCCTTCGAGAATTCTGCTTCTATCTACAGGATTGACTTGCAAATCAGCTTGTATATCGAACCAATGTTATATGAAAGAAAGCCTGAGTTACAGAGACAACGTTTTGCTTCATGGTACCGGCACACTGGCCAATTTCCGACCGGCTTTTGAAATCTGGCTTCCATAGCTGGAAATGGCTATCATGTACTCTAGCATCGAGTTTGGGAGCTTCTCAGGTGGATTAAAGACATTGAGCGATTTTGAGTTCCAAAACCCTTGCGTAACGCCCTGGCTGAGCACATTGACTATAAATGCTCTATAGAACAATCAGCTGAACTTGTCCCACATATCTTAGTATGGGAAACTACAGCGAGAAAAATGTTGTTTTATAATTTTATCTGTTATTCTCTCGATAGAGTAACTACACTACCACAGAGTCGAGATCACAGTTCTCTGTATTTACTGGTACATGCTCAGATATAGCTCCTTATTTATAGAAAAACCAGAGTTTGTTGAGGCACCTGTTGGAGCGAGTCTGTGTAAAGTATGTGGCGATATTGCTAATGGCGTTCACTTTGGAGTTATCTCCTGTGAGGGCTGTAAGGTGTGTATCTCACAGATAGGATGATAGCTCACTGACGAGAGTATTCAATTTGAGATTTTGATATCTTTGGTTTAAGTCCTAGTCATGCCAGGCTTCCACTGAGAGGGTGAGGTCTCTACATAATAGCTTCTACAACTCCAAAACAAAGTCTAGGGTTCTAGGTGCTCCACTAAATAGAATAGAATGACCAATGCTCGCCTATAAAACTCTTCTATCCAGTAAAAGAAACTCTTCTATCCAGTAAATTTGAAACTATACATATTTACACTGGAACTTTGGTCACGCGTCCAGGAGGTGCATCTCCCGTATGCGTCAGCAACAATCCTGGTACATGTATGAAAATAGCCGCACGTGTGTGGGGAAAGTTTTCCTACATACAGGGAAATTCTTTTGGTTCATTCCATTAAATGGAATAACAACATGAAAATGAGGCTACAGTTCTCTCTGCTGTCGGATATCTGTAAATTTTGCCGCCTCCACACCCATTCTGTAATCAATATAAGTCAAGGCGCTTCGGGAGAAAGTCTATTGCTTTACATTTAAAGTACTGCAATACTTAGGTTACGCCAAAGATTATACCAAGATAACTATCTCCCATTCGAACCGATGGCAACAGACGAGGGTGAGGTGAAGGGCCCGGCCCGGTGTGCCCGTCGTGGTACTCAGTCATCCGATTAGTTCACCCAGTCGCTGATTGGCTGAGTGGCTTTCAATAGTACTACAATGGAACTCGGTAAACTCGACTTCAGATAACTCGAAAACTTGCTCAACTCAAATCAAGTTTCATGGTCCCTGCCCGGGCAATGATAATTTGCTGGGCATATTTCGAACTTTTAGTCATAACTCGAACTGATAACCTGCGGTTAGTGCCATCAAATTACCTTTTCTGTGGCTGGATGTGTTTACACGCTTGTGTAACAAATTTAACTTCCTTCTTTTCTTTTCACACGAGAAAATCTCACAAATTTTAGAAAGTTTAGCCAGGAAATGGAATAAACTAGAGCAAAATCAACTCACTATGGCGGCCACATGGCTGAAGCAAAGGAAGAGCATAACTCATAACTCAAACTTTTCATAACTCAAACTTTTTAGTGGTCCCCTGCAGTTCGAATTATCCACTGTCTCGAGTTTCACTGTATTAAATAGAACTATTGGAACCCAATCAGCGACTGGGTTGACTAATCGGGTTACACTTTAGAGCCCGAACTCAGCGATACTGTAGTTTTGCCACGCTCGAACTGGTTTTCATCTGCATAGCAGCGGAATGCACTACTTTGTAGACAGCGAGCCCAGTTCTTTCATCTCTACAAAAACAGCTGCAACTGCGTTCCATTTTTCTTTTGTTCTTGGCACGTTAAATTGTCAAGTGTCTGTTTTAGCCCTCTAGTTAGAGCCGGGCTAGTCAACCCAGCAGAGGTTGAGGAATGTAGCGGTGTTTCCAAAAAATGGATCGAGTTCGTTATCTTCATATAATCTTTGGTTACGCTGACATAAAGGAAGTGTCCCAATATAGATCTATTCGCGTGATTTCGGTCAGTCGCAATCAAAAGTTTCAGTCGCGATTACACGAAAAAAATGGTCGCAGGCAGAAAACTCGATAGATGAGAGTTGTCTTCTCTCTACGTTAACTCATTGGTTAGAGCCGAATGATCGCTGCGATTTGTTATTCCAACGTAGAAATCAAGTTTCTTTGCGGTAACCTTGACATCTGCCTAAACTACCACGCTAACGCCTACTTTCAGTTGCGAAATTCTGTTCGCGTGATTTCGGTCGCAGACTGCGACCGGAGGCGAGAGATCGTTTTTTCTAATTGCGCAGTTCGGTCGCACTCTTGAACAGTTGGGCAGATTTCGCGACCGAAATCCATTTCAGTCACGAAAAAAACCGACCACGCGAATGCACCTATTAATGAGTTAGTGCTTCTATTTTCACCCTCTTGAGTTTGTTTTTCATGGCTCAGTTGGTAGCGCATTCGACTTCTGACCAGCTAACTAAGATTCAATTCCAATTTCGTTCGTTACTTTTTCAAATAGAGAGGACCCACCATTAGAGAGCCAAGTACCAGCTGTATGGGGCAAACCATGAACCACCCTGAAAAGTCATTGATTTAGTGATGCCATCCAAATAAAACAAGACCATCTTATCTTAACAGATGAGTGACTACACAGAAAAACCCCATCATCTCTGTAAACAGGGTTCACTTTTTAATTATGGCTTATTCCTCAGTAAAGTAGATTAAGGCAATTTATGCTTTTGAAGAGACGTACGTGTCAACGCAGCCCCGGTTTGTTCATACCTGATTTACAGTGTTGCATTCTCAGCTGTTATCTATGCTCATTTGCCGGACCCGAGGGGCCATTATTGGTTTCAGAGCGCTATGAAAATTACGAATTGTTCTGCTTTTTTTGCAGAAATTCTTCAGGCGAGGGTTGACTGAATGGCAGAATTATCAATGTAAGGATGGTAAAAACTGTCCCATCAACCCACGGACTAGAAATCATTGCCGTGAATGTCGATACCAAGCCTGTATCAAAGCTGGCATGTCACGAGAAGGTAAACTACTTCAGTCCCACTACCGCTGCCTATGTACCAGTAACAGCTAGTTTGCCAAAGCACCAATGGCTCAGGTTGACTGACCCACAACTTCTCGGGACCATCCGTTCAGTTTTGTAGCTCGTGTTTCACACCGAATCAGTGGGTTCTTTGGTAGAACGAAGCTGGCCCTGGGCATGGTCAGCTTCTACTTTGCGAACCCTGCCCAAGCAGCAACTTCGTACAGTCAGAATAAACTATCCTCGCCGGGCCTTGAAACTGTCTGGCATTTATCTTTCACCACAGGAATAGTAGCACAACAGCACATGACAATCCAAATGTCACAACAGGACTCAAATCCATATAACCGCCCTAAGTA
>Ga0224501_10005267_pt1 | contig 10211 bp, 11 predicted proteins | sample SF_Oct11_sed_USG_4_FD_169105 | JGI IMG/M metagenome (GOLD analysis project Ga0224501, IMG submission 169105) | Sediment microbial communities from San Francisco Bay, California, United States - SF_Oct11_sed_USGS_8_1 | ecosystem: Environmental > Aquatic > Marine > Sediment | place: USA...
ATGCATCCCGAATCATTTTTTATTTTGATATAACTATTAAATAACTGTATTGCTATTGAAAATCAATTAAAATGAACAAACTGGGAAACCAAAAGCATATAGTGAGACAGCTCAGAAGTCGGAGCACATGACTTGGATTCATGGTCATACTGAGCTTCCTTCGTGAGTTAATCTCCAGTTTCTATGGCTCCAGACCAAGCCTCAGGCTTGGTTGATGTGGCCAAGTGCCAGAATAGCACCAGTACAATAAAAAATTTCGATTCCTTTGGACTGAGGGTTTTCACTCACCAATCTGTTCCACCAAATCAGGAGGGAAGACTCGGGAAGCGAAAGCCCGTCGGAAGATGTCAGAGAATTCCTTATCTAGGCCACCGATTCCCATCTTATTGAAGTCCCAATCCTGTGGAATGGCTGATTTAAACGCTACTTTCCTGTAAAATGCCCAAAGGGTATTTTCATTCCGTGGCTGATCACACCCTGCCAACACGTTCTGAGTCAGTGGGGCAGAAACTGGCTCAATCTCCCCTCAATGCCATCACACAACTTATGGAGATCAAGGAGGAAGGCCGAAGCCCAACCATGGACAGACAGTGGCTGAGAGGAATTAAATTTAAAGAACAAGTATTTCTCTTCAAATCATAGAACTTCTAAGTAGATACTCCTAGACCACTACACTGTTCAATCTTTTAAATACATGTAAAATTTTACTCAGGCACAAATACATGTTTCAGATAAAACACACCCAGTAAATCCATAGCCTATAGTAGCTAGATCAATGGCAAGAAAACTACCATGGGATTGTCGACAAGCGATTTCAGACAGAGCATCTACTGACTGTGGGAACAGACAACAGTATTTACCCTTTGGCTTTGCCTGTGAGTTTAACAGTGCTGTTCTCTGCCAGCTCAAATGTGACTGTAGTGTTTGGAGCAAGCATTCCAAATGAGGCCTTTCTCGATTTCGTCTGATCATGATCCAACTTCAGAACTGAAAACAAAACCATTTGTGAGAGCTTGCATTTCGGTTTAACAAAACCATTTGTTGAGATACAGCCGCATGATGGTTTAGTAAACCATAAACTTAGTGGGAATGATTACAAAATTTAATTGAACAGCCAATGAGTTTCAGGAAAAGAGATCATAAAGGGTTTATTCACTGTTATCCAACTTTCCCAAGTCGAACGACTTGGACTATGAAAAGTTTTCCTCTACACCTGTGGAAGTTGCCTCCCTCAGATACAACTTTTGTTGGTAACAAACTGGGGGTTGACCCCCTTTAGCCCAGGGCTTTACATTCACAATCATGTGGCTTTTCGTCGACTAATCCCCAAACGAACAATTGACAATAAACCTTTTGCTGGCTAAAATTGTGAGTGTGTGAGTGGTTGAGGAGCCAATGAATGTTCGAGATGACCACTCGAATACCCAAACATTGTGTGTTAATGGACTACTGGACGTTAGCATGGTTAACAACCAGCAACCAGTTTCAAGGTGATTGAATGATGAAAAAATAAAAATTATAAGCAGATCTGTTTCGGTACAGGATCGATCAGTACGGAAGTAGATGTTTTCAGTGGTCGCACATTTGATAAGGAGTATGTTGACTAATCGACCACGTATAAGTCAAGCAAGTGAGCCCCTAGACTTACCTTCCAGCTCTTTCACCGTTAGCATGAGCATCTTCTTATCGACGAACTGGAAAACCATCTGCTGGCCGACTTTCATGGCCAGTCGAGTAGTCGAGAACTGAATCACCAACTCGACAGCCATTTTATCCGTATCATACGGGTCAGAGGTCACGCTGTGAAACGAACAAAAAGCATTTCACACACTGACAACGCTGGGTAGGTCAGTTGGAGTGAATGCGCCTCTTTCAACCCTGTGTCACATCAGTGACCAGAGTTTGACATATAATAGTGGGATAAACATGTAAGAGATATCTCGCGCATCAGATAATCTACGCACGCTCATGCATAGGGTAGGTAAAGGAGAGTAATAGTAAGTGATATAGTAACTCTATACTTTCGGCTTGGGAAATCTGGACAGGTATTAGAGGCGGAATTGAAATCACGGATTACAGTTCTGTTGTTTTTCCCGTCCAATGGGAATTAGATTGCCAATGCCGTGATTTCTGATAAACATGTGTATCAGGGAGGAAGTTTGGTGATAAGGTTGAATTGTACTGATGTTGATAATACAGGATTGTGAATATGACTAGAACTAAAAACTCAAAGGTACTTCATTTCGGTGACTAAGCAATTTAGTGCATGCAACTAGCTAACATTATTTTAAAACTCTTGTTTTGTACTTATGTTTGACAAGATATTTCTGTTATCTTGGTACCCTGTATTTTGATCTGTACTGTCAATGGTCAGTGGTCATTATATAACTATAGAATTGTCTACTGGACTCTGTTTCTGGTACCTGCTCTTGTTTGATTAAATAGAATCCCTGATTTCCATGGACCCCAGTTTAAGGAAGGTCAATGCCTAGGCCTTGTTATGAAGTTATTCACGTAAAATGGAATTTTTAAATCAAAAATCAAACCAGAATCAATTATTCAACAGGCACTAATTTATTTCTGTCATGAATGAAACACCATAATTAAGTGTCAGCGGTGAGACAAAAATGGACATATTGATATTTAATCACAAAAACTCATCATGCGAGTCATTGAATCCGAGATGTGTCTGTGTACTTGGTGATCATGCCTAGACTATGGCGCAACTTGACCCCAATCCACCGTGGACAACCGGAATAAATAAAAAATCAAAGTCCATCCTATAATGACAGAGAGTAATGGTGGCACTAGGCGAACATGAGCACAGAACAGCACTACTTAATACACAAACCTACATAACATTGAATGTTTAAATAAAAACAACAGCTTTTTATAGCCTACCTGTCCCTGTGTGAAAAGAAAGCACAGAGTTTGACTATTATAATGGGATAGCCACTAATGTTTAAAGGGGTAATGTCACGGTCGAATGCAGACACACTTTCGGAGTTGTGTTCCGCATTCTTAAAGGGAGGCAACCCCGCATTCAATGCAGTGATAGCGAGTGGTCTTTTTCCAAAAAACGAATATCGGTCACTCGAATAACTGCAGCCCGAATGGCCCAAAAAGAAAGAAAGTGGGATCTAATTACTAAAACTTAGTACCTTAATGATCTTTACTCCCTCATAACGTTGGGTAGAACTCAAAATTGAACATAATATTGGAGAAAGTTGAAGTTATAAAAAGTGCTTTGCCGGTTTTCCCTACCCCTAAATAGAGGCCGTTGCATTTGGGCCTCTATCATTGCACAATAATGGCACTAACGCTCACTGACAGAGGAGACCAACTGCACTCTGAAACCCATATTTCTATATTTTTGTTGAACATTTTCTCTATTCAAACAGTTTGTGTAACTACAAGTCTAGTATCCACCTGCAAGATTTTCCAAACATCAGCGCGTAAGCCGAAAAATCAATGCAAGCACCAACAGCTCTGTGTTAATTTTCTATCTCGAGGCCAATTCTGTTATGTCGACGGTCTGAAAAGTGCGTCGCCGAGGGCTCAAAGTATACACATTGGATAGGGCTATAGCTAAGCTTCCGTTTGAGCTGGGCATTGGGCCCATTTGTTCATGGTAGGCTTCAGAATCTGAAAACAACTGAAGACATTTTTGGCCATGACATAACCTCTTTAAATCGAGTTTTGGAGACCATGAGGTACAGAACCATCACTGAAATTCACAGATCCCGAAACGGCAGACTTAGGTATCATTACTTACTTCTTCTTTGAAAGAAAGTCCACGGTGAACGAAACATGGTTAAGGTATTGATTCTTCGAGTCCGCTATGTATGGTTTCACCTGCAAATCAAACTCCTGGTGAGGTAATGGCTTAGTGGAAAGTGCACTTGGGTTAGAATCAGTCTCTAGGTCAAAGCCGTTGCCACTTAGTAGTTTCATTCTAGCTCGAGACAAGGGACTCCTGGTTGCATTCCCAATCCAGGCACCACTTTAGCTTTCACCCGCATCAGGTTTGAATTGCAATGTTAAATAAAGAAGTCTCGCCCATGTAGGGGCAAACTAGAAACCATCCTGACAACAAACTGATGTCTACGATTTAAAGAAAATGGTCGTATCTTACAGAGAGCACCAATTCACCTGCGGATGGTCACCAAAACCAAGATGGTGGTGGAATTTTCAGTTTGCTTCTACTCACAGAGGTTTTCAAGAAAGAATTGATACTAAATATCTTATTTCCATGCAAACACTTGGGCTAAATGAGGTGTTTACCAATGTAACATCTGCCAACACTTGGATGTCATACGATTCAGGTACTCACATGGATTTCTTGATTCAGGGACAAGATGGCCCACTTCCTCTGTGGCAGACTGAATCCGATCGTTCCAGTGGGGACTTTTGGGTGTGCTCGAATCGAGAAAACAAAATCTTGATTCGGTCCAGTTGTCACCATCACATGTCTATGAACAACAGCGCAATGTTGTCATTGCATGATCAGACCACTAATTACCCAGAGTTACCTTCTCTTACACAGGTGCAAACAGAAAATCCCCTAGTGGTGCTGGTAAATCACACGGTGTTATTTCCTATGCATAGCAAATGGGTTTTGTCAAATCTGTCCACTTACCACATCTCTGGGGAAAAGCTGACCAAACTAAATGGTGATTGCTCTGCATAAACATGATCAAACATCTGTTCAGGGATTGTGTTCCAATTTCCATGCGTTAAATCAATCACAAAAAATATGAGCTTCCCCCATCGAACAACAACATGTACACAGATATGCATGCAGTAACCATCAATTTGGAACCGCAAATTCAAATATCCAAACCATCATACATGCATTAGAATACAAATTATACATATTTGGCTTAATTATATCTTTCTTGGCGTCACTCTATGTGTGGGACAGATAGGAACCATATATGTTGGCCTCTGATACCCCATTTAACTCTTTATTATATAACGTCTTAATTCGCAACTTATCGTGGAGCATCACAGGAGGGTCAGTGTCAACACTCCACCTCATAGTGAGACTTGCTTTTGTTCTGAGCCAGGATTAGGATGTGAGGACATCATACTCACAACAGGAGCCAGCCCTGGTCGGGATTCGAACCCAGCTTCTCATGGTTGCGAGCTCAGCGCTCTACCACTGAGCTGTCCCACTATCCCCCTTGAATTGAGTGGCTTTTGCCGCTTTATGAAACAACCTAAAACAGCCGATATCACGGAGACAGCATCTGACTCACGGGCAGGTTTCTGGTTGGAAGTCGGCCGGATTTACAATCGCACAGTTGGTGACAGACAGCTCATCTGTTGGGCATTTGCCTGCTTTCATAATTTTCTGTAAATAAAGTGTACAGTGACATAAAACCCAGCTTTAGTTGCTGTTACTGATTAAACCAATATTCAACAGATGCATGATTTCTGGATAATAAACGCCAAGCACTTAAAACTACTTCATTATCGAATTATATCTTCTTTTGGGCGGTATAATGTGTAAGGCAGTGGACTTAAGATTTCCAAATACTTATTTTTTACCATCAGACTCTTATCTAGCGAAGCAGCATAAGTCCACAAGCTGGGTTGGTGCAAAAGGGAAAAACTATGCCAGCCACATGACGGGAAAAAGTCAGAATCTGTGTGATGGCATGCCACCAGGGGATAAAATAAGACTTCCTACGACCCAATCAATGACTACACGGCAGTAATCCTGTCTAGTAAACTTACACATAATAACCAACTGTGGGCAAACTCATTTAATAAATCAATGATGATCAGTGATAATGGCATAGATTTGTCATGCTAGGCAATTGATATTACTTACAGTGGACATGATGTAGAGGCAATGCGAACTTGAAGTTTCACAAAGATCTGAAACAGATGCCTTAACATATATTTGTCAGATTACATTATGCATGACAAAAGCGAGCGACATGCCAAACTTGAGAGGTTACACAAGTTTATACCATCACTAGTTTAACCAATTGTTTTGAAGTGTGGAAATCAAATCCCCCATTTATAACTATCAAACTAGGTGGACTAAAAAGGACACACAACTTGAATTGATCAAAAGACTGTACAACAAACTGACTGACCTACCAACTTTAGGCTCTCAGAATTGGAGCCAGTATCAGAAATGAGAACCAGACAATATCAAACTCAAAATGCTAAGACTAAGAGTAAGCCCCGAGGAGAGACGGGTAGCCAGCCGGTGACTGAGTGAGACTCAGACTGGCACTGGCAGCGTTGATTGCAGTTAGAAAATTGTGCGACTGCGATGTTCTTCTTATCTCCATGACAGAACAGCTGTCAAGAGTGGTGCAGAAATTGGCCTACTGAGGCTTAAGCTCAGCGTTTCCCAGGGTGTATCATTAGAAGACTTTCTGCTTGCACTTGCATGCCTGACAGAGAAGGTAACTCTATGGGAAGGCTTCCTTTATTTGATGTTGGGATCCGAGATCGTCGAGAGTGTTGAGTAGAAAGAGTTTTTTGCCGAACTGGGAATCAAACCCGGGACTCCGGTATCCTATCCACTGACTAGCCCACTAGGCTATCGGCAGTGAGTATCGCGAGTATCGTCACAGGCGGACCCAGAGTCAGGCTCAGAATTATTTCACAACCACATGAAAAGCGCACACTTGTTGATCATTCGATTCACATTCATTCACTCAATGCCTGTAAGACATCAGATCAGGAGTCGGCCCAGGGTCACCCCCCCCCCCCTCGGGGCCCGAGTGACTCAGTCAGTGACTGAGTGAGCCAGTCCAGTGACTCAGTCACTCTCAGTCAGTGTCACGGTGTCAGTCCCAGTGGCAGATGTATTCTGCACAAGGCTAAATAACTTACATTAGGCGTCAGAGTACGAACTGTTATTGACTAAGTACTTTCCATCGAATCGATATACGACCGTTAGTCTCGGTGAGCAGTGCCAAAGTGTTGAAAGTGAGTCGGGGGATTGTTGAAAATCAATGAGTTGGCTTCCTGTTTCCCCAGTAGTGAAGCGAATGCAAGAGTTTGTCCGCGCGAGAACGCCAGTTGGATGGTTAGATTATTGCCGGATACCTCAATCGTATTTATATTCTTGGTTGTATTTCTATTTTTTACTCTAATTGTGTTGTATTTTATATTTCTATTTATAGAACGCTTTTCGGCATTTCTATCGAAATATACAGTAAAGCGGAAAATTTCCACTAGTTGTTTTTACCCAATCGCCGGTAGGTTGTTATATCGTACAGAAATGGTGACCTGTTTTCTTGTAGTCGCGACTCAGCCTAAAAGTTTCTTACGGTTTTAGACCAATTTTCCTTTATATACTTAGAGTTTCAAACGGGTAGCCCTTGTGGCATTCAGGTGAGTCTTTCTGGAACAAAAATTGTGTGTCATATTTGCGTATATAGAAGATTTGCATCAGCTTCTGTTGATTTTGGCACAAAGTTTAGAGATTTTGTTTCAAATAAAATGGCGGTTGTTATGGGGATGCAACTCCTAAATGATATACCAGATCACCTGCCTATCTTTCTGGTGTAGTAGACGGGAAGGGGGACTGTACGAAGGCAGTCAGCAATATCGGGTATATGTTAGCATGTCTCTGCGTTAATGAATGGTCTGACTTATTTTTTTGAAGGATCCAAATATGGAGCCCGGAGTGGACGTGGATGTCATGGCTCAGTTTATGGAAATGGTCACTTCATTCAAATGTAAAGCCTGCGAGTATGTTTGCCATAAACAGGAGGATTTACTAGACCATGTGCGGTCCATGCACATGACCGCTGACGCAACTGAGTCATCATCGACCGATAAGGTAAAACCTAGCTCTGAATTCGCCTTTTTATTTTTGATACATGTTGATTGAGCCAGGGTTCAATGAGTTTGGTAATGTGTGCTACAATGAAATAAACCCTGAAAGATGATCAATTTATCGTCACTGTTGCAAACTCTAATTGGTGGTAGGCTATGTTACATTGCACATACTCATCTTGAGCCCATTTTGTGCACCACAGGGATCCGGTCAAGCTTTGATACAGTAGCAATATACAGTAACCGTTCGCTTTTGCGTTTCAGGGCGAGTTGGCCCAACCAAAGAGGGGCCACTTGTTCTGCTTTGTTTTGTATTTAGATGAGTGGTCATCGGGGAAGTGAGAAACTCCAAAACCCCGTACCTCATACCCTAATAATGCCTGTGAAAATAGATGCTTTGTTTTGAGAAACCGAGAATACTTCCAAAACATAGTACAAGGGTATCTGGGTAAGGGTATCCGCTTTTTCATTACCTATGGTCGCTGTTATACTGAGATCCATATTTTGGTCATTTGAGAGATGAGTGCTCCCCGTTTGTAGACAGAGGAAGCCGCAGTGGAGTCAGCTGACAAGTCGCTCTCTGTCAGTGCTGATTCTCTTATAGCCAGTCTGGTAAATGGCAGCACCAACACAGAGTCTACGGGCACGAGTCTGCTTCACTCAAGCCCGATGCAAGTCAGCATTCAGACATACGTAAATGGTACACCAACCAATCAGGTGCGTACCCCAGTCTGTGTTGAGCTCAACATCTCAGAGTTATTATGGATTCTAAATTTGTTTTTTTATGTAGATAGAAGTATTTCATACGGTCAGGAATGCCTAGCTTATGATAATGCCAAAATGAAAAATATAACTCTGTGAAACCCCCAGATATATAGACAGTGTCTCTCATATAACCCATCTAAGATGTCACAGAAGCGAGCGAACCTGATCGTTCACGGTGTTGATCACTGCAACACGCCGTAATTCTGTTACATATTGTTACTGTTCATGTCTACAGCTCCTCAGTCATACAGGAGCTTCATCAAAGACTTTCGTTTTCTGTTTTTAGGTGGTTTTGGTGGAGGCGGGAGAAGCCAACTCAAATGCGCTATTCACTAACTCGGCACCTCAACAGGAGGTTTACGCATGCGGTTACTGTTCAGCTCAATTCTATGTAAGTGCAGCTAAGTTTGAACGAAAGCAAAGTAACTTGATTACTTGTTTTATTATTGGCAGCAGTCCAGTTGGGACACTGGTCACTAACGCCTGAAAATCCCAGGTTAGCGACTGTAGTGAGTGAATGAGTAACTCGCACCACCAGACAGCTATTGATTACCAAACCGAGTGGCTTGAGGGACTTTGTCTGGCCCAGAGGCTAGAACATACGAATGATGACTATTAGTTGATTACTACCCTAACTCACCCATCTCACTTCCCACTCACTCACTGGAGTCCATACAAAAAATAAAAGTTGTTTTATGAGACTTATTACAACTCATGGACCTTAATGTAAAAAAGCCTTCTAGTCTTATTTAAGCTATCCATGTAAAATAAAACTATCAAATCAAGTTCAAAGAAAGTAAAAACCCAATTATTGGATACATTCCAGTATTATAATATGTTTTTCCTTGTCGCTCTGAAAACTACAGTCGCTGTTCTTTTTAACAGAGTATGGAGGTGTGCAAAGATCACTTGACCACTGATCACAACATAGCGACTTTAGAGCTTAGCACAGACACAGCTGACCTTGAAGATAACGCGGGTGGCGATAAAGCTCAGCCTCAAGAGGCTACTGATGCTTCGGGAGAAAACATGAAGACTATAGCCGAGAGAGAAGAATTGGCTGACGGTAAAGTCAGCATGGCTACCCAGGTATCTAACGGGCAGCGATTCAAGGGCCTGCTGTCAGACCCAGAGTTATTCTCTCATAGGGAAGGATAACTATATGCTGTCAACAAGTAAGGCTCAACCCGGAATCATCAACTTTTCAGTTTCTGGACTGTATTGATGCGTGCCGTTATGTGTTTTTTAAGAACTAAATACTTCATGGCAAAAAGCAAATCTCAATGGTATGTACACTCTGTTTCATTGTCAAACGTGAATTGGTTTCATAGGTGGAAAGGAAGAAGCCAGGCCGTAAGACGAAAGCTGAGACCGCGGCGATCGCAGCTGCCCAGAAAGAAGCGGAACAAAAGGAGGAGGAACTAGAGGAGATCGAAGACAATGATGAGGTCATCACGCAGTAAGTCAGAGTGCTGTTAACAAACTCGCCAATTAGTAAATGAGAATATAGATGTAGGTAACACTTGGTTATGGGGTCACCATGCGGTGAATTCTTATGTATTGTGTAGCATGCAACCGGGATCACGCAAAGCACTTGTCAGCTATAACCCTCTCACCTCCCATCTCCTGTCAGG
>Ga0224501_10005269_pt1 | contig 10207 bp, 7 predicted proteins | sample SF_Oct11_sed_USG_4_FD_169105 | JGI IMG/M metagenome (GOLD analysis project Ga0224501, IMG submission 169105) | Sediment microbial communities from San Francisco Bay, California, United States - SF_Oct11_sed_USGS_8_1 | ecosystem: Environmental > Aquatic > Marine > Sediment | place: USA...
AACTGGGCCAAGGGGATTTTATCGTGGCTGAAGCGGACGAAAGCGACCGTTCCTTCCTCTATCTCTCTCCGTTTATCGCCGTCCTCACCAACCTGGACAATGAGCATTTGGACCAGTACCAGACGCTCGACGAGATCAAGAACACATTCATCAATTTTGCCGTCAAAGTCCCGTTCTACTGCCCGGTGATCCTCTGTCTGGATGACCCCAATCTCCAGACCTTGATACCCAGGCTTTACCGCAGAATAATCACCTATGGGTTCTCCACGCAGGCGGATATATTCGCCAGAGACAAGCAGTTTGAACATTTCTCGAGCACATCAATTCTCTACTGGAAAGGCAAGAAATTCGGAAAGCTCAAGCTCAATGTGCCCGGAACTCATAATATCTATAACGCCATGGCTGCCGTGGCTGTGGGCCTGGACCTCGACATCTCACCCAAGACAATCCTGGAAGGTCTGGAAAGCTATTCCGGCGCCGGCCGCCGCTTCGAATTAAAGGCAGAAGTCAATGACTTCATGATCATCGAAGACTACGCTCACCACCCGACAGAGATAAAGGCCACTCTTGAGGCATCCAAAAGGGGATGGCCGCGCCGGGTGGTGGCTGTATTCCAGCCTCACCGCTACAGCCGCCTCTCTCTTCTGATGAAAAGCTTTGCCACCTCCTTTAACCAGGCGGATGTTCTCATCACCACAGAAATCTACGCCGCCGGGGAAACACCGATTGCCGGAGTTTCAGGAAAAGTCCTTTACGAAGAGATAGAGCAGTTCGGGCACAAGAACGTGTATTTTGAGCCGGACATGAAGAAAATCGCTTCTCTTTTAGGGAAAGTCGTCCAGCCCAAGGACATGATTGTTGTCATGGGCGCGGGCAACATCTACACAATCATCCCGGAAATCCTTAAAACACTGGAGCAAAAAAAATAAAAATGGCCTATAACCTCAACCCGACGCTCAGACACCAAACGCACGATTACATCTCGGAAACCATGCAGTTTCAGCGCGGAAAAAGGAAAGTCAAGACGAAAAGGATCCAGAGAACATCCAAGATGAAACTCAAACATATTCTTTTCTACTTCATCCTCCTCGGAGGAATATTCTATGCGGTCCAGCAAACCTACCTCTTCCTGATCTCCTGGGATAAACTGGATGTCCAAGACGTTGAGGTCGTCTCCGGCAAGCCTGAGATAAAAGAAGAAATTCAAAGGTTCCTGGAGGGAAAATCCCTGGGCAATATCCTTCTCCTGGATATCAGTCTCCTTCAGGAAAAATTCACTGCCCACAGATGGATCAAGGAAGTTCGAGTCAGGAAAATCCTTCCCTCGACTCTGAAGATCGAGGCCAAAATGAGAAGCCCCATCGCCCTGTTGAAACTGGACGATATCTATCTCATCGACAGGGAAGGAGTTCTCCTTGAAAAAATCGAGAAAGGAGAAAAGGCCAACCTTCCGCTCCTTATCGATTCAAATAAATTCCAAAAAGACCAAAAGGAAAAATTTCAGTTAGCCTGGGAATGTCTGGACAGTCTGTCCCCAGATGAGAAAGAGCAAATCGAGGTCCTGGACCTGACTGAATACGAAAACATCTCTGCCCGGCTCAAAAACTGCCGGACAACGCTGATTTTGGGCGATGAGCGATTCTCCCAGAAGCTCAGATTATTCAGCAAGCTCAGAGCCAGGCTGGAAAGGTTCGGTGAGCTCGAATATGTCGACCTCCGCTTCCATGACAGGCTCTATATCAAGCCCACTAACAACCCTTTTCAGAACAATATCATTCCCAGTTCTAATAAGGAGGCTTTTTGATGCCTAAAAACAGCTATATCGTCGGACTCGATATCGGAACCAAAAAAATCGCCGCGATTATCGGCGAAGCCGGAGAGGACGGCAAGATCGAAATCATCGGCATCGGAACAGCCGAATCCAGAGGATTGAGGAAAGGAGTTGTAGTCAACCTCGAGGCCACGGTCAGTGCCATCAAAAAAGCGCAGGAAGAGGCAGAGCTCATGGCAGGGTATGAAATCGACCGCGCCTTCGTCGGGATATCGGGAGCGCACATCAAAAGCTTCAACAGCAGAGGAGTCATCGCCGTCTCCGGGAAAAACAGGGAAATCGCTCGAGATGACATCAAACGCGTGATCGAACAGTCCAAGGCCGTATCCATCCCTCCCGACCGAGAGGTCATACACATCATTCCCCAGGAATTCGTGGTCGATGACCAGGACGGTATCAAAGACCCGCTGGGGATGAGCGGTATCAAGCTCGAAGTCAACGTCCATATCATAACCAGTGCCACCACTTCGGTTCAAAACCTGAGAACCTGCATCGGACGAGCCGGGATCGAAGTGGAACAGATCGTGCTGAACCAGATAGCCGCCAGCGAGGCCACGCTCACTCATGACGAAATGGAGCTCGGCGTGGGAATGATCGACCTCGGCGGGGGAACGACAGAGATCGCTATCTTCGAAAGGGGAAGCCTCTGGTACACCTCCATCATCCCCATCGGAGGAGACAATTTCACCAACGACATTGCTGTCGGTCTCAGGACTCCTATCCCGGAAGCAGAAAAGATAAAGAAAAAATTCGGGTGTGTGTCCAGTACTCTCCTTGACGAACAGGAAACGATCGAGGTTCCTTCAGTCGGAAGAGGAAAAAAGGAACGCATTCTTTCCAGACAATTGCTGGCCGATATCATCCAGCCCAGAGCGGAAGAAATCTTTCGACTGGTCGATAACGACATTAAAAGAATGGGATACGAAAAATCCCTGAATTCCGGAATTGTCCTCACGGGCGGTACCGCACTCCTTGAAGGCTTGGAAGAAGTCGCCGAGGAGATCTTTGACCTGCCTGTGAGACGCGGGGATCCCGCTGGTGTAGGCGGGCTGGTTGACAGGGTCAACACGCCAGATTACGCCACTTCGGTCGGCCTTCTTCTCTATGGCTACAAGCAATGGAAAGAAAAAGGCCTATCCAAAGATAGAAAAGGAAGCCTTTGGGCCAGGCTCAAGGAATGGCTCAAAGAGGCATAGGAGGAAACAATGAGTGAGGACATGAAAAACGTATTAAAATTTCATCTGGTCGAGGAACGTTTCGGCGCCAAGATCAAGGTGGTAGGTATTGGCGGCGGCGGCGGTAACGCGATCAACAGGATGATCCAGACAGGGATCGAGGGAGTGGAATTCATCTCGATCAACACCGACCTCCAGGCTCTCAGCAGCAACAGGGCCAGGACCAAGGTCCAGATCGGGGAGAAGCTCACCAAAGGTCTAGGTTCGGGAGGAAGGCCGGACATCGGCAAAGAAGCGGCGATCGAGGATACGGAAAAATTGATCGAGATCCTTCAGGGCGCGGATATGGTCTTCCTGACTGCCGGCTTGGGCGGAGGGACAGGAACAGGAGCAAGTCCGATCCTGGCCAACCTCGCCTCAGAATTGGATATGCTGTGTATAGCCATCGTGACTCTTCCTTTTGAGTTCGAGGGAAAGGTCAGAGCCAAGCAGGCCCAGGAGGGCTTGTCCCAGTTGAAAACGGCCGTGGATACAGTCATCGCCATTCCCAACGAAAGACTCATCCAGACAGTCAACCTGGACACCTCCATCCAGGATGCGTTCAAGATGGCCGATGACATCCTCAGGCAGGCCGCCCAGGGCGTCTCTGACCTGATCACCAGACCCGGTCTGATCAACCTGGACTTTGCCGACGTCAAATCCATCATGAAGGGTATGGGCATGGCTTTCATGGGGACAGGCATGGCATCCGGAGAGAACAGGGCTGTCGAGGCCGCGCAAAAAGCCATATCCAGCCCACTCCTGGTTGACACTTCGATCGAAGGCGCTCAAGGAGTCCTGATCAACATCACCGGAGGCAAGGATATCACTCTCCATGAGGTCACCAAAGCCTCGAAGCTGATCTACAGCCAGGCTCACCCAGAAGCCAACATCATCTTTGGCACGGTCATCGATGAAGGTTTGAAAGAAATGGTGAAAGTGACAGTGATCGCTACGGGCTTCGACCTGACAGCGCGAACCGAAGCCTCGCATCTAGAAGAATTCGCTCCGGAGCAGAGAAAGACTTCTCCTCCTTTCCAGGTCCAGCGTGAGACACCTCCCTATCTCTTCGAGCCCAAAGGCAGCGAAACCCTCTGGGAGAGACAGGCCTGGGAAAAGAAATGGGAACCCTATGAAACGCCATCTTTCATCAGGAGAAATAAAGCTACTCCTTTAAGAAAGACTCCCGATGAAATCAGCTGACCTGGCTGTCCTGGGATGCGAGCAGCTCGTCACCTGCAGAGGCCGGATCCCAAAGAGAAAAGAGGCCCTGCAGGATATCGGCGTCCTGGACAAAGGCTGCATCGCCTCCAGCAAGGGAAAAATCGTATTCATCGGTGACGAGAAAAGCTTCAGCCAAGAGTTCCGGTTAGAGAAAAACGGCGTTCATATTGACGGAAGCGGCCTGGTCGGGCTTCCCGGATTCATCGACCCCCATACCCATCTCCCTTTTGCGGGAACGAGAGAGGAAGAATTCGTTCTTCGTCTCAAGGGCTATTCCTACCAACAGCTGGCTGAGAAAGGCCTGGGGATCCAGACCACGGTTAAAGCGACGCGAAAAGCATCCAAAGAAGAGCTTGTTTCTTTGTGCCTCTCCCGCCTCGACAGGATGCTTCTTCACGGGACCACAACCGTTGAAGGCAAGAGCGGTTACGGCTTGAACCTCGAGGATGAGATCAAGCAGCTGGAAGCGATGCGGGAGGCTGACGCTCTCCATCCTGTGGACATAGTCCCTACTTTCATGGGAGCCCATGAAGTCCCTCCAGAGTACACCACACGGAAAAACGACTACATCGACTTGCTCATCCACACAATCCTTCCCCAAGTCAAAGAAAAGAAGCTGGCGGAATTCTTCGATGTCTTCTGTGAGAAAGGTGTTTACTCCATCGAGGAGACAAGAAAGCTGGTCAGAGCCGCGAAAGAGGCCGGGTTGAAAGTCAGGATTCACGCCGACGAATTCTCCCCACTCGGAGGAGCCGAGCTCGCTGCCGAAGAACACGCCAGCTCAGCCGACCATCTTATCAACATTCCCGAACACGGCATTCTGAAACTCGCTCAGAGTCAGACAGCGGCTATTCTGCTCCCTGCTGTTTCCTTTTTCTTGATGCTGGAAAAGAAAGCTCCCGCCCGAAGACTGATCGAAGAAGGAGCCATTGTCGCCCTGGCTACGGATTTCAACCCGGGAAGCTCAATGACCGAATCGATGCTCTTCGTGCTCCAGCTGGCTGTCTTTACCTTGAAAATGTCCATCGAAGAAGCCATCCAGGCCGTCACAGCGAACGCCGCTTATGCCTTGGATAAACACAAGGAGGTGGGGAGCCTCGAGGTCGGAAAAAAAATGGACCTTGTCCTGTATGAAGTCCCGAACCATCCGACCATCGTCTATCACCTGGGCATCAACCCCGTCAAGCACGTCATCAAAAACGGAAAGCTCGTGGTCAAAGACGGACAGATCCTGAGGGGGGATTGAATGAGAACTGGCCTCTGCTTCCTGTTGATAATATCACTGCTGGCTCCCTTCATCATCTCCCAAGTGTACGCCACAGTTGAGATAGCCGAAGAGACAGGAAAAAGCTGCGCTCACTGCCATCTCGACCCATCAGGGGGAGGAGAACTGACCAAGGCTGGCAAGGACTATCTTCAAAAGATGTCAAAAAGCGAAGATGAAAAACAGAAAGAGCTGCTCAAGCCAGGAAATAAATTTTTAGAAATAATCCGTTTAATCGCCGGTTATCTCCATATTCTCACCGCCATTTTCTGGTTCGGCACCATCCTCTATGTCCATATCATCCTCAAGCCCTCTTATGCTGCTCACGGTCTTCCTAAGGGTGAAGTGAGGCTGGGGCTAGTTTCCATGTTCATAATGGCCGTCACCGGCACAATTCTATCTTACTTTCGTATCACTTCCTTATCTATTCTCTGGGAGACACGTTTTGGCGTTTTGCTGATTATAAAAGTCATCCTGTTTCTCATAATGGCTGGTTCAGCTCTTTATGCTGTGCTTTTCATAGGCCCTCGATTGAAAAAAAAGAAAGAGACAGGACATGTTGTGCCCGAAAAAGGACTCACCACTCACGACCTGCTATCCTTTAACGGCAGCGAAGGCCGTGCCGTTTACTTTGCTTACAAAGGGCAGATATTCGATGTGAGTCAAAGCAAATTTTGGAGAAAAGGCTCTCATTTCGGCAGGCATAACGCAGGCGCTGACCTGACCGATATGTTGAACCAGGCTCCGCATGGAGAGGAAAAAATATTTGAGATGCCTCAAGCCGGGAAGTTGTCAGTTGGAGAAGTGAAGAAGCTTCGACCTCATTACGAAAAAATTTTTTATATTCTGGCTTATATGAATTTGATCCTGGTTTTTGCCATCACGCTCATCCTCGCCCTCTGGCGCTGGTGGTAAAAAAGCGCAGTCCGGCAGAATAATCCGCTGTTTCCGGCCCTGCTCGAATGCATCCAGATGAAGCAGCCAGAGCCCGATTCCTGCCGCTCCCTGCATCAGGTTGGTCTGGGCGAAAAGAAGCTCGGGCCGGGTGCGGTGCTCGGCCTGAACCCACCGCAGCCCGAATTCATCCCGAGTCCCTCTGTTAAGCAGGTCAGAGGTAAGGCGTCTGGCGAAATCGAGATATCCCTGCTTCTTCGTAATCCGGTGCAAGCTCAGGATAAACTCAGCCACTCCCGCTGAACCGCAGCACTGTCCGACGTTATTCCAGAAACCCGGAGTCTCTTTCCCGGGGATGCCGCTATTCAGAACGGCTCGGGCGCACCTCTCGACCCAGCTCATCCAACTCTTATCTCCTGTGAGCTGATACAGGAGGTAGAAAAGGTTCGAAGTCCCTGTCGGGCCATGGCACCATCCCAGATAATGCAGGTCCTTCCCGTCCGGATCATGGTGAAAGATCAGGCAGACATCGCCTTCTGTCCGGGCGATGGACCGGAGATACCGGGCACCGCTCAAGGCGGCATCGAGGAATTCCTCTTTCTTTGTCTCCTTGTATAAAGAGGCCAGAAAATAGGAAATCCCGGCTGTACCGTGGGAGAAGTTGGGCATCAACCGGGGATAGTCAGGATCCATGGCCCACTTCGTCCCTCCTCCTTCTGCCTGGCCCAGCTCCATCAGCCTCCAGCCAGCTTGAGCAGCAAGGTCGAGCAGGGACGGATCCTTCAGTTCCCGGGCCGCATACAGCAGAAATAATCCTGTGCCGGCCGTACCGCTGATGATGTCTGTCGTCTGGCTCCACTCGATACCTTTGTCTTTTTTAAGGGCATTGTCCTTAAGATATTGAAGGCAGCGCTTGACTCCGTCAAGATATTTTACGTTTCCGGTGGCTTTGTATGTTTCCTGGAGGGCAAACCCGATACCTGAGATTCCGACATATAAGCCTGCAGATTTCTCTTTCTTGAGTGCAGCCAGCAGGTAATCCGCTCCAGCCCGGGCTTCAGCCAGGAAATCCTCATCCTCTGTCGAATAATAAGCCTCGAGGAAAAACAAGACCACGCCAGGCGTCCCGCTGTAGAGCGTATTGTTTATGGATTCTTCATTCCCGGGAACAGCGGGCCAGGTTGTTCCCTCTTCCGTTTGAACGGCCGAGGCTTTTATCCAGCGAGCCGCTTCAAGGGCAGCTTCCAAGTGAGGTCTTTTTTCCTTTGCTGCCGATACCGGGGAAGAGAAAAGAAACGAGGCAGCGATCATGATGCTCAAGAATAAAAATTTTCTTCTTCTTTTCATATAGAAGTTCCCCCTTTTATACTTTTCTTGATTCTCTTCCAGACAGTATGGGAAAAATACACGGGAATGGCGTTAAAAATCTGAAGGGAGCGATGCCATTTCCGTGTATCTTAATCATGAAATTACCCATACAAAATGGAAGAGAACCCTTTTCTTCAAACACATGACCAGGTCTATAATTATTACTGATTAAATCAGGTCAGGAGCCGGGTGAGATACCCTTGATCAGCCCTTCGATCCTTGCGGCGGCAAGTCTGCCCACGCGCTTGCAAACCTCCGATGTTCTTCCTTCTGTCTTGATACCAGAACACCGGTAAGGAGCCAGGGACGCCCACCATTTCCAGTATTCATCGACCTTTCTCTCCCATATCTCCTTGGCCTCTTCCCTGTTCACTTTTAACTTCCCAACAGATAAGCCGATGGCCATGACACCACCCGTAAGGAAACCGCACAGGTCTTTGTGGCCGATTCCTCCTCCAAAACCGCTGGCGACCCAGAACAATTTTCTTGGCTTTTTCATGAACTTCAAAGCAACATAAAGAAAAGATTCCGCACAATTGTAGCCCTTCTTAAAATAGTTCAACAAATCCCCGGCCATCACCGAGCGGTTGATGATCTTCAACTCCTCCGGAGTCAGCACCTCGCTGACTTCTCCCTGCTTCTGGCCGCTGGCTGGCCAGGATTCGGAAATATCAAGCAGCCGTCCCCCGATCAGAAAAGCCGGAACAGAGGCTATAAATTCCCTTCTGGGCATGACCAAAACCCCTTGTTTCTTCATGAGTCCTCCTTATTTTCAGGCAAAGGCAAAATCACCAGGAATTCCCTTTCATCCTCTGGCGTATGTCTTTCCTTACGCATCTCTTCTGACCAGATGCGGGTCAGAATAAATATTTAACAGGGAATTCAAATTCAATGTCAAGAAAAATCCAGATTTTGGAAGTATCTTTATTTCCGCGATGAGGGAAACATTTGACCAATCGAGAAGTGCGGCGCCGGTTCTCCTCCATCCGGAGCCCATGAAGGAGGGTGGGAGGGTCTTGGCGAGGAGGAAAGGGAACCAGCCGCTGTGACAGATTATGCCTTCATAATTAACTGTCAAGGAAGAAGATGCTTACCCAAGTTATTTAAAAATCAGAACACTGCTGGATGGAGGAACTCATTTAAAAATACCTGTCCAGCATGCGGTACTGGATGGCTTCAGAGACATGAACCGGGTTGATTCTTTCCTCACCGCTCAAGTCCGCAATGGTCCGCGCCACCTTCAGAGCCCGCGTATATGCCCTGGCACTGAACCCCAGACGATTGACAGCCATCTCTAGCAGCTCCTTTGCCTCCTCGCCCACCTGGCAGAAACTTTTCACTTCTTTAGGCCCCATCTGGGAATTACAGTAGATTTTTCTCCCTCTTAATCTCTGAAGCTGTCTCTTCCTGGCCCTGGCGACTCTTTTTCTGATCTCGGCAGAACTCTCCCCCTGGTCTCTGGAGACGATATCCTTGAATTCCACCCGCGGCACCTCGATCTGAATGTCGATACGGTCGAGTAAGGGTCCGGATATCTTGGAATAATAGCGGCTCTTCTGGGTCTCTGTGCAGTCAAAATCCGATGGAGAGAGGCCACGAAAAGCATCCTCGCAGGGATTCATGGCCGACACCAGCATAAAAGAACTGGGAAAAGTCACGGACATGGAAGAGCGGGAGACAGTCACCCTTCCCTCTTCAACGGGCTGTCTCAAATCTTCCAGGACTTTCCTCTTAAATTCAGGAAGCTCGTCCAGGAACAGCACCCCATGATGGGCCAGGCTGACCTCACCGGGTCTGGGGACAAGCCCTCCTCCGATCAAACCCGCATCAGAAATCGTATGATGGGGAGCGCGGAAAGGCCTTTCCGCTACGGCGGCCTTGTCATTTAAAAGACCGGAGGCGCTGTAAACCCTCGTCACCTCGATAATCTCATTAAAAGTCATGGGCGGCAGGATGGTGGGCAATCTTCTGGAGATCATGGTCTTTCCCGCGCCAGGAGGCCCAATCAGAAGCACGTTGTGCCCACCTGCCGCTGCCACCTCAACGGCTCGCTTCGCATGCTGCTGGCCGCGAATCTCCTGGAAATCCACATCATAACCCGCCCTGGGTAAAAGCTCCTTAAAGGAATATTGACAGGGCGAAATGCCTTCAGTACCGCTAAGCAGCTGGACAACCTGGACCAGGTTCTCCATCCCGAAAACATCGATGTCCTGGACCAGAGCCGCCTCCTTCTCGTTTTTTTTGGAAACGACTATCCCCTTAAAACCCTCCTCTTTGGCCAGCACTGTTGAGGCGAGAATCCCTCTTGCGGGCTTGAGCCTGCCGTCAAGGGCCAGCTCGCTCAGAAATAGATAATCATTCAGGCGTTCAAGGCGAAAGAGGTCCAGATGGGCAAGTAGGCCAAGGGCGATG
>Ga0224501_10005270_pt1 | contig 10205 bp, 7 predicted proteins | sample SF_Oct11_sed_USG_4_FD_169105 | JGI IMG/M metagenome (GOLD analysis project Ga0224501, IMG submission 169105) | Sediment microbial communities from San Francisco Bay, California, United States - SF_Oct11_sed_USGS_8_1 | ecosystem: Environmental > Aquatic > Marine > Sediment | place: USA...
GAGGTGAACTTGAGGAATGATGAAGCCTCATTATTGATCTCGAGGAAGGATCTGCCTATAATCAAGGAAGAGGAAGTAGTTCGGCTTATGGAGCTCTTCAACTTCAGGGCCGACATGTTCGAGAAGGACACCGTCCTAGCCACCTTCCACAGTCGATCCTACGAGGAGGCGAGAAACTTGAGCGCTCCTCTAATCCATTGGATACCTGACGGAACAGGGCTGCCCTGCAGGGTTGTAATGCCTGATTGTTCGTCACTCACGGGTTTGGTGGAGGACGATCTCAGAGGAGTTCGGCCCGGCGAAGTCGTCCAGTTCGAACGCTTCGGTTTCGTAAGAGTTGACAAGGTAAACGGAAGACCAGTTGTATACTATGCTCACAGATGAACAGGATATTCTCTCAGTCTGGCTTTCCCACTTTTTGCACGTGCGCTGAGACGCTAGGGATCTAGCGCTCTTATGCGAATCTGGTGCTTACGTCTTTGACTTGAAAGTTTTGGATGCATACTCTGCCCAATCATCACCAACATCGGGCTTGTCTTCGGAAGTTTGTCCGCAATTGGGCGAAACTGGCAGAAATGCGGCAATAGCGATATCAAGAACCCTCTTTCCATGGCGAAATGACTCGAGAAGTGCTGGCTATGTCAGAGGATTATCTAGAACCGAGAGATGTGGCGAAATTGAGCTCATTAACCGTCCGAGAAATGCTTATTAATGCGTAGTAGATATAGCTTGATGGGTACCGCAGCATATGTGGCGGCGTCAACTCTGACGAATGCGGCGTTTAGCCTCTGGATGAAGGGGTTGACCTCCAGTTGCGGTAACAAGAGATGCGGACCTGAACCAAGAGATTCAGGTCTAAGATGGGCTCATCTTTCCCTGCAGTTCCAAACGCTAAATGCGACCATTTTCACAACTCCGGTTGATCCTGCCGGACCCCACCGCTATCGGGGTGAGACTTAGGCATGTTAGTCGTACGCCTCCCAGCCGTCGGGGGAGGAGTGGCGTACGGCTCAGTAACACGTAGTTAACCTGCCCTCAGGACAGAGATAACTCCGGGAAACTGGGGTTAATGTCTGATAGATGAGGAAGCCTGGAATGGTTCCCCTTCGAAAAGACGTTGGAACCGTGCTTTCAACGTCGCCTGAGGATGAGACTGCGGCCGATCAGGTTGTTGGTGAGGTAACGGCTCACCAAGCCTATAACCGGTACGGGCCGTGAGAGCGGTAGCCTGGAGATGGGCACTGAGACAAGGGCCCAGGCCCTACGGGGCGCAGCAGTCGCGAAAACTCTGCAATACGCGAAAGCGTGACAGGGTTACCCCGAGTGCCGTCCGCTGAGGACAGCTTTTCTCTGGTGTAATGAGCCGGAGGAATAAGGGGAGGGCAAGACTGGTGTCAGCCGCCGCGGTAATACCAGCTCCCCGAGTGGTGGGGATGATTATTGGGCCTGAAGCGTCCGTAGCCGGCTCGATAAGTCTTCCGTTAAATCCAACGATCCAATCGTTGGACTGCGGGAGATACTGTCGGGCTAGGGGACGGGAGAAGCCGACGGTATTTCTAGGGTAGGGGTGATATCCTATAATCCTAGAAGGACCACCAGTGGCGAAGGCGGTCGGCTAGAACGCGCCCGACGGTGAGGGACGAAAGCTGGGGGAGCGAACCGGATTAGATACCCGGGTAGTCCCAGCTGTAAACGATGCAGGCTGGGTGTTGGATTGGCTACGAGCCAATCCGGTGCCGCAAGGAAGCCGTTAAGCCTGCCGCCTGGGGAGTACGGTCGCAAGACTGAAACTTAAAGGAATTGGCGGGGGAGCACCACAAGGGGTGAAGCTTGCGGTTCAATTGGAGTCAACACCGGGAACCTTACCGGAGGCGACAGCAGAATGAAGGCCAGATTGAAGGTCTTGCCAGACAAGCTGAGAGGAGGTGCATGGCCGTCGCCAGTTCGTGCCGTGAGGTGTCCTGTTAAGTCAGGCAACGATCGAGACCCACACTTCTTGTTGCCAGCGGCACCCCATTGGGGGCCGGGCACACTAGGAGGACCGCCACCGATAAGGTGGAGGAAGGAGTGGGCCACGGCAGGTCAGTATGCCCCGAATCCTCCGGGCCACACGCGAGCTGCAATGGTAGGGACAACGGGTTCCAACTCCGAGAGGAGGAGGTAATCTCTAAACCCTATCTCAGTTGGGATCGAGGGCTGCAACTCGCCCTCGTGAACATGGAATCCCTAGTAATCGCGCGTCATCAACGCGCGGTGAATACGTCCCCGCTCCTTGCACACACCGCCCGTCGCTCCATCCGAGTGGAGTCGGGATGAGGCGTGGTCTTTTGGCTGCGTCGAATCCGGGTTCCGCGAGAAGGGAGAAGTCGTAACAAGGTGGCCGTAGGGGAACCTGCGGCCGGATCACCTCCTAAGAAAAAAGCGTCTGGAACTTGGGAGAAGATGAGCCCACAATCCCTCAAACCTTGAAAGTGCTGAGAATCATTTTTATCCGGACCTTCCAAAAATCAAAGCCTAGGAGAGATCCGGAAACGATAGATCCCTACTCCAAGGACCCGATTAACATCTTTTTCCGATAGATCCTCAAAAGGCTGTTCTTCCCGTAGTCTCGCCATATGTGTTCCGATCATCAATTTGCGAGAGGTTCTACCTTCTAAATTCGATACCCCCTGCCCCCTCCTGTTTTCTCCCTTCTAGGATAGTGCTCAGCTGAGCAGCGTCGAGATCCTCTCATAGCGCACTAGATGGTGTTAAGGCCCTCTCTGGGACGCTGTTTTTAGGAATGATTTCACTCCTAAAAACTATACACCTAGCATTTTTCATGTTCTCGCTCCTACGAAGAGGCCCGTACCTGTCACTATGAGGCCGCTGATGGCTGCGAAGATTTCGCTCTTCCATGTTCCAAGGGAAATTATGTGAACCAGTTCGAGAATCGATAGAATAGTTATCGCTGTTGTCCCGCGTTCAAGCCGGTCTTCTTGGGCCTTATGATTTGGCGTGTTTTTAGCGTGGGTATTGACTTCCTAACGGGCTTCTTTTCATCCTCTGTTGCTGAAATAATCCTCATTTCCAATTGCTTCCTTGAAAAAGATATTTCAGGTCTTTGAGCCTATGACGATGCCTGATACAGTGCCTATCAATACGGTGCTCTCATCGGCTAGCATATCATTGATAACACAGAGGGTCTATGAAAAGATTGTATAGGGCTCTCCAAGGACTTGGCTTTAAAGGGGTGGGCGAATAGCTAGCTAGCTCGTCTTCTCCGATCTTCCGGATGAACCTGCTGAGAACGCTTCTCGGATAGGCTACTTCGCCCGGTTTGGTGAGGCACAGTTTTCAGAGCCGCAGGTCCGTGTCGAGGAGTCTTGTCATTTCTCTTAGACTGCGAATGCCCTTCATGCGCATGACGATGAAAGTTCTGGAGAGTCCTAATGGGTTTCTAGGAGGCCTGCCGGGTCCATTCGTGTGGAAGCAACCGAGTAACGCTGCTTTAGCAAAACTTAAGTCTGCGTTTCTAAAGAGGGTTTCTAGGGTCTCGTGTTCATTTTGTCCCGCTAGGACTCACCTCCTAAGCTTGGACGTAACTCACTGGATACGAGACCCCAACTACATTAATAGCGCGCTGCTTAGGACCCGCCACAAATGCTAAAAACGGAAGAATGAACTTGCTTGCGGTGTGTTAGGTTGAGGCTTTGGCCGCAGAGGACGTGGAAAAAGATCGTGCTTGTGTTCTTCCTTGCGCTATTTGTAGTCGTCGCTGCATTGATTAGCGCGTACGCGTTTGTGAGTTTGGTGATTTATCCAAATATTAATAGGGATGTTGTCAGCGGGGTTGACGTCATTAATGCGGGTGGTAGCAAGACGGCGTTGGTTGTGTATCAGCCTGGCTATACTTCTTTCCCCAGGGATGTTTCGTACGCTTTTGCAGATGGTCTTGCTTCGAGTGGGTGGAGAGTAGAAATTACCACTGCTAGTTCTCAGGCTCCTTCTGAGCTTTCGGGGTACAGTTTGCTGGTGCTTGGATTTCCAATATATGGTGGCAAACCTGCAGATGCTATCGTGCGTTACGTTAACGGAACGAGTAACCTTAATGGAATTAGCACGGTGATAATCGCCGTTGGAGCGTTCAGTCCTGGTGAGGTCTTAAATACCATGACGCAGAAGGTGCATGCTGCGAATGGAACAGTCAAGGAGTCGATGGCTCTTTTCAGTATAGCTCCAAACAAGGGGAACGGCTATGCGACAGACATTGCCCGACAAGCCGGAAGCCAGATCGCTCCCTAGAAAGGAGGAAACTTCTAAAATCAAGAGCAGCATTCCTTCAGCGGTCACTGCAGTGCGCCTTGGCCTTATTCCCCTTCTTGTTTTTCTAGTTAGTAGTGGGATGTTGTTTTATGGCGCTGTTCTGTTTCTTTTGTTGCTTTGTGCGGACTTTCTGGATGGATATGTTGCTAGAAGATTCGGGTTGTCTTCCAAGTTCGGGACTTGCTTTGATGTGGCGACGGACTTCATTTTTGTTTTCTGCATGTTCCTGGTTTTCAACTCGAAGGGGTTTGTTCCTGACTGGGTTCTGGTTCTCATAACGCTTGTTTTCGCGCAGTTTGTGATAACAAGCTTCTATTCGGACAAAATCTATGACCGAGTTGGAAAGTACTACGGCAGCCTGCTTTACGGCGCAATAGGTTTGAGATTCATTCTGTCGGGACAATTCTTTTATGATGTTGCTACTGTGGGAATTGTGGGATTTGCTGCAGCGTCAATTCTGAGTCGAGCGGTTTTCTTCGTCAAGGCCATGAGAGCCAGACTTGGCTAGAGATTCGTTTGTGTATTTTGGGAATTGAGTCTGGGTTATTATTGGGAGTTACAACCTTTTCAGCATTTTCTCGGCTCTTTCTTGGCTTTGGAATATCCCTCCTCTACAGTTCCTCTTCACCTTTATCCTAGGTTCATTAGGTACCTATATCATTCAAAGTAAGCTTCAAGACAGCTAGCTAGCCTTCTAGAATGCCGCGTCGTCTTTTCTGAATTTCTAGTAATCAGCTGGCTAGCCCGTAGAGACGATGGGAGTCGGGGTCAGGAGGGTTGCGCGGGGAAGGTAGGCTCGCGCGCGCTGTTGTGTGGCTGCATCCGTACTTACTAGCTAGCTAGTTGGTCACCCTGAAAAAGTTCCATAACTGATTGAATTATGTAATGCCTCACTACGAAGCTAGCTAGCAGTCGAGATCGGTTCCCATGCTTTCTTTACTCGTTTCGGTTAGATGTGTGCGAATTTTTGGATTGTCCTAGCACCCCGATCAACTTTTGTGGAGGTGAAGGCCACCTCACCAATGTAGAGGTCTCCATGCGAATCTACGGCAACAGCATGAGGAGCCACAAACAATGGATCACCCAAATCGTGTCCTTCATTCCCCCATCGTGCTAACAGTTTACCCTCCATGGTGAAGATGCTGATCCGCCTACACAGCTCTGAAACATAGACAACATCATCAGCTATACATAGGTCAGTTGGACGGAAGAGGTCGGTCCACTGGGTTAGAAATTCTCCTTCGTCACTAAAGATTTGGATTCGACTGTTCTCACGGTCTGGAACCCAGACACGTTCACACTTATCTACCCGAAGTGAATGAGGTAGTCTGAATTGGCCTGGTGCTGGTCCTGGTTCACCCCATGAGAACAGTAATTGACCGTCCGCACTGAATTTGTGGACTCGAGCATTACCATACCCGTCAGCTACAAAGATATCTCCCGATGAAGAGATGTCTACTCCAGTTGGACGGTTGAAGGGTGGTCCACCATGTGTAATCGTTGTTAAGCTCTCGAAGAAGTCCGATGTTGGACGGTATCCGGTACCTGAGGGCTTGTCCTTGGTTCCTAAAACCTTTAACACCTTACCTTCCGGATCAAATTTGGTGACGATATGTTTCCGATCATCGGTACAGTAGATTGAGCCATCTGGACCGATACAACTACCATGAGCTCGACCAAAGTATCCTTCCCCCCAGCTGGACACGAGATTGCCCTCACGGTCAAAAACCATGATGGGGTGTTGGCTGCGGTTAAGAACAACTACTTGATCTTGCTTGTTGACAGCAATACCGGTGACATCACGGAATGATTCACCTTCAGGAAGTTTTGCCCATCCTTCAACTAGGTTATATTTATGTTTTCCAGCTCCATATATCATCTTCAACGACTCCTTTTTTTCAATCTTCGCTCCCAATTATTGCTAACTACTCAACAGTAGAGGGTTGTGGTTTACGATCCATAATGATGTCCAAATGATGATATATAATTAAGTGTCCCACACTTCACAATCTTCTTCCTGATCTCTGCATAACGTAACTGGGAGCTAGCTAGCAGACATTTCCTTGGCTCGTAGAAAGTAGCTCTACCAACTCCTCTCTCTTCCCAGTTTTCGCCAGAACACACATACATGTCCGATGCTAAAAGCCGGTCAGATCTATGAACTCCCCGGCTTCATCAGGATTGAGTCTCTTGCATTCTCCGCAACGGGCCTTCTCTTCGCAGATGTGCAGGAAGTATATTTGCCTGTAGCAGCCGGTTTCACATTCCTCTTCCTCTCTCGTTGATGCACCTCCATGACTGTTCTGCTGTTCTTGACCTTCCGTAAGAGATCTAGAATGCAGTTCACGACTGGGTTCTCAAGGTTCGCCTGATAGGTTTCTGCCCGAGGCCCCGGATGCTTCCTAATCCATCCAAGCTCCAACAGCGCGCGCGCTAAGCCAAAAAGACGAGCCCATTAGGCTTCCATACACGCTTTCGGTATAAGCGATTTCAGCTTTATGAGGATCCTCTGAACATCAGATCTATGAGAGGTATGGAAATCAAGGTTGATGAAAATCGACTTCTAGGGTTCGCTCGTGACTTGGTTAGAACATCAAGTGAGAACCCCCCTGGAGATGAGAGGCAAGTTGCCAATCTCTTAGAAGCGAAGATGAGGGAGATTGGGCTCAAAGTAGACCGCTACGATTTCAAACCTAGTAGACCTAACCTCATTGGGACACAGGATTTCGGAAAGGGACATTCCATAATCTTCGATGGACATATGGACACCGTCCCGGCGGGGAATAAGGATCTATGGAGCGTCGACCCCTTCTCCGGCATGATAATCGACGGAAGGCTATATGGTAGGGGAACAGCGGACATGAAGTGCTCCATAGCAGCTTGGCTCTCCGCATTAGAGGCTGTATTGAACGCGGGCATAGAATTGAGGGGCAAGGTCCTAGCATGCCTTGTCTCAGATGAAGAGGTTTCGGGCCTAGGTACGGAAGATATACTCTCCAAGGGCTACTTCGCTGACATGGCCGTTGTCGGAGAACCTACCGGGCTTACTTTGCAGATCGCACATAAAGGTGTCATCAGATGGAGGCTCACTACACTAGGCAGAGCTGGCCACATAAGCTCCCCCGAGGAGGGTATAAACGCGATCCAGAAGATGGCAAAGGTATGCCATATGCTAGACAGATACTCTAAACACCTGAAGAAGAGGAAACATAAGCTTCTCGGCTATCCAACAATATCGATCGGCACGATCAGAGGAGGGGAGAAGGACAACATAATCCCGGCTCGCTGCGAGGTCTCAATTGATCGTAGGCTAATGCCCAGAGAAGAACCCGAAAAGGCTGAAACTGAACTGATCGAGCTCTTGGAAGCAATGAAGAAACCAGATAAAGACTTCAGGCACGAACTAGAACGATATGTTCTGCTTCAAGCTTCAGAGATTGAACCCGATGAGGAGGTCGTCAGCATTTTTGGCAGATCTATAAAGAAGGTGACCAGCAGAAAGGCCAGAATCGAAGGCTTTAATGCCACATGCGAGATGGTCCATCTGGTGAAGATGGGCATCCCAACTGTGATCTTCGGAGCTGGAAGTCTAAGTCAAGCCCATAAGGTAGATGAGTACGTCAACGTGGAGGAGATCATAGCCGCCGCCAAGATCTACGCAGAGTTCATAGTCGAAGCCCTCGGTAGGAAACTTTGCTAAACCTCTAATAGAAGTTCCTACATACAGCCCAAATCAGTATCACATCATTTGAGGAGAGACATGCCTATGATTTCGCTTCACTTCAAACCAGCCGATGGATATGTGGGTGATATTATTCCATTCTATTGGAATGGGAAATTCCATGCTTTCTATCTCAAACGTCAGGAAGGTCGCGAGGATTCGCCGGGAGTCCAGCTCCTGATATGGGCTCATGCAGTATCCACAGACCTCGTCCACTGGGAGGAGTTGCCTGATGCCCTACACGTAGGTGAACCCGGAGATCCTGATTCGAAGGGATGCTGGACAGGCTCCGTGATCGAAGGTGAGGGAACATTCCACATCTTCTATACCGGTTACAGCGCTGGCGAAGGGAAGTATCCGCCCCAGACGGTCTGCCACGCAACGAGTCGCGATCTCATCCATTGGAAGAAGGATCCCACAAACCCGATCATTGTCCCCGAAACCAAATGGTACGAGAATGATGATTGGCGCGATCCCTTTGTCTTCCGGAATGGATTAGAGAACTGCTATTGGATGCTGGTAACAGCACGTGTCAGGGACGGATCCACACCTAGGCGCGGATGTATAGCCCTAGCCAAATCCAAGGATCTGAAGAGCTGGATCGTTCATCCTCCGCTTTGGAAGCCCTACCTCGTCTATGCACCTGAATGTCCTGACCTCTTCCGAATGGGCAAGAGGTGGTATCTCATCTTCTCCAACGTGGAGACGCGTTACCGTTTTGCTAAAGAGCTAGCGGGTCCGTGGCTTAGCTTCCCAGTTGAGTCATTCGACAGTGAGAGATTCTACGCGGCGAAGACATTGACCGATGGAAAGCGTCGTCTGCTTTTAGGGTGGATGCCATCGCAAAAGGGTGGACGTGACGATGGACAATGGGAGTGGGGCGGCCACATGGCTCTACCTCGCGAGATATTTGTGCAGCCTGACGGTTCTCTCGGAATACGGTGTCCCGAGGAAATCATAAGGCAATTCAAAGACGATATTATCAGGCGCGGCTTACCCGTCCAGTATGAGGTTGGAACCGGATCTTGGTCTATCAATGACCGATCCTACATCGGTAGAGCTGAAGACGGCTCCGCATTCATCAGATTTCCAAATATTCCAGACGACTACCTACTGGAAGCAAAGGTTACACTTGATTCGGCAGCTGCGTCCGCCGGTTTCATGCTTCGCATGTCTGAAAGGCTGGAAAGTGGCTATACGCTTACCTTGGAGCCTTACGCTCACAGAGTGGCATTCCGCTATTGGAGAACATGGGGTGATGCCGCACCCCATATTGAGCGTCCTTTGGATATCTCACCAGGCAAGCCAATCGGCTGCCAAGTCTTTGTTGAAGAGACGTTGCTCGAGGCCTTCTTCAATGAGCAGATTGTGCTTTCCGCCCGTATGTACAACTTTGCAACGGGTCAGCTTTGCCTTTTTGCACAGAATGGGGAGGCCAGTTTCGCAGGCCTTCATCTGACAAAGAGGTCTTGATCTGCGCGTCGTATCATGCAGAGAGAATTCCTGCGAGTTCGTAGAGCCTCAGATCGAGCTCCTTCTTCCCCTTCCAAGCGTACTCAAGGTCGACCGAGACTATCCTTCCATCTCTTATTGCAACCATATTACTATTTGCACCGTCTAGGAGCTGCCTTACTGCTTCGTTACCGAACTGGCAAGCAAGCCTTCGGCTAAGCGCGGACGGGGGTCCGCCTCTCTGGATATGGCCCAAAACAGACAGACGAACATCGTAACCCGTCCTCTTCGCCATGTACTCTACGATCTCACGGGAGTCGCCAGCTCCCTCGGCCATGACAATTATCTCGGAGGTCTTACCCTCTCTCCTCGCCCTTCTAAGTCTCTCACAGATCTCGTCGAGGCTGAATCTGATCTCAGGGACGAGTATCTCCTCAGCACCCCCAGCCAAGCCCACCTCTAATGCGAGGAACCCTCTACTTCGTCCCATCACTTCAACAACGAAGATTCTCTCGTGTGATGTCGCGGTGTCGCGGATCTTGTCTATCGCCGAAAGAGCCGTATTAACAGCCGTGTCGAACCCAATCGTTGTATCAGTGCCGGCCACATCGTTGTCGATCGTTGCTGGTATCCCCACAACATGTACTCCGCTGATCCCATGGATCTCGCTCGCACCCCTGACAGTTCCGTCGCCCCCAATGGTTATGAGCCCCTCAATCTGATGCTT
>Ga0224501_10005271_pt1 | contig 10204 bp, 11 predicted proteins | sample SF_Oct11_sed_USG_4_FD_169105 | JGI IMG/M metagenome (GOLD analysis project Ga0224501, IMG submission 169105) | Sediment microbial communities from San Francisco Bay, California, United States - SF_Oct11_sed_USGS_8_1 | ecosystem: Environmental > Aquatic > Marine > Sediment | place: USA...
CTATCGCTATTGAGCAGTTGGTGCGAAAAGCTCCAATTGAGGTGGTTTTAATCACTTGGCCTGGGGTTAGCGGCTTAGCTCAATCAATGGAAGAGCAACTGGAAGAATCCGGGTTCAGACTTTGGTGATGTAGAGCTTTTCGCATAAAGCCTAGCGAAGCCGACGTAGCCAAGATTTCACACTCACAAGCCCATTGAAATGCAAGAGGAAGATTAAGCAATGCTGCTTCCTCTCCATTCAGGGCCCCCTCCCATTGCCTACATTATCGCAATTGTGGGACTAATGAAAAAAGTTATGAGATTAGCTTTGTACATATAGGCAACCATCCACCAGACCTAGGCTTTATACCTTTCAGCCCTCACAAGCAGGATGTAATAGCAAAGAGCGTCCTGTACAGTATATACCAAGATTGTTGCGTCTGTTTTCAGTTCGAAAGTAGCAGCCTGAGCTCTTAGTTTCACTTTTTCGGCTGACCGAAGTCTTTTTGCAGCTACCAGGTTATTATACCGCATTGTGATTTGCCCAAACCGTAGCAGCAGACAAAACCCATTTATCTTCTCAGTTTTTCCCGTTTCTTTCTAGGTCTCTTGTGCCTATCCACACTCAGCCATGGCTCTTCCGAGTGTAACCTGTATAACTTTGGTCTGCAAGGCGCCTTCCCATGCGCGTTAGAGTGGTGGCAGGCGACCGACCATGGTCAGGCCTACACCACTCCACCCAAGATGTCCGATATCATCGCCGATTCTCTTATCCTTGCATCTTGGAATCGTACATGGATAAATGATCAGCTAACTGGTCAAATCAATGCGACATCGGCAGATCCATTCGCTAAAATAGTTGAGACAGCTCTAGTAGTTGAGCCGTATTTGGCCTTTGCGATGTCCGACTTACTTGAAAGCTATGATGTCACCACGGACGAGCTGGCTACATTTGAACTACCCGCTATTCTGGCTTCTCGCAGTGAACTAATCGCCCTCTACACCAACTACTTCAACTATCACTGCTCACAGTAAGTTTACTCTGAATTAGTAACACATTGCAACCTAATCCCACAAATAAAAATCTGCCAGATACACGACATATTCCATGCTGTAGCTGTAAAAATAGAAATATCTGTGATCACTGTGGCCTTCATTCGGTGGTATTTTAGACATTGATCCATCTGTTTACGTAAATATTTTCCTCACAAAAGGAAACACAATTAATTTTCCTACCTATGAGTTTTGTATCAACTCATCCAGACCCAGCTGCTTATGCAATGGAACAATGATGGTTGCCGAAGTGAAATGGATTGCACTGACACTAACAAAATCATCTCAACTGTTCTGGTCGTGCTATATTGTATTCTATGATCCTTATCTATAGAATGGTTAACTACAACCTCTTATTTTGATTCCATTTGTTTAAACCCAATTATCCTGTAAAGAGGAAGGGATGCCACCATTGGTATTTAACAAACAGCACAATTCATATATAGCAGGGTGACAATGCAAACCGCGAAAAGCTTACCTATTTGACCAACACTCCTTCAATAATAGCTGTGGGTGTTTGAGTAGATATTTGGAATATCTGTAAAGTGCAACCATGCAGGTCCAAAACTCAGGAACTCCAACAGTCATGTTCCAACCATGGAGTTAGGGGAATGTCATAGAGGATGTCACTGATTAGGGGAAGATAACTATGATTATAAGGAACACCCTGAACCACCCGTATAGTGTAACCTTACCTATTGAATACCCCCTGACCACCTGTACAGAGTAACCTCGTCTATAGGACATAGATTTGAGGAGTTATAGAGGATAACTCTATGAAGGGGAGTATAAGGCTTTGGTGTAGTTATGATGGCTTCTTGGTTCCTCCAGCAAAAACATGACTCCAGCAGTTCAGATCAAAGTACAACTTGGACTACTGGTCACCCATGTTAGCCATGCTGTACCATTTTGATGATCCAGTTTGTTACTAAATTTTAGGAATGTGCTTGATGGATTCAACACTTGTATAAATAGCTGGATGTCCACTAATTGTGTTGCTGAGGATAAGCCTGAGGTAATCACAGAGGTGCTCAATAATTTCGTCAATGCCTGGTGTGATGATGCGGATGCCTTTAAATCAAATCTAGCTACTAGTAAGTAATTATGGTACTTTACAGTACTTCCTCCTTATCCTCGAAATTACTAAGCACAACATTATCCATTGTATGATTATAGCATCAAGTGTTGTATCCCAGTAATTAGGCTATTTTGCAACACCAAAAGAAAGTTTGTGCCCCTACCAATGAGGGTGGGAAGAGCTCACTCTCCTTTACCATACTCTCCTCAAAACACCTTGGATATGATAAAGTCCCAGATAATTATAACTGTAGCTAATGATTTATTTTGTAGGCTTCACCAATGATCTGGGAACAGTATTTGGTGACCTAGTGAAGAAATTCATCGTTCGGGTTGCAAACAGCTCGTATCATTTTAATCTTAGCTCCACTGCAGAGCAAGATGTAAACACCTTGGGTGACGTCTTCCAGACGGAATGTGGGTTCTATTTCGAATTATTTGAGGATACTGGAGTGCTCGTGCTGTCAGACGGCACTATCGGTGCGGGTGCTGCATGGGAAAACATTCAAAGGTAGGTAAACATCATGATGGCTTTCAAAACTACTACCAAAACTACTAACAAAACTACTACCAAAACTACTACCAAAACTACTAACAAAACTACTACCAAAACTACTACCAAAACTACTACCAAAACTACTAACAAAACTACTACCAAAACTACTACCAAAACTACTAACAAAACTACTACCAAAACTACTACCGAAACTACTACCAAAACTACTACCAGTTACTGCGCTGTGATTTATTACCTTCTAAGGAACTCTGTTTGATGTTGTAGACTCGAGCGCGCGATTGTGAAGTGTTCCTTAAGAGCGGTAGATATCGTCTATCCAAACTTCTTTGAAAATCATGAACCATTGGTAAAACACTTTCAATTGCTGGCGTCAAGGTACGGACTGGATGGAGATGACATCAACTATCAACCGGTAGGCACCACCTTAGGAAGCAAGTGATTGGTTATCTCATCAGCTGTTTTCTAGGTGTAACCCCTGGTCTTCCATTGTCAGAACGCCAAAATGCATTCTTGCACCTTCAATACAAAATCTAGAATGAAAATTAATCTGTTACACCTTTTTCGATTTCAGATATGGCCTGGTGGCCCTCGTCACACCGTGACCTGCTATGGAGATCCCCACATTATCACTTACGGCACAGAAGAATCAGTGACTTGCCCAGCTCTGGGTAACCAAACATACATTGATAATGCATTCTTTACCCTGCATGGGTATGCGTCGGAGCCATATCCAGGAACTGGAGCTTCGTACGTCTATGAGGTCAGAGTGTTACCCTACTTGTTCTGTTGCTTTTAGTGGTTTCCATGTGAGCCTCATAACATGCCTGTTTAGTAAAGCCCATTTTAGAACACGCAGGCATATAGCATAAAGCCTAGCGGGCTGAACCTTTAGCATGCATATAGATGGCCTTTCTAAGTTAATTGTTGCTTTTATGCATGAGTTGTAGGCAGCACTTGGGTCAAGACAACTTTTGGGACAAGTGTGCTTTGCAAAATATACAATAAAAGCCTTTCTGCTGAATCACGGCTTGCAAAGACTGTAAAAGAAGTCTCTTCCGCTAACAGGGGTCTGCTACAAGCAGCTTCTGCTAACAGGCTTCTGCTGCAAGCAGCTTCTCCACCGACGTGAATGTAGGAATTCATTGAAGTTGTGTGTTCAGTAAAAATGCCATTCATGAAGCGTAGTTGAGTCTGGTATTATGGGTTTAAACCATTTACAGGTAACTCTTGGGTTCCATGATAAAGCTGAGAAGGATTTGGTTACCTATGCTAGTGGTACTGGTGTACTGACAAATACGCTATCAGGCAATCTAGGTAAGATTCACTGAGTTGATAGCGATCGACCCTATGACTATCCTTATAGCTGTGCATCAGGTGGAAGAAATAATGTACATGCAGTCCAATCTAGTTTTTCGTATTGAATCCACCTGTTGCCAGCAAAACCATAGACCAAAACCAAATTGCATTTTCAATGACCCGATAGATTAACTGCATGGATTAAAATCATTATGCCAATTGACTTGATTTTAACTCGTTTTTCAGAGGGGATCACCATCTCCGCTAATGGAAATGGAATATCCATAATCGATAACCGGGCTGGGGCTGTGTTCCAATTTGAGAAATGGAGGTAAGTGTCCTCCCTATGGCTATATGGCTCTATGACTATAGGATCCTATAGGGCTCTATGACTATAGGATCCTATAGGGCTATATGACTATAGGACCCTATAGGGCTCTATAACTATAGGATCAGAATTTTCACTTTAATTATGGTGGAAATAAGCCCTTGAAAATTGTATCTGCATTAAACCGCTGAACATGTTTTCGATTAAGTTACATATTGTTACATGAAGGCGACCTGAGTTGTGTCTCCATAACATAAATATACAATCCAGTGGCCATACTTAATATATTTATGCATGGAATTTTTCAAAAACTTTCTCTGCTCATCCAGCAAGGAATGGGTACCTGACTCTTTTCAGTGCTAGGGAAGGTGAGGGCGAGGAGTGGCACCCGTACCTCGGTTACACTATGGGCGGTACAAGTTGACTTTCCAGCCGCTCTTCCCCACACAGCTTTTTGGCCAAAGACAGCGATGAAATGATTTTAAAGAGGCCAGGCATCCGGTCCTTCAGACCCTAGTTTCCATTGTACACACCTGCCGGGACGGTTGGGATGGAGACTGCCTTTACTTTAAATCATGAACCTCTCATCTACTGCTGAAACCCACCACTAAGTCTATATAACTCGTGTTTTACAGAAATAGAATCGCAATTTGGGTTAAAATTTATTAAATTCAAGTCTAAATACGTGTTAAACACTCAAATAACACTCATTCCAACTTGCAGAGAGACCTACTTCTTCTCATTGAGAACATCCGAGGGAATCTTTGACAACTCCTTTGGTATTTTTGTAAACGGCTGCCCTGATCCTGTTAACAAAGACAATGCAGTTCCTCCGCAAAATCCACTAAGACGTGAGTACATTTTAATCCTACTCCAGATTGGAGTTGCCCCTCATAACAAAACAGTACAGGTCCAAAATAATAAGAGCGGGCGACACGCTTCACTTTCGTTCCACATAGCTACAAACCCACAAAATGATGACTTCTCACCCCACAGTTAATCAGATTGACAGCTACCTGGGTAAGTGTCTCAAACTTATTTAATCGATTATTATTGAAAACTAGAAATGTTTTGTCAGTGGGGTCCGTATTTAATTTTTTTGGAACTTTGAAATTAAAGTCTTTCGACTTGAATGCCTTCAGCCCATACAGAGTGCTTTCTCAACTAGAGTTCCTTACTAAATGCACTGTTTACAATTTCGTTTTAGGCCGCAGAAGTACCATCTGTGAAACGGCCTGTGCCGAAGTTGCTGAAAAGTTCAGAGCGTCTTGTGTATTCGATTGTATATCAACTGGTGAAACAGCAGTAAGTTTGATACATGAATTATATTCTTCCACTTTTTAGGGCATTGTAAATGAAATCCATACCCACATGCCACAGATTATTGTGGATTAGTTATCCTTGCGTGGGGGCACCTGGTGCGAGTTTACAGTTTACTCTTCATCGATAGAATAAAAGATTACTCCTTTCTGTTAAGACCCTCTGACTTTATCCCAGGCTGGGAGAGGCACCAAGTTGTGTTAGTTTGCATTTCAAGCGGCATAAGACAGCTAGAATAAGTGGTGATCTGTTGTTAGATGAGAAAGTGAGCTAGGCATATGCAGGTAGGGCAATATCGGGTCCAATATCATAACCACAGCGCCCGGCCCCCACTATGGATCATTCAAATTGTACTGGTGGATTATCATTGCATTTCTGTTTCGTTGCCACTGAAAGTTTGTTTCCCTTGTGGAATATTTGAGTGCGTGGGCAATCATCGGCGGGGTATCAGCACTATAATATTGGCCGGCCAAAAGGCTCCTCCGCCCCTATTTTAATACCCTCTAATCCCGTTGGTCAAAGGTGATCTTTCTCCTTTTTTGGGGACCCATGGTTGTAACAGGAAGTTAAACTTTAGAATTATGACTGATTCATCCTTGCACCTGCAGGTTGCTGAAATCAGTCAGAAGGTAGCTGTACAGGAGCAGGCTGTTTCTGTAATGGATGAAGAGATTCAGGCTATGTTCCCTAACCCTAACCCTACCGCTGACCCAGAAGATGGCGGTGCTGGTGGAAGCGCCGCCTCTCTTGCAGCTAGCTCTGTTATCATGATTGTATCAGCTTTCTTCCTGGCTGTGTAATCATGCCATCCTAATATCAACTCAATGTGACTCAAAAATATCGGTGATACAAATTATTTTGTATGTGTGAACCTGCTGACTTGTCTCTCCTCCATTGGTTACTTTCCATTTTTGTAACCTTCATGATACGCATTTCTAATAAAAAATACAGCATGCTTTCTTTGCCGAGTGTTAAGAAGTGCATGGCATCGTAGAGCATAGCCACTGTCCTTCCACAACTGATGCGTCAGGGCATTTTTCATTCCTATCTGATTGAATTGAGTTGAAGAGAGAAAGCTCAATGGCAAAAATAGTGTGCTTGTTGTGCCATGCCAAGGTCATAGAATTTGTAATGGGTGCAAAGGAGATCCAGTAACTTGTTTTACATGAACAACGTCACTATAAGCCAATGGCTTGTTTCCAGAATAGCCCATGGTTTACTGGATACTTGGTGCTTGATGTCTATGGGTGGGCTTTCATGATCCAAATCCTTGAAAAGTCATGCTAGTGTAGGCCATCCCGCTATCTCATAATGCTCTAACCACCGAGCCATCCCCTTATCCCATAATGCTCTAACCACTGAGCTATCCCTATATTCTATAGGCCCCTTCTCTCAGTGAGTCATATCCTGCTATCACGGGTGAATTTACGGCAGTTCTGGGGTGCAACCAAAGTAAAAGTAGTACACTCTGGGAAGCCCGCAGACTCCTCTTCACGCAGACATTATGGTTGGGAATACCTACAGAATTGGTGGAAATGCTATGCAGATGCAACCAGTGGATTAGGGTCAAGATCACTCCATGGTTGTAAAATATCCATCTCTCCCATTCGGTGGGTGGCGTGTAAACAAATGGCTTAGGTTGGACCATCCTTTCAGTCTTGCAACTCGTGCTTCATACTGAATCAGTGGGTGTTCTGGTGTTCGGGTGTTCGGGTGTTCTGGTAGAGTGGAGCTGACTCTGGGCATTGCCAGCTCCCACTATCAGATAACCTGCCCAGGCAGCAGTTCATTAGTTGCGGTATTTGTCGCTCTGCAACCGACAGCGAATTATTAGTATTACATCCACAGACATATAGAATGTCTCTGATTACAGCCAGAGACATAGAAACAGAGATGTGACATTAACGTAGATCACGATATTACCTTCACGAGACTTGGTGATTACGATGTCGAGGCTGCCATTGTATCATATACAAAATAGTTTGTTTTCAACCCAAGCTTTTCAAAAGAAATACTAAGCCAATCATGTCAAGCATAATATGATCTGAAGCTCCAAATCTACTCTATAAAAGCCGAGTGGAGAATTAAATATTGGTGATTATTTGGTCATAGGGTTTTATTAAGTAGGGGGCTATGTGGACACTTAGATCGTGTATAATCATATAGAGAAGATAACTCACATTGTGTTGTATGTGCCTATACAGTATAACAATTACATGCCATTTCACCAGTAATCATGTAGAGTATAGATTATAGATCTGTGTAGATGTCTAGATGAGATTACTAGCTTATAACTATGGTGCTACAACTGACATGCCATAACTCTTGGCATATGCAAACAGAATTATCAAACAGAATCTATCATCAACATTGACTTTGGGACAGCCTTTCTATAATAATTTTTGTCTTAGGATCATGCAGCGGGTCATAGATGTTTGGAACGCCTGGGTCGGCTTTTATAGAGGAGACCTTGGGTTTTAAGATGATACTATGTATGACACGATTGGCCTAGTATTTGTGTTAAAAGTCTTGGTCGAAAACAAGGCTTGTGTATGTGATAACAATGGCAATCTTGCTTTCGTAATCACCACGGGGTGGGGCGACTACTTCCGCATGTCCGATCTCTGTTTCGATGTCTCTGATTACACTCGTAGACCTAGTAATAGGGCAACAGTGCAGCCAGCCTATTAAAAATAACATCCGATATATTTGGAATATACCAATTATATGATGTTTTTAAAATAAAAATATTGATATTCATACCTATTCTACCCTTCGAAGGTCGTGAATCGACGCCGAAAATTCAACTCAAGAAAAAAGTCTTGAACAGAATTGGATGTCCAACACGAGCTGGGAACTCTTCACGTCTCAATCTAGCACACAAGCATAATGAATATTACTGAGAACACATTCAGAATTAATATTAGTTAGTTATCAGGGTATTTTCTTTATTTCAGAGGAAGTAAAAATATTAACTTTGCAGACACTGTTGTGAATCATAATGGGCCCAACGCGGCTAGAGTGCCTGTGAGTGCATGTGCAGCTGTATAGTGAAGCATCAGAGCTTGTAGTTACCTGGAAAAAAATGGGACAACTCTGAGATATCACCACTTACTTCAACAAAGTTCACCCCAAATCATGTCCATGCAATCTTAATGTGGATAAGTTCATGAGTAACTACCAATATGAATCCAAGAGTTGTGACTCATACCACACAAAGGATATATTACTCATCACTGATATTCCAGAAGATCATGAGGACTTCCTTATGTTCACCAGAAAACATTTTCTTCTACTATCCCAACGATATCACCCAGATAAAAACACCCACAATCATGTTTTGACCTGTCAAACAACTATGAAGTCACTGAACAAAGCCCTCTGTGCTGTTGAAGAAATATATCACAAAAAAGGAGATGACAAGTCAATTGTTGTCAAGTAAGGAGGGTAAGATCTACATATATAGGTCAAAGGAAATAATCACTTGCCAACACCACGAGTCTGTTGCTGCATATTGCCATCCTGGATATAAGGAAGATTGGATCAGCAACTTACAACATGAATAGAGCACAGAGCCGACTTCCATTCAGCAAGGTGTACAATTCGGCAACAACCAGCAATCACTATATATCACAGTATTTGACACAGGTACTGTTTTCATACAAGGAAAACTAGCTATATCTTATTCTCTCGAGAATATGGCTAGACTCTTATCACTCTTGCCCAAAGAGAAGAAATTGGATTCAAGGAAAAGACTCGCCGCACTTAAAAATACAACGAAGCTCTTCCCCGAACTCATTTACCACAGAGAGGAGCCTGTAATGTCAGCTATCACATTTGAAACATACCAACCTTTACTCAGCAACATGCTACTGAGTGAAGCCACACATGATGATATCATGACCCCCACAATCGTAGAAAAGGGTAATACATCCAACCACCAGTTCCAAAGCCACCCTATCACAAACGGTACACAACATGAACCTTCACTCAGCACAGCACTGCCACAACATGAACCTTCACTCAGCAGAGCACTGCCTCATCATGAATCTTCACTCAGCACAGCACTGCCACAACATGAATCTTCACTCAGCGCAGCACTGCTCTTGATCCAAAGTTAGAACAGAAACTTCTCTCCATGGAATCCGTTCACCAGAAAAGTCAGAGAGAAATTAAAAAACATATCGAAAATTGGGAAAAAAAACAAAGAGCTGCGACATACTGTTGGACCAAAGATAAGCTATCTGTTACAAAAACCCCATCAGCTAACCAAAGACAGCCCTACGCACAACCCAACCACTTCAACACAGTCTACCACTGCCAATAATGCTGTTGAACATCGGGATAAGCATGGCGATGAAGAAGAATGGACAACTGTGACACACGGTAAATACCAAAAAATGAAAACCCCGTCATCCACTGAAGGTCCACAAAATGCAGGCAAATCAGCTAGGAAGCATCCAATTTCAGATAGGAAAAATTGCCATCATAGAGAAAATCACCAACACTGATAAAGCCAACTCAGACGATAAAGTGAGGAGAGAGAGATTGGTAAGCACATAGACAAAGTAATAATTGACAGGATAACACACTACCCCCACAAGAAAAATAAACTGATGGTTCGAGTAGCCACCG
>Ga0224501_10005272_pt1 | contig 10203 bp, 8 predicted proteins | sample SF_Oct11_sed_USG_4_FD_169105 | JGI IMG/M metagenome (GOLD analysis project Ga0224501, IMG submission 169105) | Sediment microbial communities from San Francisco Bay, California, United States - SF_Oct11_sed_USGS_8_1 | ecosystem: Environmental > Aquatic > Marine > Sediment | place: USA...
GGTGTTTCAGCCATAGATACAGGCCATGCCAGTGAAGGTGTGTTTGCCCTGGAACGGGTATTGCTGTTTTTCCCCAATGATCATACTGCCCGGATGGAACTGGCCAGGGGCTATTATATTCTTGAAGAATATGCCCGAGCACGGCAGGAATTTGAAGTAGTCTTAAAATCAAGACCCGCCAAAAAAGCAAGGGAAATAGTCCAGTTATTCCTTGATAAAATTCGCCTGAAAGAAGCCCGTTATAAAACCACATCCAGCGGCTACGTTGAATTATCCATGGGCAGTGACAGCAACATTAACAGTGGTGCAGACAAAGATGAACAAACCATTATCACTACACTGAGCGCGGACAGCCTGAGCCAGAAAGATACCTTTACTGACCTTGCCGGCTCATGGCAAATCACTCACCCGGTAGCGCCTGGCTGGCTCACAAATGCCACCATTACAGGCACCTTAAGAAAAAATACCGACTTAGACCAGTTTGACAACCTGACAGCCACCCTGCAGGCAGGCATCACTCGACTACATAAACAAAGTCGATATAAGGCAGAAGTTATTTCTCAGCAATATAACCTGGATGGTGACAGTTACCGGACACTAAATGGGCTCAACCTGAGCTGGCACCTGGCCCCGACCCAGACCTCCAGCTTAAATACCACCTTACAATACGCGGTACTTGACTACCCTGACATACCTGTTAAAAATTCCAGCCTGAACGCCCTGAGCCTTACCTACAGCAATAGCCTGGCCACGGTGCTCAACCCCACATTTTTTGCCAGTGTGAACTTCGGATCAGAAATAGCCTCGGAAGACCTGCTGGCGGCACTATCAACCACAGAACGTGACCTGATGGGGCTTAGAGCCGGTGTTATCCTGGGATTAAGCCCCAAAACAGCCCTGCAGTTCTCCGGTGCCTTCCAGTCCAGTAAATATGCCGGTGTTCACTCACTAAGTAGTAATAACTCTATTCGAGAGGATGATCACATTTCATCCAGCCTGAATTTGCTATGGTTATTTACAAGGGACTGGCGTCTTGATGCCAGATTCTCATATTCTGAAAACCGCTCAAATGTCGAAATCTTCAGGTATAACCGAACCCAGTTCAGCCTGAACCTGAATTATGCATTCTAGCTACAAAAATAGGATGTAACCATTAACAAGAGGTACGACACATGAATACCAAAACTTTCATTACTTCAGTAAGCGCAGCCATCGGGCTGGCCATGCTATCACTGCCAGTGCAGGCTGAAGTAATTAATAACACTCACTGGATGGTTAAATCAGGTGATACCGTGTATTCCATAGCGCGTCATATGTATCCCGGTGATACCAAACAACAGGTTCGTTTTCGTCGTGAACTGGTCAAGGCCAATCCTGAGATTTTCTCTGGTAAGACCCGGATCATGAATGTGGGTGACAAATTACGCTTACCCAGGTTTGTAATCGCGAAAGCAAATACTCAAAAAAGCAAAGCTCAGCCTCAACGAGCAGTAGCTAAACAAAAAGTAGCAACGCCTGACCCGGTTGATGTAATCGGCAAAGTCATTATTGCCCAGGGCGACCTGAAAGCAACCAATCGCAGCAGTACACGTCGTCTGTCACGTCATTCAAATGTAATGAGTGGCGACACCCTGAAAACAGCCAGCAATAGCCGGGCACAGATTCGTCTGAAAGATGGTGCGCTGATTTCGCTACAGCCAAATTCAGAATTTAAAATTGCTGAATTTAACTTTAATGGTGCTGAAGATGGCACAGAACGTGGTGTTTTTGAACTTCTCAAAGGTGGCTTCAGAACCATTACCGGTCTGATTGGCCACAAAAACAAGCAGAACTACAAGGTTCGTACCACGGTTGCCACGATTGGTATCCGCGGCACCCATTATGGCCTGATGTTATGTGAAGCCAGCAGCTGTTCAGCTGATAACCTGGCAGATGGCTTATACGGTGGCGTCATCGATGGCAGTGTCGCCATTGATAATAATTCTGGCCAGCAGCTGTTTAATAACGACCAGTATTTCCATGTTGCATCTTCTGATACAACGGCCATTGAAACCTTGACGCCTCCACCCGTTTTTGAAGGCAGCCTGGCGCAAACTGGTACAAGTGGTGATACACAACTCGCTGACAGCCAGACCACCACACAAACACCCTCAAGCCTGTTTGAATCTGCAGCCGTTAATCCTGATCAAATGCTAAACACGGTTGATGGCACCAGCATTCAATCGCCTGACCAGGGTCTGACTTTTGTGTATGCCAGTAACTTAACACCTGAAACCTACATTAGAAGCCTGCAAAATACCGCAACCACAACTACCTATGTCTGTGATTTATGCGGATCCGTTACTGATAACTCAGGTGTCGCACTGACTCAAACCATCTTTGTCGATATGAACTTTCTATCCCAGACAATGACCAAATACGATGTCATTGTTAATGACGGTACAGCTTCGACTTTAATCTCAGCGGATAATGCTGTTGACTTTAGTGCGGATCTAAATGCCCTGTCACAATTTACAGTTTCTGAATTTGGGACAGCTGGTCAGTGGAACTGCGGTGGTGCTACAGCCGCCTGTACTGGAACCGCCAGCGTAGCATTTATCAATCCTGATGCCAGTGCACTAGCCACGGAATATACAGTTTCATCAGCCGATGGCAGCAAGATAATCAGTGGTAACGGAGAAGTCCTGGCTGGAACCGCACCCTAGTAACCACCCGCTTTCTCCACTTTACAAAAACCCGCTTCTTGCGGGTTTTTTGTTTTATATCCATAAATTTCCCTCTTCCTGGCACATGAAATTCTCGTCATTTTGCGGTATCCTCCCAGACCCTGTTCTGAGGTAATGCATCATGGCAAATATTAACGACTTCACTGATACCGAAATCTGGACCGTTGAATCCACGTTAAGAGAACGCTGGGGCAATGATCATAGTATCGAACTGCAATATGCCGATGCGGAAATTCGCCTGCATCCCGGGGATCGTGAAACCACTGAATGCCCCGTTATGCTGTGGAGCTATGATGGCTGTAATTACGTTATTTTTAAAACCGGCCAGCAGAAGTACCGTGCCCAGTTCTTCTACCGGGGCTACCAGCAATACGGTACCGGTGTCCATGAATATGATGATATCGGTGACTGCCTGATATCCCTGCTCCAGGTACAGGCGGACCATGACCGTGACCAGAAGATGGAAGAAGAAAAAGGCCCACAACGGGTCAGGGGTCAGGCGATAGAATAAGCTGAATTCTGGCGACCATAAATAAGCTTGATTTGAGCATTATCCGAGCTTCAGTCATTATTCAGCCCAAAATTGGGGCTATTACCCCGCAAAAGAATAATTTATTAACCACACATGTGGACATGAGGAGTTCGAGTAAATGAGCGCAAAAAATGCATTTTATGCCCAATCTGGTGGTGTAACAGCTGTCATCAACGCATCAGCCTGTGGCGTAATCGAAACCGCCCGCAAACATTCTGACAAAATTGCCAATGTTTATGCTGGCCGTAACGGCATCATCGGTGCCCTGGAAGAAGACCTGATTGATACCAGCCTGGAATCTGCTGAAGATATCGCAGCATTAAAAAATACACCGTCTGGTGGTTTTGGTTCCTGCCGCTTCAAGCTGAAAAGCCTGGAAGACAACAAGGCCGAATACGAGCGTTTAATCGAAGTATTCAAAGCTCACAATATTGGCTATTTCTTCTACAACGGTGGTGGTGACTCAGCCGATACCTGTTATAAAGTGTCTCAGCTGTCTGAAAAAATGGGTTTCCCTGTTCAGGCGATTCATGTGCCAAAAACAGTTGATAACGACCTGCCAATCACTGACAACTGCCCTGGCTTTGGTTCAGTTGCCAAGTACATAGCAGTCTCTGCCCTGGAAGCATCTTTCGATGTACGCTCAATGGCGAAAACATCAACCAAAATTTTTGTACTGGAGGTAATGGGTCGTCACGCTGGCTGGATTGCAGCTGCCGGTGGCCTGATTGAAGACGAAGGTATTCCAGTGGTTATCCTGTTCCCTGAAGTGGAATTCGATAAAGACAAGTTCATGGCACAGGTAGACGCAAAAGTTAAAGAATACGGTTTCTGCACCATCGTAGTTTCAGAAGGTACTCACTGGCCAGATGGTAAATTCCTGGCGGAACAGGGTACTCGTGATTCTTTCGGTCACGCGCAATTAGGTGGTGCTGCACCGGTTGTTGCCAACATGATCAAGGATGAATTAGGTTATAAATTCCACTGGGCAGTTGCTGACTACCTGCAACGTGCTGCTCGCCACCTCGCGTCCGAGTCTGACGTTGAACAGGCGTACGCATTAGGTGCTAAAGCTGTTGAATTTGCACTGGAAGGTCATAATTCAATTATGCCAACCGTTGATCGCATTTCTAACAACCCGTATAAATGGGAAATTGGTCAGGCACCTTTGTCTGAAGTGGCTAACGTAGAAAAAATGATGCCAATGGACTTCATCACTGATGATGGCTTCGGCATTACCCAGGCCTGTAAAGATTATCTTTACCCACTGATCCAGGGTGAGGCTTATCCTCCCTACAAATCAAACGGCCTGCCTGACTACGTAACCCTGAAGTTACAGTCAGTAGCTAAAAAACTCGATACTTTCGAAGTTTAATATAAAAAAGGGGAAGCATTGCTTCCCCTTTTTAATTTAAAAAGAAATATAGTCCGCAAATGCACGTAAATAAAACGCAATTTTTTTCTGAGTTACCATGCGCATGGAAACCTGAAACAACAACTTTTACCTGGTTAATTAACGTGCATTTGTGGACTTGATTTTTTATGACTTTAGAAAAAGCACGTGAAATCATTCAGGATCATGTTTTTATTGGTGGTGGTTATAACCAGACTGCAACCAAAATAATTCTGGGTGAACTGAATAAAGACCAGGGCCAGCAGGCCGTTGATCAAATCATTCGTGAATTTAATCTTGATGAGCTCTGGGGGTTTATGCCTGGCACTCATTTCGAAAGCACATACAAATAAAACAACAGGAACCATTATGCGACTAATTCTTTTAGGCGGACCGGGTGCAGGTAAAGGCACACAGGCTAATTACATAAAAGACAAATACAATATCCCACAAATTTCGACCGGTGATATGTTACGTGCCGCGGTAAAAGCAGGCACACCTTTAGGCATAGAAGCGAAAAAAGTCATGGATGCCGGTGGGCTGGTATCAGATGACATAATCCTTGGTCTGATCGAAGAACGCATCAAAGAAGATGACTGTAAAAATGGTTTTCTATTTGATGGTTTCCCACGCACGATTCCACAGGCTGATGCATTAAAAGCTAAAGTCGATGTTGATGGCGTTGTTGAAATTGATGTGGACGATGCTGAAATCATCAAACGCATGTCAGGCCGTCGTGTTCATGTTGCATCTGGTCGTACTTATCATATTGTTTTCAACCCACCAAAAGTTGAAGGCAAAGATGACGAAACCGGAGAAGATTTAATTCAACGTGATGATGATCAGGAAGATACCGTAAAAAAACGTCTTGATGTTTACCATGAACAAACTGAGCCATTGATTGAATATTATTCAAACTGGGCAAACTCTGGTGAAGCTAACGCCCCTAAATATGTCAAAGTCAATGGCATTGGTAAAGTGGATGATATTCGCGACCAGATATTTAATGCTTTAGGCTAGTTCGTTGAATGCAGATTAGTAACATTAAGACATAAAGAGCGATTAGAACATCGTCCCTTTTTGTCTAAAATACATAAGTATTTTCGTTAATCAGACAATACTTACATAAAACAGAATTATAGAAGTATAAACATGTAATGGTGTACTCAAATACTACTTAGACGTACTATTCATTACGAAAAATAATTACAGTTAAAAAATAAAAACTTGCGAAGGAAATATTGCTGCTCAACGATAAATTTTTTAACGGGACGCATTAAAAAATTCATACGTGCATAGCCTTCATACATTAGAGAAAATTGATATACGTCAAACCCTTTTAAAGGACTGAACGTATATTCAAACTTGCTGAATTTCTTTATCAGTTTTTTCTGATAAATCAGCTCAGTTTCATGGGGTTCTGTTTTACGCAGAACTCTAAACAGTGAACAGGTTTCACATAAAACAAACGGGGGTCAGAACATGTCCACAGGACTTATCATTGCCTTGGTCTGCGCATTAGCAGGTATAGCCTATGGCGTAATATCCATCTTCAGTATTCTGTCGAAACCGGCAGGCAGCGATGAAATGCAACGCATTGCCGGTGCTATTCAGGAAGGTGCTATTGCTTATCTGGCACGTCAGTACACCACCATCGGTATCGTTGGTGTTATCCTATTTGTCGTCATGGGTCTGGCCCTGAACTGGGTAACAGCTATTGGTTTTGCCATAGGCGCCATTCTCTCAGGCGCAGCTGGTTACATCGGTATGCATGTTTCAGTTCGTTCCAACTCCCGTACAGCTGAAGCTGCAAAACAGGGTATTAACCCTGCTCTGCAGGTTGCCTTCAAGGGCGGTGCCATTACCGGCATGCTGGTAGTTGGCCTGGGCCTGTTAGGTGTTGCCGGCTATTACGCTGTCCTCAACGGCATGGGCATTTTACAGGGTGAGGCGCTACACGCCCTGGTTGGCCTGGCTTTTGGTGGTTCGCTGATTTCTATCTTTGCCCGTCTTGGTGGCGGTATCTTCACCAAGGGCGCAGATGTTGGTGCCGATATCGTAGGTAAAGTTGAAGCCGGTATTCCAGAAGATGACCCACGTAACCCGGCAGTAATTGCTGATAACGTAGGTGACAACGTGGGTGACTGTGCCGGTATGGCCGCTGACCTGTTCGAAACCTATGCGGTTACTATCATTGCCACCATGTTACTTGGCGGGCTATTACTGAAAGATGCGGGTGACCTTGCTGTGACCTACCCACTTGTTCTGGGTGGTGTCTCCATCATCTCCTCTATTATTGGCACCTTCTTCGTTTCAACCTCAGAAGGCGGCAAGATCATGAATGCCCTGTACAGAGGCTCCATTGTTTCTGCTGTTATTTCCGCAATCGCCTTCTATTTTGTCACTGATAACATGATGAGCGATATCGCAGGTTATTCGACAATGGCACTGTATGGCTCTGCCCTGATTGGCCTGGCACTGACTGTTGCTATGGTAGTCATTACTGAGTACTACACAGCGACTGAATACGCTCCAGTCCGCCACATTGCTGAAGCATCTACCACGGGTGACGGTACCAATGTTATCGCCGGCCTGGGTGTTTCCATGCGTTCGACAGCCCTGCCTGTACTATCTGTCTGTGCTTCTATCTGGGGTGCTCATGAACTGGCAGGCCTGTACGGTATTGCGATTGCAGCAACATCCATGCTGTCGATGACAGGTATTATTGTTGCCCTCGACGCTTATGGCCCGATTACAGATAATGCTGGTGGTATTGCTGAAATGGCCGAGCTTCCTGACGATATCCGTAATACAACCGATGCCCTGGATGCAGTAGGTAATACAACTAAAGCGGTCACCAAAGGTTACGCCATCGGCTCTGCTGGCCTGGCAACACTGGTGCTGTTTGCTGACTATACCAATACACTGAGTGCTGCTGGCAAGGTTGTTTCATTCGACCTGTCCAACCACATGGTCATCATTGGCCTGTTCATCGGTGGCCTGGTACCTTACCTGTTTGGTGCCATGGCGATGGAAGCGGTGGGTCGTGCTGCTGGTGGCATCGTTAACGAAGTACGTCGTCAGTTTAAAGAAATGCCTGGCATCATGGATCGTACCCAGCAGCCTGACTACTCGAAAGCTGTTGATATGCTGACTAAAGCAGCCATCAAGGAAATGATTATTCCTTCGTTGCTACCTGTGGCTATTCCAATCATTGTAGGCCTGACACTGGGCGCCCAGGCACTGGGTGGTGTATTAATTGGTACCATTGTTACCGGTCTGTTTGTTGCTATCTCCATGACCACCGGCGGTGGCGCATGGGATAATGCCAAGAAATACATCGAGGATGGAAACCATGGCGGTAAAGGTTCAGACGCTCATAAGGCGGCTGTTACTGGTGATACTGTAGGCGACCCCTACAAAGATACCGCGGGTCCTGCGATCAATCCACTGATCAAAATCATGAACATAGTGGCTCTATTGATCGTACCTCTGCTGTAATTTTCAGCTGATGTATAGTAAAGGCGGGTAAGCACACAGGCTTCCCGCCTTTTTTATTGCCTGCATTTAGCGGTATACTTCCCGCCCCTGTAACACAATTAACACACTATTATGGCCAGTAAGCACACTCCCGTTGAAATCAAGCTTCACCAGAAATCCAGGATCCTGGAAATCGCCTTCGAATCCGGAGACAATTTCAAATACCCCTGCGAATACCTGCGTACCCATGCCAAATCCGCTGAAATGGAAACGTCTGATATCCCCGTTGCAGGCAAAGCAGAAGTAAATATTGAAAAAATTGAACCCCAGGGTAGCTATGCCCTACGCCTGTTTTTCAATGATGGCTATGACTCAGGCATTTTTTCCTGGGATACCCTCTATGACCTGGGTGCCAATTATGAAAGTAACTGGAAAAAATACCTTAAAGCCATAGAAGAACATGGTCTGAAACGCAGTACCCGGGAAAAACCCGAAGATGGCAAAATAAAAATCAAGGTTCTTTATTTTATGACCAATATGCTCAAGGTTACTAAACGTGAAAGCGAAGAACTGATACTGCCTGAAAACATCAATGAAGTTCAGAAACTTCTCAAGTACCTGCGCTTAAAAGGCAAAGAGTGGGAGCCAATGTTTGCCGATGATGCGGTCCAGGTAACTGTTAATAAACAGTTTGCGGAGCTCTTCACCAAACTGGAACATGAAGATGAAATTGGTATTGTACCAATTAACAAAGACTTATAACCCTAAGCATCTAATTATATTGTTATTAATTTATTTAACCGCTAATAAAAAAATACTCACCTCACCTGTTTGAGGGATTCCATAAAATACTCTGACATTTTAATATTCATAAACAGGATCAACTGTATTAAGTCTCAGGTATGAGCATATCATCTATCTGTCCTCCGAGATTTATCAGTTTACTGTAAAAATGATAACTTAGGAGAAATGATCATGATACTACCCTCTTATTTACAAAAGTTAGTGGGTGTAATTATATTAATTACATTACCCAGCATCTCATACGCTTTCCAACCCTGCATTGATTTTAAAAAAGAAATCAGTAATGACGGTGGTTTGACCTGGCATGATGCTAATAGCGAAGCAGAAGCTGTCAGCATAACAAATAATGCATCTTACAAGTTCACACTTTCTGGCTGCCCACTTTCCTACACATGGGATCTTACAAATAACGAAGTTGTAGATGAACTACTTCAGCTCTACCAGCAACTCGAAAATAAAACAATTCTTGAGAAATGGAGAGACACCATCGACAACTCAATAAGCATTGCTGTAGATGCGCCAGAAATTTGTTCAGGTTATACGGGTACAATCAACAATATAGCAACTGTGTCAACTGTTGCAACTTCACCAGTATTCCCTGGCGAAGCTGTACCTTTAAGTGATACTGACAATGCCTGGATTCGATGTGAATCTACAATTATAGATGGCGGAGAAGGCTGCACACCTGGCTACTGGAAGCAGCCGCACCATTTTGATTCATGGCCAACTGTAGTAACACCTGAGACATCTTATTCAACAGTCTTTGGTCGCACTATTACTGTAAGAACTGGTGATGGTCTTATAACTGATCCAACTTTACTACAGGCATTATCTGCTTTAGGCGGCAAAGTAAATACTGCAGCACGTCATTCCACCGCTGCCTACTTGAATTCCATGACCTCAGATGTAAGTTACGATCTGAGTGCAGAGCAAATCATTGATAACCTGCAACAAAGCGTTGATTCAAATGATTTTGGCACTCTGATTGAAGCACTGGTTAACTTCAACGAGCAAGGTTGTCCACTTAACTAGGCATTAACACATCATTGCCTTAAAAAGCCCGGAGCATTCCGGGCTTTTTTTATTGCATAAAAATAACTAAAATCAAATTGATATCATTAACTTCTCTAACTATTCATGAAAAAACATACTCTTCATGTTCTTTTAATAATTACCGGCTGGATCTCCTTTGCCCTGGGAGTGCTGGGTATCTTCCTGCCTGTATTACCCACTACCCCATTTATCTTACTGGCAGCAGCCTGTTTCGC